>Ga0209347_1002177_pt1 | contig 26989 bp, 29 predicted proteins | sample AutmiccommuBRH23_FD_187382 | JGI IMG/M metagenome (GOLD analysis project Ga0209347, IMG submission 187382) | Deep subsurface microbial communities from Mt. Terri, Switzerland - Autotrophic microbial communities BRH/23 (SPAdes) (version 2) | ecosystem: Environmental > Aquatic > Deep subsurface >...
CTTACCGAAGATCGTCGATGACCACCCCGAAAGTTGGGGCCGCCTGGGGATGATGCCTCCGGGCGCTACGCGCCCTGCGCCATCATCCCCAGGCACACGCTGTTACACCACTCGATGGGACGTGACCGCGCAGTCTTCAAAACCCTCGGGAACCAAGGCACCCATTCACCGGGCCTTGACGCCGCGAGCAGATTAAAGCGGTTTGCTTTTAATCTGACGCATAGCCGGCCGCTCTGAAGAAATTTCAGCATTCATCGGGGCCGAAGAGGCCGTAGATTTCGCCGAGGGCTTGGATGAGTTGATCGTATGTCCGGGCACCGAGTTTGCGGAGATGGGCCTTCAGCTTCGAGAACGCCATCTCGATCGGATTGAGGTCTGGCGAATAGGCCGGAAGGAAGAGCAACCAGCATCCCCGTTCGCGCAGGACCGCCGCAGCTTTGGGGCTCTTGTGGGTGGCGAGGTTGTCGAGGATGACCACTGTGCCCGGCTCAAGACTGGGGGCGAGTTGGGTTTCGATATAGATGTCGAAGGCTTGGCGGTTCATGGCGCCGGGGATGACCCAAGGGGCGATCAGTTCGCTGCAGGCGAGCCCCGCGATGAAGGTCTGGGTTTGCCAGTTGCCAAAGGGTGCGGGGCCGTACAGGCGCTCGCCCACGGGGCTGCGCCCCCGCAACCGGGTCATGTTGGTCTTGACCGACGTCTCGTCGATGAACACCAGCCTCTGCGGGGCCTCACGCATGTAAGGCAGGCGGTGGTCGACCCATTCCCGGCGATACGACTTGAGATCAGGGCGCTCCCGCTCCCGCGCGATCAAGCCTTTTGGTTCATCACGGATTAGCGGGGAAAGCGGCGGGCAACGGCTCATTCTGACAAACTGGTAGTCGCCAAACATCACAGACTGCCAGGGGGGAGCCGTTGCCACAGAACGATGGTATGTCGTGGCTCGGTGGCTGGAAAGGCTATCGGGTGGAAACCGTCCAGCGCCGAGAGGGAGATCGGCCGGAGATCTGGATATTCCTGGGCCGCAAGCCTGGAGGCTCCATGCTTTGCGACGGCTGCGGGAAGCCAGTCGATAGCATTCATGGCGTTGAGGTCCGCTCCGTCCGCGACCTGCCGGTTCTTGGCGCGGCGACATGGCTTTCGGTGCCGCGGCGGCGGGTGGCGTGCCCGCGCTGCGGCCCCAGGCTGGAGCGCCTGGAGTGGCTGGACCGCCATGCGCGGATGACCCGGCGGCTGGCCGACAGCGTGGTGCGCCTGTGCCGGGTGCTGTCCATCAAGCACACGGCGGACTTCTTCGGCCTGCACTGGAGCACGGTCAAGGACCTGGACAAGCGTAAGCGTCTCCTGACGGCTGCCTTGTCCGACCCCGCGATATCGCTCTGAATGCAGCCTTTGGCATCGGCAGCAAGAGAGCGAGCTTATGGCCTACGATCGTAGTCAGGACGTGCCGCGGCGTCGGCGTTGGCCCGAGGCGGAGAAGCGGCGGCTGGTGGCGGAGGTCGAGGCCGGGGATCGGCCAGTGGCCCAGGTGGCGGCGGAGCACGCTGTCCATCCCAGCCTGCTGGCCCGCTGGGTTGGTCAGTTCGGGCGCCCGACCGAGGCGGTCCTGGTGCCGGTTCGGGTGCAGACGGCGCCGGCTGAAACAGCGACCTCCCGGCAGGAGCCGGCATCGCCCTCCCGGTCGGCGCAGCGCATCGAGGTCCATCTTGCCTGTGGCCGCCGTCTCGTCGTCGCCGAGGACATCGCACCGGAGCGCCTGCGGACCCTGCTCGCCGCCGTGGAGGCGGCATGATCGCCGTGCCGGCCGGCGTGCGGGTGTATCTGGCGGCCGGACGCACTGACATGCGCAAGGGCATGCACGGCCTGTCGCTGCTGGTCCAGGAAACGCTGAAGCTCGATCCCTTCGCCGGCCATCTGTTCGCCTTCCGGGGGCGGCGCGGCGACCTAGTCAAGATCCTGGCCTGGGACGGCCAGGGCTTCTGCCTGTTCTCCAAGCGGCTGGAGCATGGCCGCTTCGTCTGGCCGTCGGCAGCCGATGGCGTGGTCACCCTGACCCCGGCCCAGTTGAGCATGCTGATCGAGGGCATAGACTGGCGCATGACCAGGCGCATCTGGCGCCCTGAGATGGCCGGGTAACTGGGGCGGAAAAGGCTCCGTAACCCGCAGAAATACTTGGGTGGCGCGGGGCGGCACGGTATAATCCCGGCATGCCCTCCGCTCCATCCGCCCTGCCTGACGACATCGATGCCCTGCGCGCCATCATCGCCGCGCAGACTGAAGAACTGGCCGCCGCCAAGGCCGGCCTGAAGGTCCGCACGCTGGAGGTCGAGAAGCTCAAGATCCAGCTCGCCCGCCTGCGCCGCATGACTTTCGGGCAGTCCTCGGAGAAGATCGCCCGCGAGATCGAGCAGCTTGAACTGGCCCTGGAGGACCTCGAGGCCGAGGCCGCCGATCTCCCGGAAGGCGCGCCCCAGGGCGCCAACGGCCCCGCCCCGGCCAACCAGCCCCAAACCAAACCTCGTCCGCGCCGCAAGCTGCCCGAGCACCTGCCGCGCCACGACGTCTGTCACCAGCCCACCACCATCGGGGCGGACGGCGGCTGCCAGCACTGCGGCGGCACCCTGCGCACGGTCGGCGAGGACGTCACCGAAATCCTCGACTACGTCCCCGGCCGCTTCCAGGTCATCCGCCACATCCGCCCGGCCCTGTCGTGCCGGACTTGCGAGAGCATGGTCCAGGCGCCGATGCCCTCGCTGCCGGTGCAACGCGGCCTGCCGTCGCCGGGGCTTCTGGCCCATGTGCTGGTGTTGAAATACTGCGATCATCTGCCGCAGCGCCACCACCGAACGCCGCTTGCGGCCATTGGCCGGCTGTGGGAGGTGGCGCCGGTCGCAGCCTCCATCGCCGCAGACAGGGTCATGTTGCACGACGTTCGGCGGCTTGCGGTCGGGCCGTGGCGGCTTCGGGTGACACGGCGGTGATGGGCGGGTTGTTGGCGGCTCTGAAATGGGAGCGCCGAATTCCGTACCACATCACCGCGCGATTGTGCCGCACCCTGTACCCCCAGCACATTGATGAGCATGGACTTCTGCACCTTCTGGCCCGGACCCAGGCTGAACAGGGCGGGTGGGGCGACGGCCCACTGGGTGCCATTGAGCAGCTTCTTGAAGGCTTGCCCCTGGACCGGCTGCACCGCTTGCTCCCCATGCTCTTGCGGGCATCAAAGCGGCGGCCGTGGGTCAAGGTGTCTTCGGAACCAGATGTGTGCGTCTCCCGGCGGTTCAGGGGCGGTACCCAGGGATCGGGAGCGGCTTCTGACGTGGCTGCAGGTCTGGCTTCAGGTGGAGGCCGACGCGGCACTCGACTGGCTGGAAGGCGCGCTTCCTTTGATGGCGCCTGAGGATGCCGACGCTTTGGTTCTGCATCTGGCGGCTGCTCTGGAGTTGCACAGGGGAAGCTCTCTGCGGATGGACGGTCCGCGGTGCCTGGACCTGAAGCCCGCCGGTCGTTTGCTGCGCTTTCTCCACCGACATGTGCGGCGGGCAGAGGATGTGGTCCACCATGGGATCCATACACCAGGTGCCCGTGATGATGCGCAGGGGTTCAGGTCCGCGGTCTTCAGCGCCATTGCCAACGCACCAGGTCCTGCGGCGCACCGCGTTCTGCTGGATCTTGCCGATGCGCCGGAACTTGCGGCCACCAAGGACGTCCTGACCTACTACGCCTGGCGCAGGGCCCAGGCTGACGCCGAAGTCACCCCCTGGACCGAGGCCGCAGTGACCGAGTTCCAGCGGACCTACACCAAGCCCCCGCAAAACGCCGAAGACGTGTATCGCCTAGTCCTGGGACTCCTGGCTGATCTGCGGGACGATGTGGAGAATGGCGACCTCGCACCCATTGGATTGTTCAGCGTGTCGGACAACGAAGAACGGCTCCAGACATGGCTGGCGGGCACGCTGCAGGATCGCAGCAGAGGCCACTTCGAAGTACTCCGGGAAGCTGAGGGACACAATCGGGTCCGGCCGGATATCCGGGTGGTGCGCGCCCCGCATCACCCGCTCGTGATCGAGGTCAAATGGGCTCACAAGGACGAGCGCACCTACGCCAACCTTCGGGGGGCGCTGCATGATCAATTGGTCGGCGACTACATGAAGGTGCGCGACGCCCGCCACGGCATCCTGTTCATCGGCAATCTTGGGAACCAGCGCCGACAGGTGCCGGGCAAAGGCCTCCAGGGTTTCCGGGGAGTGATCGAGGCTTTGCGGGAAGAGGTGAGGCAGATCATGACAACGGACCCGCGCGGCCTGGAGCTGGAGGTGGTTGGGGTGCAGATGGTGGCTCGGGACGAATTGGCAGGGGAGGCACTTTAGGTAGCTTGGGCACGGGTTGTGGAACCGCTTTGCTGGCTGGGCGGCGTGCGCCTTCCTCCCGGTGACCCTTGGCCTGCAGCGCCCATGGCATCTCTGGATAGGCCCTGCAGTCTTTCGCTTTGCATTTTATGATTGATCTATATAATCAGGCGCAATCTTTGGGGATCGGCATGCGAGGATAACTAAGAATTATGTGGAAGTCCGCCTTCCGGTTGTCCGTACTACGGCGGCTGTGTGATCGCGCCGTTGATCACCTTGGTCTTGGCCTACTCCTTCTTGGCGTTGCGGGTGCCTTCAGCCGCTTCACCATGCGTGACTGGGGAAAAACAGATGGTCAGGAAACTTGGGCTCTTACAGCACTTATAATCGCGGCAGTAGCATATATCATTCTCCAGTGGACACGGTTGCGTGATCTCAAGTCCAGGCTGGAGTCACGTTTAAAATACCTTATCTATCAATTTGCCCGTACAAAAATGCCCCTAGGAGGGGCGAATAATCAATCAAACTGGCCGCAACTTTTGGTAAGTGAGCCTTTTCGGACCCTATCCTTCAGGCGGAAAGACCAGACCGATCTCGCAGATCATATCGCATTGATGCTCCGAGATAGAAAACACATTTTCTTAGTTGAGGGGGAGTCAGGTGTCGGCAAGACCGCAGCCGCAATTGTGCTGATCGATAGGTTGATGAGTGATCCGGATCTATTTCAGCATACGTGGAAGATTTTCTACCTTGATCTAGCCATGGATGGTCGCCACGTAGAGCAATTCTTCTTGGAGGCCGCATCAGGCGTTTTTTCCGATGCCACCATAATTATTGATAATTTTCATCGTATCCCACCGAGGTGTATTGAAAACTTTTCGAATCTTGCGCGCCCGAACAGGAAGATGTGCGGGTTGCTCCTTATTCTATCCCAGCCGAGGGAATACGTAACCTTCTGCCCTGGTGCAGATAGTGGGCCCTTCAGGAGTGCCGAAGGCGAGAATTGTGCGTTTAGACTGAGCGCCCCGGCGCCGGACGTCATCCAGAAGGCACTTCACAACTCGGCTCATTTCGAAAAAGTCGCGGCCGCCCTCGATGCGATTGCCGTTCCTGTAGAATCTCCCTTGCGCTGGCTGGCTCACGTCAACTTGGAAAAATTGTACCAGATGACGTCGAACGATATGGACAGAGCAATGGAAATTATTCTTCTGACAAAAGACTTTGACAGAGGCGGAGACGTTAATCATGTTCTGCATCGGGTGCTTGCCGTCATATCAGCGTTGGCGATACATAGGGGCGCGTTTAATTCAGCTGATCTTATTTTAGGACTAAGAGCCGTTTCTGAACGCCGCCTTTTCTTCATATCAGACGTAATATTACTGAAGTCGTGCTTTGAAAGGCTGAGGCATCAGGGAATTATTATTGAGGCGATTGGTCAGAGACGCGCCTACGTGTTCCACCAAGCAATGGCAGAACATCTTAAAGATCGGTTGATGGCCCATTCAGCCTTCGCCAATGCATTTACCGCCACATTGAATGCGCTTAGGAGCGCTTCTTGGGTGGAGCAGGACCCACTTATGAAGTGGCTCTTTGCCATTGAACTAAGCGATGAGCCTGCTGCCAGATCCTGCTTTTCCGACGCGATGTGCAGTGGAGCCTTCGGAGTGATGCGCCATGCTATGTTGAGAAACACGGCAACATGCGGCTCTAAGGGACTGAGCTATGAGCGCGGCGTTCTGGCTGAGCGGGTTGGCGCTTGGGCGGAGGCCAAAGAAGCATTCGCACGCACGCGGGCAGGGGTGCAGCCGGGATCGGACGACTGGGCCTGGACCACCATCGCAGCCGTAGAGTCTGCGCATGCGGAAGATTCAAGGTGCCTTCTTCAGCAGGTGATTGATGCTGCTAACGTTTCTGGTCTCGCAAGAGCGGCCGCCCAGTACTGGATATTGCATTTAGATGCGCATGTTGGTAAATTTGATTTGGATGGGATTATTAATATTAGTAAAAATATTGAAGAAAACGTTGAAAATTATCGGCGCCATAATATGTTTGAGCTTATTCATATATCTAGGCGGGTTGTTTTTGACTGCGCGCGTTTTTACTACCTCATAGGTCATCGCGATAACGCTCAAATCTCGTCGATTTTTGCCTCAAAACTGGCCCGGTTTCTTCAGGGTGCCCACCCTTATTACGAAGCCTACCGCCAGAAATTCTACATCGCGCACAGTCTGCACTACGACTACCTCTATGAAATGGGTGCGCTCAAGCGTTCGCCTTCGACTGATGTGGTGGTGCTCAATGCGGCAAAATTAAACGACACCCGACCCCTCAGTAGAAACGATATTACCGACGCTGCCATCAATGCGTACAAAACGGCCGCAGACCGGTTTGAAATGTTTGGAGACAAAACAGCTTATTACATCAAGTCACGAATTCTTGAACTGCATTTAACGATGGACAATATAGATTTTGACGAGGAGATAATAAATATAAAAAAGTATGAAAACTTTGTGTCATCGTCCCTCTTGGCAGATCTCGCCCCCTATCCGCACGTGTACCGTTTCAAGTTGTACATAAGGATGGCGTCCGACTTGATGCAAAAATCGCTTTCCAGCGAAGCCGCAGAGCGAAACCACGCCGCTGCGTGGCGGAACGCAGAGGCGTCCTTACAAGAAGCTAAAATGAAGTTTGAAATTGTCGGGAATCGCTATGGCACGACCATGTGCAATCTCTTTTCAGCGGTGATGATGCTATTTGAAGCAGAGCGCCAACCTGAGGCGCGGGCGCGGCTCTCGGATATTAAGGCCGAGGCCGGACGCATGAAATACTGCCGTATCGAAGAGCTTGCGGAATTTCTGGAGTCGCCTCAGCTCATGCCGATGGACCTATACGACTTGATCATGTTCTTTCCTTTCGTTCACCAGTAGGGCACTGCTCACTCTTGAGAGCACAAGAATCTCTCGATGCCTAATTCCGCGGTTCGGCCTAGTGTATGTTATCCTCTCTATTCGTTCTTCTTTCCACTCAGGCGCAAAAGTTAAGAGTTTTGCAGCCATCCTGCCGGCCGGCGGGCGGTAGAACTTTGCTGCAGGATGCCCGGTCACGTGAAAACATTCCTCGTCTGTATCGGACAACTCATAAATCAGCACGATCATGCCAGTTGGCGACGTCACGGAGCCAAGGACGCCCATTAGCCTTTCGAGGCCGGCATCTGTGACGGCGAGATGACCCAACAAGCCGTCGGCGTAGGCGAAATCGAAATCTCCCAAAGGCGGATGAGTGACCATCGCATCCAGCTTGGAGGCTCTTAGCCCCTTCTGATGTGCTAGTCCGACAGCTTCGTCCGAAAGGTCGGTTGCCAAGACATCGAATCCTGCCCTGTGCAACTCCACTTCCGTGTGAGCATTCCCGCATCCAAGGCTGATCAGGGATGGCCGATTGATCGCCACCGCCAGACCCTGGAGTACCTCGACAACATGGTTCCGGTATTCAGGCGAATGAACCGCCGGCGGCGGAGGGACAGCGTCCCACGCCCCAGCTTCCCAATCAAATAGGATTGAATTACCGCCTTTATAGTTAAAGGCAATTTTCTCATATTCTTTATGTATTGATATTAGGCGCGTTTTATCATTATCAATCATTTTTATGGTCCATAGATAGACGTGCCATTTTTTGAGCAAGATCTCTGACCTCGTGCCGTCGATGGAGTGTGAAGCCCCGCCGTATTATTTGCGCCACAAGATTGGCCAGTTCAGAAATGTTTTCCGGTCCCATGCCTTGCATCGTGGCAGCAGTAGTGCCAAGTCGGAGGCCATGCCCCAGGCCGTAAGGAAGCAAGCGGTAATTCGTGTGAATACGGCAGCGCTCTAAGTGCCGGCAGGCGGCGTATGCTGCTTCGTTATCGACGAACGGAAGCCACAGATGCTGGGTTGGAGGCAGGCCCTGTGGGCGTCGAACAACTGGGAGGCCCTGATCAGAAAGCGCCTGTTCAAAGTCCACGGCGTTTGCCAATTGCAGTCGGGTGTATTTGTTCAGGCGCTCGTCTTCTTCCAGTCCAAGCCCAGCGAGGTAGGTAGAGCGAACATGATGGCTCGAAACGAACTGGCTCATCGCTTGCTTTATGCGTTCCCAGCGCGCGTCAGGAACGCGGGTGGCCACAAGAGCTTTCTGGGGACCTGGGAAGCTCTTGTGAAGAGTTGAAATAATCAGATCAAACCCCATCGCAAACGGAGACTTATAATATCCCATAATGATGCCGGAAATATACTGAGAGGCATCAAATATGCAGTACAATAGAGGGTTCGATGTCAACCTAGAAAAATCTTCATAAACGAGCCCTTCACTTCGATCAATAAACAGGATTCCTCCCTGCCTGTTTGCCACCAGAGCCTCGGCACCCTCCATATCGACGCAGTGTCCATCCGCATTAATCGGAAGGTCCACCACCCGATAGCCCAGACGCCTCAATATGGCACCGGTGGCAAAATGTCCCCCCGCCGCTTCCGGCAACAGAAAAACGGTCTCGCCGACGGTGCCCACGCCCATAAAAACCGTGACATGGGCATGCAGTCCTGAAAGCAGCCGCATTGATGTCTCGGCCGCCCCCAGCGCCTTGGACCATTTTGCGTAAATCGAACGGATGTCGTAAGTCATACGGCGTCGGCCTGAAAAAAATATTTTGCTTTTCAGCACATCGGCCAGGGGCCTGGGACGGTCCGTCGCATATAGACCTTCCAGCCGCTCGACATTGGCCACTGACGCACCATAGATCGAGTAGGAATCAACAGGCGTCAGCACGATGGATGCGTCCAGCAAACTAATTTGGCGAGCGATTGAACGACGGATTACGGATGATGATGAGGCGACCATAATTCTTAGTTATCATCACCAGGATCCGCTCAAACCCGTCAACCGTGCCCCGAAATGAGGCAGGGGCGGGTTATTTCAGTCTTGATTGTGAAGCAGGGCCACGGTGCCTTGTGCCCCGTCACCCGAGGTCCTGAACTTCCGCGGCATCCATTTCGGCCGCCAGGAGGCAGCGTCTACCGCCGCCGCCCCGTCACCACTCGTTCCAGCGTGTTGGCCCGCTCCAGGGTGCTTTTCAGGCTGGCGTCGCTGACCTGGGTGTAGATCTGGGTGGTGGCGATGCTGGCGTGGCCCAGGAGTTTCTGCACGAAACGGATGTCCACGCCGGCCTCGATGAGTTGTGTGGCGGCGGTGTGGCGCAGCATGTGCGGGGTGACGCGGCGGATGATGCCGGCGCGCTTTGCCAGGGCGGCCAGGCGGCGGCGCAGCAGGGGCGGGGTCAGGGGGCTGCCGTCGCCCGTGACCATCAACAGGTCATGGCTCGCCGCCACGCGGGCGCGGCCTTTGAGGTAGGCGCGCAGCAGCGCCTTGGGCTCCTTGCCCGACAGGAACACCTGGCGTTCGCGGTTGCCCTTGCCACGCACCAGGAACGTTGCGGTGCCGGGCTCCAGGGCGCTCAGGCGCAGGCCGGTCAATTCGCTGACCCGCAGGCCGCTGACGAACAGCGTCACCACGGCGAAATGCAGAACCAGGGCGGAGAAGCTCCCGGCCTCCATCTCATGGCCCGAGCGGACCAACAGCTTGCGCGCCTCTTCTGCCGACAGGGCGCGGGGCAGGCGGCGCGGCAGGCGGATGGTGACGTCCAGGCGGTGAAAGGGGCTCAGTGGCATCAGGTCCTCGCGCTCCAGCCACTTGAATAACTGGCGCAGGGTTGCCGTGCGGCGCTTGGCCGTGGCCGGGCTCAGGGCCTCGGTGCGCAGCATGGCGCCGATGTAGCGCCGCAGGACCTCCCGGTCGATGCTGCCAACGTTCGTTCCCGCTCCTAGCCGAGCCACCGCATGGGCAAGGTCAATATCATACGCACGCATCGTATGGTCCGACAGCGACTTGGCGATGCGACAGTGGTCGAGAAACCGCTCTGCGGCCTCGCGCAGGGGCAGCGGCATGGGTGGGCCTCCGGAATGAACACGGGTTCAGCCTTTACGAGCCGCTCTCAGTCCTTGCAAGGTCTTATTCGCATACAGACAATCATGTGTGGAGACGGCTTGGGGAAAACTCCCGGAGACTCACTTCAGGCCGCAGCCCTCGGCTTCAACCCGCCAGAGGAAGGTGCCGCTCGACCAGGAGCACGTCGTCCAGGTGGTCAGCGAAGGGGCGCAGGGTGCGTGCCAACATGTGCCGGTCCCAGTCCGTCATCACGGGGCGCGTGTCCTTCAGGATGGAGATGAGGGCGCGCAGCGCCCTGTCCAGGTCGGTGCTGGTCGGCTGGCGGTCGCCCCAGGTGCGGCTGCGGTCCAGCACCTCGCGGCTGAACTGCCGGCCGCTCTCCGCTGCTCCTTCGCTCAGGATGAGCTTGGAGGCGGCATAGCCGTAGGCGGGGAAATCTTCATACTGACCCTGCGCGATCATGTTTAGGCTGGTCTATCCCCGCGTGGGCGGGGGAACCGCTGGGCGTGGCCGAAGCTGGACCGCTGGCCGGGGTCTATCCCCGCGTGGGCGGGGGAACCCACGACGCTTGTCCGCTGGACCACGACGGTAAAGGTCTATCCCCGCGTGGGCGGGGGAACCTTCGAGGCTCAACTGCGAGACTGGCTGGCCCGGGGTCTATCCCCGCGTGGGCGGGGGAACCTTCCGCAGATCGGCTGCCGCAGACTGCGCCAAGGGTCTATCCCCGCGTGGGCGGGGGAACCCAGCTTGGGACGATATTACGGCCCAACTCAAGGGGTCTATCCCCGCGTGGGCGGGGGAACCTCTAGCCTATAAAGGACTGTTTCTATTCACTTGTCAAACAGTTGGTAGGCGGAAATCTAGAAAGGTATATCACCCTCAGGTTTAGGTTCTGGAGGGCGGGGGCGTAGCATCAGCATCAGACCATCAACCTCCACCAGGCGTTTGGGCGGCAGGCCGAGGGTGCGGATCGCTTGGCCGCCGGGTTCCTTGCGGTCGGGCCAAGTCATGATGATACTCCCTGGTCCAGCGTGGCGTGCCAGTCCGCCAGCACGGTCCACACCCGTTCGCGCACCCCGGCCGACAGGCGCGGTTGCGTATAGACACCCGGCGCGATTTCCAGCATGCACGAGGCCAGGAACCCGCGAAAGCGATCGGGTACGTCACGGGTCACCACCACGGTCATCGGCATGGAACAGATCCTTGATGCGGTCGATCATGGTCGGGATCACGGCCTTGTCGCGCAACATTTTGCCGGTGGTGCGGCGAGCAAGCCGCTCAATGCCCAAAGTGGGTGTGCGGGCGGCTTCCTTGGCGGCGTCGAAGGCGGAGGGAATGGTGATGGTGTCGCGGAACAGGTCGGCGATGTCCAGAACGAAGGCCTGCCCCGAATCCTCGTGAATGAACCCGAGTTGGGGAATGGTCGCCGTGGCCGCCACGGCGATGGCGGCGGCGGCCTCAACAGCAGACGCGGCGTGGTTGATGGCTTGGTTGGGCAGGTCGGCTGCTGTCGGGTTCTGGCGGTCATAGTGCCGCCCGTGCCATTGCACCCCGTGGCGCTCGGCCAGCAGCCGGTAAAGCTGCTTCATGCGCGATCCCTCAATGCCGCGCAGGACCGTGATATCCCGGTGCGGCAGCACCTCGCCTAGGCGCCAGGCGTACATGCGTCGGGCGATGGACAGGCGGGCGCCGTCGGCGTCGGCCCACACCCGCGCCTGACGCCGCGCCAGGTGCGAGGTATCTGGCAGCAGCGGCGGCGCGGTGTACAGCCGCACACCGTCATCCCCCACCGCCACCAGCCCCGTGCCATGGCGGGCGCACAGGCGCAGGGCGTCGTGGGACACGGTTGAGCCCGGTCCCAGGAGCAACAACGACACGGTCTGAAAGGGAATGGCGTGGTCCCCCGCCTCCAGCCCCGGCGCTCCGGCACAGCGAAACTGCAAGGTGCCGTCCTCCACCCCCAGCGCCCCGCGCGACAGCCACAACAGGCCATGGCGGTCGGCGTGGGGGATGCGGGCGGTTTCCAGTCCCAGGCGGCCCTTCAGCATGACGCGTCCTCAGGCTGGTTTCAGCAACACCATGCCGAACCCAAAGGCTCGGTGGCGGCCAACCCCGCGCGCCAACAGGCGGGCGAAGGCATCCGGGTCGGTCACGCGCAAGCGGCCTTCCAGGGTGGCGTCGGGCTTGATCGCGCTGCCCGAGGCGGACCCACGGGGCTTGCCGCCCCGGCGGCGGATGGGCAGGCGGGCAAAGGCGGTCATGCGGGCATCGATCATCTCGGCCGCCCCGTCGCGGGCCAGTTCGCGCGCCAGCCACGCGGCATAGACCGCGCCCCGATCCACGGGATGTTCCTCCGGGTCGCGGCCGTTGGTGGCGACCAGGAAGGCATCGGTTTCCTTGCTGCGGGTGCGGTCGCCGCCGCAGTCCTGGCGCACCACGGGGCACACCCGCACGGTGAAGACCAGGTCCAGGCCGCGCGGCCATGCGTCCGGCAAGGGCTTTATCTGTGGCTCCCCCAGGGCCTGAGCGGCGGCGGGGTCGGGGCTGGCGGCCAGCCTTTCGCGCAGGCGCTGCCCGTCGGCGGGACCATAGCCATAGACCACGGTTTCGCTGTGGTCCCAGTCGGCCTTGAGCTGGTGGACGGAAAAGGGCTGCGGGCCATCTTCGCCCAGGGCGGCGCGCAGGACGCAATGCACCGTGTAGCCAAGGTCGCCGCCCTCCAGCGGCAGCCGCCGCGCGGCGGCCCAGGCGAACAGGCGCGGCAGGTCGAGGCGAAAGCGCGACAGGTGCAGGGGAGGGGTCATGGCCGGTCCTCCCCGACAAAGGCAATAGGCACCGGCAGGCGGCCCTGGTGCATGAGGCGGCTTCCGGTGTGCATCTGGGTCGACCAGTCGCGGTCGTCGGTCAGGCTGACGATGCGGCTGCCCTCGGCCTCCCCGTCCTCCAGCGGCCATAGGGCGGGCCACGGTGCCGGGTCGGCGTCGTCATCCGGCACCACTCCTTCAAGAATGGCGCGCAAGGTTTCGCCATCCCTCAGCGCGTCCTTGACCAGCAACGGCGCCGACGGCAGGCAGGGCTTGCGGCCCAGGAACAGCGGGCGGGCAGGGGCCTCTAGCGCGGCGGCGAGGTCGTCCAGCGTCGGCGCCTCCCCGGCGGGGTCCAGCGTCAGGGCAACTACCACACTGGCATCCTGAAGGTACTGGCGCTGACGGATATGGGTGCCCTTGGCCGCCGGACCGCCGCGCCGCCCCTCCGGCACGCCGCGTGTGGTCCAGCCATCGTGGGCCAGATGCGGCTGGCCGAGGTCTACGGTCTGATAGTCGGTCAGCACGCTCGGCGCGCAGCGGTCCAGGCGGGCGGCGTAGCGCAAGCGGCCCTGCAAGGCACCATGGGCGGCGAACGCCGACTGGTCCCACCCCAACGCATTGGCCAACAGCCCGGTCAGCAGGGACCGGCCCGGGAATCGCGTGGTGGGGCCCAGGGCATCCACGGCCACCCCGCCAAAGGCCATGAGCGGCGCCTCCAGCCGCAGGACAAGAGCCCGCATGGCCTCAGCGCCCCAAACCGGCGACGGCCTCGGCCACGGCCTGATTGAAGGACAGCCCCGTCACGCCCGGCAATCCGGCGCCGGCGGCCCCGGCCGCCCAGCGGGTTTCACCGCAGCCATACGTCTCGTCCAGCGTTGCCATGTGGTCGCTCAGGGCACGGGCGGCGGCGTCCAGAACGTCTTCCCCGCGCGCCTTCACGGGCTTGCGGAAGGCGTTGGCCAGGGTGCGCGGCTGGCGCGATCCGGTCTCCAGCAGAACCAGTTCGGCATAGCTGTAGGGCGCCGTGGAGCCCAGCTTGGCGCCTGGGGAAATGGTGGCGATCAGGTGCGCCAGATGCTCCACCACCTTGGCGGCGGTGGCACGGTCGGCGGTCAGCCAATCGCGCGGGTCGCAGCCCTCGATGTTGGCGACCAGGGTCGGCATGTCCACCACCACATAGCCATAGTACAGGCCGCTGGTCAGTTCGGTCTGGCCCAGGTGGCCGCTGCCGGTTTCCTCCTTGCCGGTCAACAGGTCGTCGACGGCGGTGAAGTAGTCGGACTCCGCTTCCTCGCCGTGGACGGTGAAGGCATGGGCGACATGCACGGCGGCATTCTTGCGGGCCAGGATGTCGGACGTAATCATGCGCCCGAACATGGCGGCATCCAGCCCGGCCCCGACGCGCAGGGCGGCGATGTTGTCCTTCAGGCCCTTCAGCGCGTCTTCAGCCGCCTTGGCCGCACCCTCGGCTGAGCCACCGGCCTGCACGGCGGCGGCAACCTGATCGCGCACGTAGTCCACTTCCGGCTTGCCCAGCACCACGACTTGCGAGGTGTGGAAGTTCTCCGGCTTGGTCTCGCCCTTCTTTTTCTTGGCCTTTGCGCTTTCCTGGAACAGGTGGCCGATGAACACTTCTGTCGCGGCCAGGACGGCATCCTGGTCCAGCCCCTCGCCCTCGACCAGCGGGCGGACGACGCAGCGGTCAAACGTCTCGCGCGACCGGATGGCCATGTCCACGCCCACATTGGACAGCGCCCATTCATCGTCGGCGGTGCGCCAGTGGCGTTTCAGGCATTGCGAGGATACGCGGGTGCGCACGGCGCCGCCGAACTCGATGCGCTTGGCATAGCCCGCATCGTCGCGGTTCAGCAGGACGGCGGGATAGCTGGTCAGGGTGTGGATCTGCAAAAAGCGGGCGGCGGCGGTCATCAGGAGGTCTCCCCGGATTATTCAGCATGGAGGGCGGTGTAGTAGGCACGGGCGATATGATGGCGCTGCCTCTCCGCCTCGTCGTCGTTATCAAAGGCCTCGGCCAGCAGCAGGCGGCCCAGGCCCCGCCAGTCCACCGGCTGGGCGTGGTGGGCGAGCATGTCGCACAGGCGGCGGGTGGCACGCCACGTATGGTGCGGGCCACGGGCGCGCAGGGCCTGTTCCAGGCGGGCCTCGGAGACCCCGACTTCGGCCAGCGCCCGGCCCGGCCAGACCGCGCCATCGTGATGGTTGGGCGCCATGCGGGCCATGCCGCCAGCGATCATCGCCCAGGCGGTGACGGCGCGCGGGTTTTCCATGGCCGGGCCATCGACCTTGACCAGCAGCCGCCAGAATGCCGCCGCATCGGGGTGTTCGGGGTCCAGGCGGCGCAGGGCGGCCACCTCGCCGGGCGACCCGGTGCGGCGGTCGGCAAGCCGGGCGATCTCGCGCGCCATCGTCTCGATCCGCTCGGCGCGGGAGAGCCGGGGGGCGTCAGCAGCGGGTGCGCGGTCAGCCATGGGCGCTTTCCTCCTGTTTCGGGAACAGCTTTTCGAAGGTGCGGCGCATCTGGCCGGAGAACAGCCCTTGCGCCTCGGCCCGCGAGCGGTAGGTGCGGCTGAGAACCTTTGGCGCGGCGGCCACGGCCCGCGCCATCACGTCCTTGGCCTCGCCCTGCAGGAACTGGAGCCACACAAGGCGTTCGGCCTCGGGATCGCCGCCCTCGATTTCGGCGCGGACCTCGCCCCAAAGGAGGTCGAAGAACGCGGCGTCCACCCGGCGGTCCAGGTCGTCCAGCCACTTGGCGACCCACTTCTGTTCGCCGGGCGGCAGCTTGCCGTCATCGCCATCGCGTGGGCGCAGCAGGCGGCGCAGGGCGGGATAAAGCACCTTGCCCGAGGCTGCCCTGACGTCCTTGATGCGCTGTTCGGAAATCTCCCCCATCACCCGCCGGGCGTCCTCCTCGTCAAGCGCCGACAGGCATGGCGGCATCGGCACAAGGCGTTCGTGGTAGCCCTCGGTCTGGCCCTGGCCGCGCACCAGCACGCGGGCCAGCAGGGCGACCGCGCCGTCGTCGATGCCCTTGTGGGTGCGTTGCATCAGGGACGGCAGGAAATCCGCCTTGGCGATCAGGTCGCACAGCGCCGTGTAATGGAACCCGCGCCCGGAGACGGTCAAGGCGGCCCCCTTCTTGTCCACCGGCACCCAGGGATCGCCCAGGTTGCCGTTCAGCACCTTGGCATCGATGCGGGCGGCTTTGGACCCGGCGGCGTGGGCGGTCAGGGTGCCATCGTCCGCCGCGACCAGACGCACGCGGCGGCAGACCTCGATGAACCACGGGTCCAGTGCGTCCAACCCCAGCGACGCCACCCCGTCCCAGGGGGCCAGCCAGACCAGCCCCAGGCCGTCGCGGCGATAGGGACGGTCGGCGAAGAACCCCTCACGGGCGGCCAGCAGCACCCGCAGATCCCGGACAAAGCGCGGCCCCGGCCGCCAGCCCTCGGGCGTTCCCGGCACCAGACCCAGCGCCGGACGGCTGGAGAACCCGCCATTCATGCGCGCGATGCCATACAGGGTATTGCCGGAAAAACCCTGCATGGTCTGCAAGGACAGCAGGGCGAACAGCCATTGCCCCGGCGTGGCGCGGTCGGCCCGGCCCGCCTTCACATCGTGGTTCTTGGCGGTGAGCAGGACGTCCAGCAGGTCCGGCCGGTCGGCGGCGGGCTTGAGCGCGCCGTGGGTGGCCTCGGGCAGCGGCGGTTGCAGGAAGGCGGGCTTGGTCCAGTCCTCGACCACCAAACACCACGGCGCATCGTCCCCATCGGAGGCCCAACCGTCAGCACGGCTCAGGCCGCGCAGCAGATCAGCCCACTCGGCGGCCTGCGCCGGAAGCGCCTCCCGCCCGGCCCGCACCAGCGCGAGCCCCGCCACCTGCACAAGAAACGCGTGCCAGGCATGGGCCTGCCACGGCGCCAGTTCGGGAAAGGCGGCAACGCCATCCCCCACCAGCCGCGCCAGAACCTCGGGCAGCGAAACGCGCCCGTCCGGCCCCATCACGGCAATGACGGGATCCGTCAGCAGACACTGTTGCATGAAGCCCCCGTAACACCCCTGGTAATCTCAGCTTAAGCGGATTCTCTCATGGGGGGCGAGAAAAAAGGGCGGCGTACAGGTCGCCGCCCCCTTTGGCCGATTACAGGTGGCGACGAGACTCAGGGAACAGGCCTGCCGGAGATGCAGCGACTCCAGCGGGCCTGCTTCCTTCGGACAACGCGGCGCTCGACTGTTTTCACTATCGTTCTATGAGGAATTAACGGGCGGAACCCGGCCCGCCCAGGTTCCGCCCCGAAGCCCTGCCTACGAGGGCGGCGGGCGCCCCGGCAGGGCTTCATGGTGCGGGGTGGGGCCTCCTTCAAAAACCCCACATGGCGCTCCGGCTCAAAGGCCGTGCTACGGCGGGGGATTTCACCGTGTCACCCGCGCACGGGGCAACTTTAGGCGCTTGCGCGCAACCAAAGACGAAAGGCGCCCCCTGCCGACCAGGAAGCGCCCCGAACGCCCCGCCTTTGGAGGGTGGCCGGCACCTTCGGCCGCAACGCCCTTGGTTCCGACACTACAGCCCACGGCATCGCAGGGTCTATGCCCCGCGTGGGCGGGGGAACCGAAGACGCTGTAACAACAGCTATGGCACAAGCGGGTCTATCCCCGCGTGGGCGGGGGAACCAAACGGCCACCAATCGGATATCGGCGTCGAGGCGGTCTATCCCCGCGTGGGCGGGGGAACCTCTAGGGTATAACACATTGAACTACATGGAAACACGCCACTTTGCTGGTTGAGCAATATAGGCATACTTTCGCTCTTTAGTTGGGTTGAGAGGCTTTGGTTCACGATGTTCAACAGCGTCGGCAGGCTTTGGGGACTTTACGTGTCGGACGCTGCGGGGGCAATCGCGTCCGCAAATCCTTCACTCCGTTTCGAGGCGCAGGCCTAGGCGGTCGTAGATGTAGGTTCGCTCTCCCAGGGCAAAGCGCACGGTGGGGCCGCTGCTCGTCAGGGTGCCGGGCGGGCCAGCGGGCAGGGTGGGGCGCAGGATGGGTTCGGCGTCTTCGGGAATGCCTTGGGCCATCCAGTGGGGGATGGTCAGGGTGTCGAGCGGGCTGTGCGGGGCGAACAGCGACGGCGGCGGGTCGGCAAAGGCGACGCGGCGGTCGCGGGCGCCCAGGCGGGTGGCGATGGTTTCGCCCTCGGGGAACCCTGCGGCGCAATAGGGTTCGGCCATATTAATGCAGCCCAAGGCGGCCATCGCCTGCTCAGCATAGCGCAGGCCGTCCATGCGCGCCGCATGGCCCGCCCAGGCATCCCCCAGGTCCGTGGCGAGAGCGGCCAGAACTTCGGGATGGGTGGCGCCCTCCACCAGTTCGCGGTTCATGGCGGGCAGGGTCCAGCCGTCGCGGGCCTCGATCAGGCGCCATGTGGCCTCCAGCACGCGCAGGTCGGGATAGGCCAGCGGGAAGTCTGATCGGGCAAAGCCAAAGGCGCCCTTGCCCTTGGTGATGAAGGGTTCCAGGCTGCGTTCGGCGGGCACCAGAACGCCGCAGCGGGCCTCGGCAAATCCCTGTGGCCGGACGGCATCGCGCGTGCGGTGGCGATGCAGCCGCCCCAGGCGCTGCAACAACACATCCATGGGGCACAGGTCGGTGAGCAGCAGGTCGGCGTCGATGTCCAGGGACTGTTCCACCGTCTGGGTGGCGACCAGAACCACGCCGCGTCCACCCGGTGCCTTTGGCCCGAACAGGTCCTCCACCCGCGCATCCAGGGCGCGGCGGTCCGCCGGGGCGAAGCGGCTGTGGTGCGGTGCGGCCAGACCGGCGCAGTGGAACAGCAGGGCGGGCTCCGTCGCAGCGGCCTCCAGGGCCTGTTGCGTGGCGATGGCGGCCGACACGGTGTTGCGCAGCACCAGCACCCGCGCCCCGGCCTGCGCCGCCTCCAGGGCCTGGGCCGCCACGGCGGGGGCATCGTCGATCAACGGCAGGGCCTCAACCCGCACCCGCCGGGGCTCCGGGTCGTGGTGGGCGCAGGGCTGGGCGTGCGGCGGGCGCCCCTGCACGGCCACCGTCACCAACGGATAGGGTACGGCGGCGGCCGCCGCGTGCGGGGGTGTCTCGGCCTGGAACAACAGCGGGGCGCGGGCGGCGGCGCCCAGGGTGGCCGACATCAGCAGAACATGCCCGCGCGCCGCCCGCAGCCGGGTCAGAATCTGGCGCAACAGGGCGGTCATGTAGGGGTCGGAGGCGTGTACCTCGTCCACCACCACCAACAGCCGGCCAAGCGCGGCGGCGCGCATGTGGGCATGCGGCACCTGAAGGACCGACAGCAGCGCCTGATCCAACGTGCCCACGGCCACCGGCGCGGCCAGAAACCGCTTGGGGTGTTCGGCGGCCCATACGCGGGGGCGGTCGGCTTCGGCCACGGTATCGGGCCACAAAGCCTGAAATCCCGTCAGGGGACGCTGGCCGTCGGCGTCATCCACTCGCAGATACCCCGGCACCGCCAGTACCACCGGCGGTGCGGCATCCCCCAGCGCGGCCCTGATGGCATCGCGCACGCGGCCATGGATCTGCACGGCGGCGGCACGCGTGGGCAGGGCAAAGAACAAGCCGTCCACCTGCCCGGCGGCGAACAGGCGCAGAAAGTGGGCCAGGGCGGCTTCGGTCTTGCCCGATCCGGTGTCAGACTCCAGCACCACGGCGGAATACCCGTCCTCGACCGGCAGCGCGGCCAGGTGGGATTGCAGCGGCCGGGGCGTGTCAGCGCCAAGAAAGGCCAGGGGGGCGTTGCGCTCCGCCGCCCGCGTCCGCGACCGCGAGACATCAAGCCCCATGGCCGCCAGAACCGTCGCCGCCCGCTCCGTCGCCCAGGCAAAGCGGTCGGCGTCGGGCGTGGTGCTGTAGGGAAAAAAGCCCTCGGCATCGTCGGAGGCCACCCAGTCGGCCAGCATGATCAACCCGGCCACGGCGTGCGAAACCTCTGGCTGGGACGGCAGGAGGTCAGGCGCATCGGAGAACGCCGGGGCCAGCGCCGCCGCGCCAACGTCGGCAAAGGCCTCCAGCGCGGCCAGAGGGTCATGGCCGCCGGTCGGCCGCCACAGCCGGTCATCGTCGGACCGGTCGGTCAGGTCCGTGTGGGGCTTGCCGTGGTGGGCGACGGCGGCGCAGAAATAGGCGCGGGCTTGGTCTCCGGCCCAGCCTCCCAGCGCCTGCCACCGCAACGCAGGTTTGGTGCGCTTGCGGATGGAGCGATGGAACAACCCCCGCACCGGCCCCACATGACCGACCCGGCGCGCCCCGCCCGCCTGGACGTGCGCCTGGGCTTGGAACCCGGTGTTGAGCTTGCCGACGTCATGCAGATAAGCCAGCCACGTCAGCCGCCACACCTGCGCCTCGCTCAAGAAGTCCATTCCCGCCACGGCCGCCAACCGCCGCCCCAACGCCGTGCGCGTCACCAACGCCCGAAATACCGCCGCCACGTCCAGGCAATGATGGTCCAACGGGTGCCACGCCAACACATCCCCATCACGGCGCATCTTGCCCCATGGGCGGAGAATGGGTCCGATCATGGCTTTCGACATCCAACAATGTTTTGCGAAGGTATAAAGCCTACTATAACGGGCGCGATGCGGCAACGCGCGGCACACAAAGTGCATCGCTGTGGCAGATGGCTTCGGCATGCTCCACCGGGCTGCGCTGGATGCCTGCGTGCGGGCCATTTAGTCAGAGTAGATTAGGCGCCAACCTGTCCGAACGAATGGGACCACACTCTCAGTGTCTTGGTTGCTGGAAACCACAGGCAGTTCTTTGGACACGGTCATATTTCTCCTCCTTCGTATTGGTGGCGTCACCGACATGATCGCGCCGGCTCAGAACCGGGATTTATGCGGCTTGCTTGTCCAGTCCTCGGGTTATGCGGCCGACAACCAGGCGCGCAGTTCGACCGGGTGGTCGTGGAACAGGCGGATCAGGGTCTTGGCCGGCGGGTCCGGCTCGAATCGCCGCTGTTCCCAGCCGCGAAGGGTGCCCAGCGGCACCCCCAGCAGTTCGGCAGCCTCGGCCTGGGTCATGCCCAAGGCCAGCCGCGCCACCTTGAGGCGACCGGCGGCGTCAAGCGGTCGGGTATTGTCCTCGGCCCATTCCGGGTTGTCGTCCCACCCGGCGGGCAGGTCGGCGGGCAGGTCGCCCTCGCGCGGTGTCTTAGCCATGACGCTCTGTCTCCCGTTGGTTGGCCTTGCCGAACGCTGGTTGCCCGCACCACGCCGTCGCGCTCGGTCCACACGGCGCAATACAGCCGACCGGCCACGCGGCCGAAAGTCACGAAACGATCCTCGCCGTAATCGGTCCGATCGTCGTAGACGGTGGCGACCCGTCCGGACAGAACGTCGGCCACGAACGACAGCGGCAGGCCGTGCTTGGCACGGTTAGCGGCGTTCTTGGCCGGGTCAAAGGTGACGGCGGGGCGATTTTTCATTTGGCTCCATAATACGTGCGGCACGCACTAATCGCAAGGAAAAGTACGCGCTGCACGCACTTTAACGCCCATCTCCCGCCGTCGTCGGGCTATCGCCCGCACGCCTGGCGCAACTGCGGCACTTCGGACAGCCTCCGGCAAACCCGGGGCGGTTCACCTTGCGGACGGAGGCGACGGCAGACGGCCCCGAATGGCTGGAGAAGATCGTCCAGGTCTCGTTTGACCTGCCGCCCGTCAACCGCCTGGACTTGCGGCAGATGTTCCTGGGCATCCTGCAGGAAACTTTGGGTGACGTGGACATCGCCGATCAGGGGCGCTGGAGCATAGTCTACATGGAAGCCGTGGAGCCGTGGCTGAAGACGCCGCGCGATGCCATGCGGCTGTGCAACATACTATCTGTGAGCTATCCGCCGGTTGCTGGCGGGGTCGACTTCGCTGACTTCGTCGCGCTGGAGACCTTGCGTTTGTTTGAGCCTCAACTTTATGCCGTGGTCCGCGAGAGCGGTGAAGAGATCACCGGAGTGCAGAGGGATAGCCGCTAGTGCTTCTTCTCGATGAGTTGCGGACAGCGGCGGTAGATGTTGGCGAGGCAGAGGTTCCCTCCATCGCGCGGAGTCTTCTGCACGTCGGCGACCTCTTCCTGAACCGGCAGGATGAGGGCCTGGGGTTATTCTCCATTCCGCAGGTCTGGCTGGTGGATCATGCTATTGATGCGTTTCTCGATCGGCTGCCTGCGGATGAGCGAGCCCCTCTGCTGGAGGGCGCTCTGCAAACCTCGTCCAGCCTTGCCACGCTAAGTTTCGTAGTTTTCAGCATGGCACGCGAGCATGGCCGACATACGGATGACAGCGCGAAGCTGGAAGATCAACGTCGCCTGACGGAGGCGGAGGTCATCCGGCTGGAGGAACTATTGGCTAAACGGTTGGCTTTGGCTGCCGCTGATCATTCGCTTCTGAAAGCACCGCTGGGGTTGAGCCTGATGTTCTATTGGGCGACGTTGGCAGGCGATGATGCCGTCAAGGCTTGGACAGATGATCTGCTCGCGGATAACAAGGCAACCGTTCTGCTGGCGCCGGTCGTGACGGCGACGCACAAGGTGCAGGCGGGGGATGACCCGCCGGTCATCAAGACGCCCAGCGTTAACCGACGCAGCCTGTCGCAGATGCTTGACGTCGACCGCCTCGCTGACCGCCTGCGAGCGCTCGAGCCCGAGGCTGACGACGAGGCGCGGGCGAGCATTGCCAGGTTCATGGATGGCCTGGAGAGCACGGACCGTGGGGACGATGTCTGACCACGGCGCGACAGAGGTGGCCCCATTCGTTTGGACAAGAGGACACCAGCCGTCACCTGCTGGAGTCCGTCCTCCACCACCCCCTTGCCCCCGCCCTGGAGGAGGTCGCAGCATGATGGCGGCCAAGACTTCCGCAGGATTGGCAGGCCGGAAGGGCGTTCAGGCATGAAACGCTGACGGGCCAGGATGAACCAACGTCGAACGGCCCTGACCATCCCCTCCCTTCAGCACCACCTCACCAGCGGGCGGCAAGCAGCGTTTGCAGGCGCCCGGCCAGCAGGCGGCCGAGAGCGCGCGGCGTCAGCGTCGGGTGATAGCCGCCCGAGGCCGAGGCTTCATAGGTCATGGCCTGCCTTAGCTCCTCCTCCTCGACCACCGTGCTGGCCAGTACCGTCCCATCAGCAACGCGCGTGGCCCTGATCGCGTAGATCAGTTGATCCGGTCCGCCCCCACCCGACGCCGTGATCTCCACCAGCACATCCGCTGCGTCCTTCAAGGCGGTGGTTTCGGCGACACGGGGGTCGGCCGCATCGCCGCCCTGCAAGCGGATGATGGCCGTGCGGTCGACCATCCGAACGCCCGATTGCAGGAGTGCATCGGTGAACGCCGCCTCCGCAGCGCGGGAAGACGACGGCGCCAGCGGATCGGGCGGAACGTCCACCAGCAGACCCACCGAACGCTCGCGCGTCTGGCTGAAGCCGCCGACGGAGGCCGCCGTGGCCCCGGAACTGGCAGCCCCTACCACCGCTACGCCGGTGGTGTGATCCCGCGTCACGCGGGGGGTCGAGGTCGCCTCACCGAGCGGGCGCATCCAGAACACGACCATGCGCGGCGCCCCGGCTCTGCCGTAAGCATCCCGGAACTCCGGTGCGGCAACGAAACCGGTCTTTTCCGCCTGCTCCAGGACGGCCGGGAGGCCGTCGCGGTACAGGCCGTTCGCGGCCGGTCCTTCCTGGGCCGACGCCGCGCCAATGATGGCCGCCGTCGCCACCACAATCAGCCCCGCCAGTCGTCGCATCACCGCCCCTCCTTGACCTCGATCAGAAATGTCGCGGCGTTGGGGCCGGACACGGACGATTCCGCATAGGACGCAAAGGATCGCGGCGGCAGGTAAACGCGCTGCCACATGCTGGGCGCTTCGGCGCTGCCGCCGCCCGTGGTCAGAAAGTTGGTGCGCCCGTCCACCTGCAACGGATGGTCCGTGCAGTTCATCAGGCGCGTCTCGACGGCGACATTGCCCGTCGCGGTGCGGCTGGCCTGCACCGACTGCACCAGAACCTTGCGGCGGATGCCGGCGTCGATCACCGACACCGTGTTGAGCGCCACCGGCTTCATGGTGCCCGGCGTCAGCGGCAGCAGCGCCTGTTCGCCCGCCGCGTCGGCTTGCAGCATGGGTGTGAAGTCGCACTGCACCGCCGGTTTCGGCGTGCAGGCGGCCAATAGGACGGCCGCGCCGGCGGCGACCGCCGCCGCCTTAGCGATAGACCACATCATCGGCGGCAGCCCTCGTGAACTCATAGATATTGCTCCAGACGATGGTGCCGCGCTCAAGATCGACCATTTCGAAGATGATCTGGTTGTAGCGTTGCGTCATCCCCGACCCGACGTTCACCGCATCCACCGAGGAAATCCGGCCGCTCAGGCGGTAGTCGGCGCCGGCTGCGGCCCTGGTCAGGCCGGTGGTGCCGACGTCTACCTTGCCATCGCGTTTGAGCGTGCGTTCCTGCTCGACCATCGCCGCATTGTGGCGGGCGACGAAGATCATGCGGCCATTAGCTGTACGATTGAGATTGACGCGCAGGCGGTCGGCGATGGTGTTCTTGTTGATCCGCTGGGCCGACTCGTTGACGAAGTATTCGCCGTCCACGATCACCTGCGGCGGAACGCCCGCACCGGCCAGGACCGGCGACTGGAGCATGTTCCGCATCATGCGGTCGGTCATGGCCATGATGTCGCTGCCCTCGATGCCGACGCCGGCCACCGGCCCGCGCTCGCCCTGCGGGATCTCGCGCACGGCGACGCCGGCTGTGTTCTGGGTCGGCGCGCAGGCCGCGACGCCGGCCACCGCCAGCACCGCCCCAAGGAGTCCTCGCATACTGATCTTCAACTCACCTCTCCTTGCGGATCTACGCATACTGACCCGGCATAGTAGCGCCGGGAGCATCTTAAAGCATCTTAAAATGCATAGTGACAGCAGTTCGCGCACCCGTTTAACCTGTAGCCGAAACACAGCGACCCGTGGCCGCTGCCATCAAACTTTTGTGGGGATTGCTACATGTTTGCGAAGAAGCTGTTGCGGGTGGCCGCCGGTGTCGGTCTGGCGGTGCTGATGTCGGCCTGTGCGCTGACCGAGGATCGTGTGGACTTGGTTTATCAGCCGGCCAGCACCGCCGCGCCCGTCGCTGGCGCCGAAAGCGTCACCGTGAAGGTGGCGGTGGAGGACGTCCGCCCAGCGAACCGCGACAAGGTGAGCGTGAAGAAGAACGGCTACGGCATGGAGATGGCGGCCATCCGCGCAAATCAGGACGTTCCCACGTTGGTTCGCCAAGCCGTCGAGCAGGAGCTGCGGGGGCGCGGATTCACCCTTGGGGACGGGCCGGTGTTCGCGGTCGTCGAGGTTGCGCGGTTCTACGCCGACTACAAAACCGGCTTTTGGTCGTCTGACAACGTTTCCGACATCCAGCTGAACGTGCAGGTCCGCGATGCCTCCGGCCACATGTATTACGGCAAGGGCATTTCCGGCATCGGCACGACGGAAGGCGTGATGATAATGGACGGAGAGCCGGTAAAAAAGTCGCTTGAGATGGGCTTGGCTGTCGCCCTGCGAAACCTGATGCAGGACCCATTCTTCGTGCAGGCCCTGATCGAGGCACAAGAAACCGCCGCCCGAGCCGCCGCTCCGGCACCGTCCCTTCCGGCCGGCGTCCCCATGTCATGACGGGCCGGGCCTCTACCGCGCGCTGCCGCGCCTCGGTCGCGCTGGCGCTGACGGCGGTGCTGGCGGCGGGCTGCGTGACGCCCTCTGGGCATCTCACGCCGGAGGAAATCGTCCGTCGGCAGCAAGTGGTAGAGGCCCTGGCGGCCGACCGCCCGTATTCGCTACGCCGCTTCTATGCCACCGTGGTCGATGGGGGAGAGCGGGACGCCGTGCTCAACTGGCTTACCCTGGGCCGCGCCGCGCTGGTCCAGGGGCACTGGGACGCCGCCGCCGATGCGTTCGACGAGGCCCTGAAGCGCATCTCCGCTGTCTACGCCGACGACCCGCAGGCCGAAAAGGCCCGCTCCGTCTGGCACGAGGAAGGTGTCAAGGACTTCAAGGGCGAGCCCTACGAGCGGGCGATGGCCTATGTCTACCGCGGCACTTTGGACATGCTGGCCGGGGACTACGAAAACGCCCGCGCCAGTTTCAAGGGCGCCTTGGTGCAGGACAGCTTTGCCGAACAGGAGCGCCATCGCCAGGATTTCGCGTCGGCGACTTGGCTGATCGGCTGGACCAGCCATTGCCTGGGTGACGCCTCCGCCGCCACCGAGGCATTCGCCGAAGCGCGTGAGGTGCGGCCGGCACTCCCCGTGCCGGGCGCCGATGACCGCCTGCTGGTTCTGGTCGAATCAGGCTTCGGCCCCTCCAAGGAAGCCACCGGCCAGCACGGTTTCAAGCTTGCCTACCGCGAGGGCACCGCTCCCGCCTATCGCTACGAGGCCGCCCTGGGAGAACACACCCGCCCGCTGAACCTGGCGGAAGATCTGTACATGCAGGCCGTGACACGCGGCGGGCGGCAGATGGACGACATCCTGGCGCTCAAGGCCGATACTAAGACGACCACCGAGGCCATCGGCACAGGGGCGACGGCCGTCGGCGCCGGGATGATGCTTCACGGCCAGACATGGGGAAATCGTGATGCCACGACCGCCGGCCTCGTGGTGGCTCTAATCGGGCTAGCCGCTCAAGCTGCCGCCAGCGAAATGGAGGCGCAGGCGGACGTCCGGCACTGGGGTTCCCTACCACACTCCCTGTTCCTTGCGGCCCTGCCCCTGGGAGACGGGCAGAAGCCGGAGGACCTGCGCCTCCGCTTCGCCG
>Ga0209347_1002179_pt1 | contig 26974 bp, 17 predicted proteins | sample AutmiccommuBRH23_FD_187382 | JGI IMG/M metagenome (GOLD analysis project Ga0209347, IMG submission 187382) | Deep subsurface microbial communities from Mt. Terri, Switzerland - Autotrophic microbial communities BRH/23 (SPAdes) (version 2) | ecosystem: Environmental > Aquatic > Deep subsurface >...
GCCAGATTCGCCAGCCAGGCGAAACTGTAGCCGCACCACTGCTTTGTGCCCCGCTCGTCGAGGTCGGCCAGAGACGCCTTGATGATCGCCTGGTCGCGCTGGCCATTCTCCCAACGGATCATGCTGAGCGGGTGGATGGCCATCAGGTGCGAGAAATGCCTGTGTGAGGCTGCGAGCGGATAGTCCTTCGCCACGAGCAATCTGTGACGGGTCGGATCGACGGCCAAGTCAGGCATCTCCGCCAGGACGCCGCGCCAGCGGTCCGCACTCTGTTTGTCCCCCAGCAGTTCGGCCAACTCCGCGGTTTTCTCGAACGTCCATCGGATCAGGGCCAGGTCGTAGTTGGTGATCGACGGAAACCACGCCTCCAGTCGGTTGTCGTTGATCTCCGGGGACGAGGTCAACGGCAGGGTCCGCTTGCCGTCGGGTCCCCTCTCCGTCACAGCCTCCAGGAAGACCGCGGCGTCGCGAAGCCATGGATAAGCTCGATCCGCGAGAAACTGGCGGTCCATGCTGTACCGCCAGTGCAGCCAGAAGTGATGCGCGAGCCAGGCCGCGGTCGTCGCTGAATGCGTGTACTGATGCCAGCCGCCGATCTGGTTCTGCTCCAAATCGGCCGTCATGGGGACGTTGACCCCGGGCAGATCGAAGAAACGCTTCGTCCATTCACGCGAAGTCTCCCGCGTGTCCCAAAGCCATCGCACATAACCCGAGGCCCCTTCCAGCCGATTGCCGCTGTAGGCGGGCCAATAACTCAGTTGCGTGTTCAAGTCGTGGTGATAGTCGCCTTTCCATGGCGGGATCTTCATATTGTCCGCGGTCCAGGGCCCTTGGAGCGTAATGGGCGGCGTATCCGGCCGGGCCGCCGACCCGAACTTGTAGGTCTCCAGATACCACTGTCGCTCGATCACCGCATTGGGCACCGAGACCGACACCCGATCCCAGTAGGACTCCCACCATCGGTCATGATCCCGCGTCAGGGCATCGAATCCCTGCTCAATCGCCACCTCGCAGCGTTTCCGAGCCGTTGCCAGGGGATCATCCGATTCCTTCGAGGTCGCGATGGACCAGATGCCGAACCAGCCGGACTCGGACTGCCGCCAGACGAGAGCCACCGCGAAGTTGAACCCGCCCCAGCCTTTCTGCAAGTACCCCGTCCACGTATCGCCTCGCTGCTGGACGGGGGCTTCATACCGCAGGGTCGCCAGATCGCCGGCGCTGATCTTGTTTGCGCCGGCCTCCTCAGTAACCTCGCCGGCAAACGGCGGAGCAACGAGCGTGATCGAAAAAGGCCTGCGGGACGTGACGTGAATGACGCCCAGGGGCTGCGTGGCATGGACGAGAACGCGGGCAGTTACGCCATCTGAGAATCGCATCGCTGAGGTTGCCGTGGCAAGGTCCAGGGATGCATCCTGGAACGCGATGCTGTCACCAAATGCCAGTTCGATGCGCCCAGCGGGGATCTTCGTCGGACCGGGATGGCCGTAGGGATCGTCGTACAGCCTGTGCAGATCCTGAATCCGGCCCTCCTTCACCCACTGCCGCATCATCTTGTACGAGTATTCAGCCGAATGGAATTCCGGCACCGGTCGCAGGTCCCACAGGTCCGTGCGGTCGAGCGAAATCCGCAGCGGCTTGCCATCGCCCCAAACCAGCGCCCCGACCAGCCCGTTGCCCAGAGGCATGGCCTCATCCCAGACGGTCGCGGGCTGCGTGTAGTGCAGCCCATGCTCGGGTTTCGGCCCCGCGTCGGCCGTACGGCACAGAGCCATTCCGCTGACGCTTGAAAGCAGGACCGAATATACCACGATCTGTCGCGGCATGATCCTTCATCCTCCAGCCCATCATCAAGGATCGGGTGGCATCGGCAAGCACCGGCTTGCCGATGGTCTTGCCCATTCGCCATCGGCAAAGCCCTCGGCCTTGCCGCAACCACTCGGAACATTCGGACTATGCGCTACGCATAGGCACAGGGGCAATAGTCGTGCGGACTGCCGGGATGGTGCGGCCTGTCCAGCGGCAGGCCCATGGCGACCCGCTCCTCGTCCCTTTTGAAGACCGATCCGCAGCCTGTACCGAGTTCCTGGAGCTTCGCGACTTCCGTCTCGGTGATGGGCCGATAGGATCGCCCCGCCACGATGGACTTGTCGAGGAGGTCCAGGAACGACGGCGGAATCGCCGCAACCACGCCCGGCTGCGAGAGCGAGAAGCGAACCGCCAGATCGACTTCGTCCTGGCTCTCGACGGTCTTGTACCACCACTGGCGGGTTCGCGCAGCGCCCTCGGGCCAGGCCCCGGCACACAGGGCCTTCATCGCGAACACCGCCGTGCCCCGCTCTTGCGCATACTCGATCACCGCTTTGCCGAATCCCCACTGGAGATAATCCACGTAGTCGATGGGGAACATGATCGACTCGAACGGATACCCTTTGAGCATCTCAAGGGCCCCTTTCGTCGTGTGGGCCGAGACGCCGAGGTAGCGGATCTTCCCCTCTTCCTTGGCCTTGAGGAAAGTCTCGATGGCGCCGCCCGGTCCCAGCGCCCGCTGAGCCTCTTCGGGCGTGAAGACCGCGTGCATCTGGTACAGGTCGAAATGATCGGTCTTGAGCCGCGTGAGCGATCGCTCCAGTTCCTCACGGGCCCCCTGCCTGTCGCGTTTCTTCGTCTTGCACGCGAGAAAGATCTTGCTGCGATCGATGCCCTGGAGACCGACGCCCATCTTGATTTCACAGTCCCCGTCCCGTCCGTAGGCGGGCGCAACGTCGAAGTAGTTGATCCCCGCTTCGAAGGCCTTGTGAATCCCGGCCGTGCCTTCCTCCTGCCCCTGCTGGCTGAGCGCCAAGCCGGGAAACCCGATGACGGACAGCTTCTCACCGGTCTGTCCGAGGACCCGTCGAGGCAGTTCGGCGAGTTTCTCGCCGCCGCCCGACGGCTGAGCCTGCGCTGCGAGCAATGCGTTGGGCGCAATCGCACACCCGCCCGCCGCCGCACTCGCCACTTTCAAAAACTCTCTTCGCTCCATAGCTGCCCCCTTCATGGCTCGATAATAGTGTGGTAAACGACCCGAACGTCTTGAGATTGACCACGCGGCGGGCCAAGACCCACCCCGTCACCGAGTGTCATTGTAGGCTCCACCCCGGGTTTTGGCAACGACTGTGACAGAGAATGCGCACGTTCGGGGTGACGGCGGAGAGGCCAAAGGCCTTACCGATGGTCGCTGCCACCCGGACTGAACAAACTTCGCGATTCCATCATTCCCGCTCTTCTTGTACAATCCCGCCCTATGGATGGATACAACCTCATCAGCTTTGCCGGGATTTTCGTTCTCCTGGGAGTGGCCTGGGCTCTCTCCGCAGATCGGCGGAACATGAACTGGCGTGTGATCGGATGGGGAATCGCTCTGCAACTGCTGATGGCGACGTTCATCTTCGTGGTCCCCGCGGGCGTCCGCGTGTTTCGCGCGGTCAACACCCTTGTCGTGAAGGTCCTCGAATCGGCCGGCAAAGGAGCGTACTTCGTCTTTGGCCGACTGGCGCTGGGGCCGGGACAGGTCAGTGAGAACGGCGAGGAGTCGATCGGATTCATCCTGGCGTTCCAGGCGTTTCCCACGATCATCTTCTTCTCGGCGCTGCTCGCCATTCTCTACTACACCGGAATCATGCCTCGATTGATCAAGGCGTTTGCCAGGGTGTTCACCCGTCTGATGCGAGTGTCGGGGGCCGAGTCGCTTGCCGCTGCGAGCAATATCTTCGTCGGGGTCGAGTCGAATCTCACGATCAAGCCGTACCTGGCGCGACTGACGGCCTCCGAGATGTGTACGGTCCTGACCGCCGGGATGGCGACCGTCGCCTCCAACGTGCTGGCGCTCTACGTCCTGACGCTCCAGGGGCAGTTTCCGACCATTGCGGGGCATCTGGTTTCCGCGTCCTTGCTGTCGGCCCCGGCGGCGCTGATCATGTCGAAAATCCTGCTGCCCGAGAGCGGCACGCCGGAGACTCTGGGCGTACACGTGGAGCCCTACTACGAACGGGACGGCAGTCTCTTCGAGGCGATCATCAACGGCGCCAACGCGGGTGTCCGCATGGTCGTCGGCATCGTCGCCCTCCTGATCGCGGTGCTCGGCCTGGTGGCCTTGGCGAACCTGGGGCTGTCGGGCCTCGGCGGCGTCCTCAATCCCCTGCTCGGCACGGAGGGCCAGTGGTCGCTCGGCGGCCTCTTCGGCTACCTCTTCTATCCGCTGACGCTCGTCCTGGGCGTTCCGCTCGCCGATGCCGACGAGGTCTCGCGAATCATCGGGGAGCGGCTGATCGTCACCGAGGTCACGGCGTACCATGACCTGGCGGCGGTGATGAAACAAGGGCTTCTGCAGCATCCGCGATCCGCGGTCATCACGGCGTACGCCTTGTGCGGATTCGCCCATGTCGCCTCGATGGCCATCTTCGTCGGCAGCATCTGCGCCCTGGCGCCTCAGTGTACGAAGACCATCGGCCCGGTCGCGGTGCGGGCGCTCGTGGCAGCGACGCTGGCCTGCCTGATGACCGCCTGCGTGGCGGGGACGTTCTTCACCGAAGGATCTATTCTCCTGGGAGGTTCCTGATGTTCATACGGCGTTTGAGGGAGTGCGAGGAGTTCGTCGCCGGGGATCGCTCAGTTCTTCGCGAGATTCTCCATCCCGACAAGGCGGACCTGGCGATCCGTTACAGTCTCGCACACGCCAGGGTCGGTCCGCGTGAAACCACCACGCCCCACCGGCTCGGCACAGCCGAGGTCTACTACATCCTCCAGGGCCGCGGCCGGATGCACATCGACGAGCAGACTGCGGACGTGACCGCCGGCGATACCGTCTACATCCCGCCTCGTGCGACCCAGTTCATCGAGAACACCCTCGATAGCGATCTGGTCTTCCTCTGCATCGTGGATCCTGCCTGGAGAGCTACGGACGAGGAAATCCTGAACGGCCAATGACTGTGATATTCGCCCCGGGGTGAGCGCCAGGAGCTTTTGCGGCATCTTGCGATCATTGACCGGCGAGCACACACCGCTGCGACTCGACGTTCCAACCACGAACGATCAGGATCGGCGCCCTCGCCATCACGTGAGACTCGGCGGCAAGCCTGCGTTTCTCACCTGGCAACAGACTGATAAAGTTGTCCTGCCAGAAGATGGGGAGGACCGGTTCGCCGGTGGCGTCATCGATCAGCAGCAGTTCGATGAAGAACGCGATCTTGTCGCCGGCATTGTGCAGATCGGCGACGAGCTTGCCGCCGTTCTCGATCCGGCACGTCACACCGACGTACGCCGGCGGCAGTGAGTCGAGCAGGGTGAAATCAGCGTACTCGCTGCTGGGGGTGTAGTATTCCCAAGGCTTGACCTTCGTCTCGTAATCCAGAATGTCCGGCTGCATGGACAGCCAGTAGAAGTTGCTCCCGACCGTATCGCCCTTCTGATCGAGAAGCCCGAGATGGAGAAAGTACGTCGTGCTGATTGTCCCGAGCCGCGGAAGCCTGAAGACCTTGCCCGGCGCAATCGGAAGGCGGACCGCGAGACACAACTTCGCCTGGATGTCGTAGACGCGGATATCCGCGTAGGGGCAATCCCCTGTGGTTGCCTCTGACTGATCAGGGCAGGCACGGGGGCCTGCCCCTACAAGATAGACGCTGTGGTCCCCGTAATGGTAGACCAACTGCACGGGCTCACAGGCTTTCTTGGCGCCGTAGAACGCGCCGGTGGGCATCAGGAACCAGTCGTAGAGCTGCCAGTACATCTTGGGCCAGGCGGCGTTGAGCATCCATTGGATGACGCCGGTCGCGCGGCCCCCATTGACGCGAAAGGCCTCGAACATCGGCCGCACCAGCTCATAGTTGAGCATCTGGGCCTTGAGGGCGAACTCCTCGACGGAGTCCGTCCCGCCGTACCGCCGCCGAATGGCCTCCCGGCAACAATCCAACGTGCTGAATTCATTCAGGCCACAATGGAAATGCCAACACTCATCGACAGGCCACAGGTGGTCGGCGGGGAGCATCTTCCTGAGGCTTTCGACCGCCGGGACCACGGCGCCGGGCGAGGTCTCGGTGTTGAAGCCATAGGCCCCGCCTCGCCGAGTGTCCGTGTACCAGTAGATCGGCGGGGTATACTCGTAAGGCCCGAGCATCTTGACGCCGGAGCTGCCGCTGACTTCACTGGTGAGGTCTTCCCGGCAGACGATCCGTTGCTCGCTGCCGACTCCACCCGTGGAGGCGAGGTACGGCCGAGTCGGATCGCACTGGCGGAAGATCTCGATATATCTTCGCTCCAACTCCGGCGCTGGCAGCTCGTCGCTGGCGACCGCCCAGACGAAGATGCTCGGATGGTTCCGCAGCCACAGGAGCTGATCCCGCCATGACCGGCTGACCAGATCGATATCCTCCGGCGAGGTCACGCCGCCGTAGCGTTCGTCCACCGGCTTGCCGAGGTACTGCTCGTGCTCCCAGTGACAGCTCCAGCCGACCATCACGAGAATGCCGTACTCGTCACAGAGGTCGTAGAGCGTCGGGTCCTTGCCCCAGATGCCTTCGCAGCGGATACAGGTGAGGTTCATGTGCCGGACGTACCGAAGCTCGGCATCGAGAGTCTCACGGGTATCCGCCAGGAGCAGATCATCCGTCCAGCCGGCTCCCTTGATGAGCACCTCCCTGCCGTTGACCTTGAACCCGCGATGCCCCTCCGGCGTGCGGTAATCTCCCACCTCGCGGATGCCGAACCGGACGGTCGTGGCATCCGACACCTGCGAATCGATGGAGAACTTGAGTTCCAACGCGTACAACTCGGGCTTTCCTATATCGTGCGGCCACCAGATCCGCGGACGGTCTATATGAAGCTCCGTATGCTCCTGCGATCCCAGAGTGATTCTCCGGGTCACCCGCGGCTGCAATTGCACATCCTGGCGAAGGCAGATTCCCTCGATGGAGGCCTCAAGGACGCCCGAGACCGCCCTGTCGCTGTGGTTCACGACCTCGCCCGTAACTGTCAACCACGCCTCCGCGAGGGAATTCAGGTTCAGTCGGGTCTGCACGAAGGGGTTCTCGATCGAAACATCCCCACAGAAGCGAAGCCGCACCGGCCGGAACAGGCCCATATTTCGATCCGGCGGCGGAGGATTCCAGTCCACAAAGCCGGTCGAGAAGTCCCCCGGCTTCGGCGGCGTCACCTCCACGGCCAGGACATTCTCCCCCGCGATAATCAAATCGGAGACGTTGTACTGAAACCGTCGAAAAGCTCCCTGGGCATGGTCCGCCGTTGCGACCCGCCGGCCGTTCAGCCAGATGTCGCCGGCGTAGTTGATTCCGTCAAACTCCAGCAGGCTCGTCCGGCTCGCCTCCTCGTCAGACAACACAAACGCGGTTCGATACCACCAGGATTTCTCAAACGGCTCCCGGGGAATCTTCTGGAGATTCATCCCGACATATGGGTCATCGAACAGGCCGCGGGCAACAAGCGACGCCAACACCGTGGACGGCACAGACGCCGGGATCCAGTCGGCCGTTGCGAACACCGGTTGGGAAACGTTCTCGCCGGCGGCCTGGACCTCGGCCGAACTGCGAATCAGCCACCCTTCCGATAGGATCTTCTGATGTTGCGACTCCATGCATCTCCACCTCGACGGTCTGCCTGTAAAGACCGCCATTGATGGTATGAGATGGCGAAAGACTCTTCAACAACAATCGGCAGGCGATTGCAGGGCGGTGGAGTTCACGGTAAGCTGTAGGACGTCCAGAGCAGGAAGGAGTGCAACGATGAGCCGATTGGCGGTCAAAGGTGGAAGCCCGGTGCGGGACGTGAAGAATCATCCCTGGCCGAAGTGGCCCGTCTGGGATGAACGTGAGGAAAAGGTCCTATTGGAGGTGCTGCGAAGCGGCGTCTGGTCCTACAATGGGCCCTGGGAACAGCAGTTCAACGAAGCGTTCGCCCGATTCACGGGGGCGAAGTGCGCGCTGTCCATCGCGAACGGGACCGCGACGCTCCAGTTGGCGCTGGAAGCCTGCGAGATCGGGTACGGGGACGAGGTCATCGTGCCGGGCCTGACGTGGCAGGCGACCGCGGCGGCAGCCCTCGACATCAACGCGGTTCCCATCCTCGTGGACGTCACGGAGGACACATGGTGTATCGACCCGGCCAAAGCGGAAGCCGCGATCACATCGCGAACCAGGGCGATTATCCCGGTACACCTCTACGGCTCGTTCGCTGATATGGACGCCATCCTGGACATCGCCCGCCGGCACAACCTCAAGGTGATCGAAGACTGCGCCCACAAGCACGGGGGCGAATGGAACGGCCGCAAGGCCGGCAGCCTCGGCGACATCGGCAGCTTCAGCTTCCAGCTCTCCAAGCTGATGACCGCCGGCGAGGGCGGCGCCCTAACCACCAGCGATCCGGCGTTATACGAACGTCTCGACGCCCTCCGCAACTGCGGCAGAAGACCCGAGCCGCAAGCAGAGGCGGACAAGGGCGCCGGCATCTACGGCGACGAGGGGAACTTCATCCAATCGGGCAACTACCGTCTGACGGACTTCCAGGCCGCCCTGCTCTTGGAGTCCCTGCAACGCCTGCCCGAGCAGAACAGGGTCCGGGACGAAAACGCCATCCACCTCAACAAGCAGCTTTCGCAACTGCCCGGCATACAACCGATGCGGCGTGACGCGAGAGAGACCGCCGAGGCGTACTACAACTTCTCGTTGCGGTACCACAAGGAGCAGTTCAAAGGCTTGCCCGTCGCCCGATTCCGCGATGCCCTCGCGGCCGAGCTTGGCTGCGCCATCGACTCCAGCTATACCCCGCTCAACGCCTGCTCGCTGTACGCCCCCCACACGAAGCCCTGGCGGTACAAGCTGACGGACGAGCACTGGAAGCGGATCGATCCCACCCGATTCAAGCTGCCCGTGTGCGACCGGATTCACCGGGAAGAATCCGTCTGTTTCCATCACAAGGTCCTGATGGGCACGAAGGCCGACATGGACCAGATCGTCGAGGCGATCCGCAAGATCCACGACAGCGCCGAGGGACTCATGTAGGGTGGGTTCTCAACCCACGCGCGGCGACCGCATCGATCGAAGGAACGCGTGGGTCAAGGACCCACCCTACGCCGGCTTCGGTCGGTCCAGAGTCCCTTGCACAGCATAGCGCCGCCGATCCCGCCGATGACGACCCCCGCCCCGAGATTCGTCAGCTTGCCGATTCCGGTATCGGTGAAGAGGATGGACATCAGCACCACCAGGGCAAAAAACAACAGGAACGAGCCGAGGGCCTTGTTGATCTGCGAATCGTGAAGCGTTCTTGCCTCATCCTGGTTCTCAGTTGCCGCCATCGGCCTTTCCTCTCAGAAGATGGAGTAGATGGTAAAAATGATGGTCAGGACGCCGAGCGCCCAGAGCTTGAGGTTGTGCCACCAGCGAGGGTTCTCGACTCCTTCGTAGATGTAGGCCCTCGGAATCATCATCACGAGCAGCCCGGAGAGAACGAACAGCGCCAGGAAGACCCCTTTGGCCGCCGCGGGAGAGACGCCTTTGAGCCAGTCGAAGTTCAGCATGTCGCCGCCTCACAACTCTTGTCCAAGCCCTTCGGTGATCGGTACACAAGCCCCGCCAGCCGCCCGCCCGGATGCGGCCGCGTCACTAAGCTCACCGCCACATTGAGCAAGAGCCCCGTCACAAACGACCACCACGAGACATAAAGGAACGGGTCCTCGATCGTAAACAGACGACCCTTAAATACGTAGAGCAGGGCCGACGTGCCGATGCCCCCAACCAGCCCGGCCAATCCACCCCACTGAGTGGCGCGAGGCCAGAACATGCCCAGCAGCAGAATGGAGAAAACAGGCCCCTGGAAGAAGGAAAGGAATGTCTGGATCGCCACATAGATGCCGGGGAACTGCTTGCTCAGGGGCGACGTCAGGGCGCCGAAGATCAACAGGACCACGGTCGCCGACTGCCCCACGATCATATAATGGCGATTGCTCGCTCCTTTCCTCAGGAATCGTTCGTAGACATCCTTCGTCCAAAGAGTCGCCGTGGAGTTCAGGATCGAATCGATCGTCGACATCAGCCCGGCCAGAAACCCCGCGAACAGCAGCCCCCGCAGTCCGGGCGGCAGCAAGCTCTTGACGAGCGTGGGGAACGCTTGGTCCCCGTCCTCCATCCCGGGGAACGCGGCCAGAGCAATCAGTCCCGGAAACATGACCAGCATCGGGATGAACATCTTGAAGAACGCCCCGGTGAGCATACTCGCCTTGGCGTGCCAGACGCTCTTGGTCGCCAGACAGCGCTGCACGATGGCCTGGTTGCCGATCATGTACGCGTTCGACATGACGAAGGTCAGCCCAAAGAGGATACCCGTCCACGGGAATGGCGTCTGCGTATCCGCAGGCTGGATCAGTTCGAAGTGGTGCTGGTAGGCGTCGCCCATGGCGGAGATCTTGTCCACCAGGCCGGCCCAGCCTCCGGCATGGTAGAGCCCGACTATTACCACGGTCGCTCCGCCCACGAACATGATAACCATCTGGACCACGTCGGTCATCACGACAGCGGTCAGTCCGCCGAAGTAGGTGTAGAGCCCGACGACGACCGCCGTGGCACCGATGGAGAACCAGTGCGGCCAGCCCATCAGCGGCTCGAACATGACCGCCGCCGCCCAGAACAGCACGCCCAAATCAAGAGCGAAGAAGACGATCCAAGTCAGCGACGCCACGGCACGGACATAGTCGTTGTACCGGCGGCCCAGGTACTCCGGAATCGTGTAGAGCCCGGCTTTCCAGAAGTACGGGATGAAAATGAACGCGGCCAGCAGCATGGCCGGGATCGAGCCCAACCAGTCGAAGTTGCCGACAGCCACTCCGAAACGATAGGATTGCCCTGAGACACCCACGAAATCCATCGCGCTAATGTCCGTCGCCACGATGGACATGCCCACGGCCCAGAACGGCAGCGTCCTACCCGATAGAAAGAAATCGTCGGCCGAGCGCACGAACCTCGCGAAGTACAGCCCCAAGAGCATGATGCCCAAGAGGTAGGCGATCACGATGAAATAGTCGATTCCATGCAGCACAGTCAGTGGCCCTCCGTTATCTCCTTCCATGTAAGTCGACAACCATCATTTCATCAGAATGGTACCCGGAATCAGCGACAATGCAATTATTTTCATAGCAGACATTGCCTCGACTCTGCCGTTTCTACCGAAGCTGGAATCCCGCAAGACCATTGCAGATTCGGCCTGGCGAAGATAGAATCTCCTCCAATCAACAATCAACCATCGCACATCAAACATCATGGTGAGGTTCGTGGGAATGACAAATTGCAGCGGAAAGCTGGGTGTGATTTTCGATATGGACGGCGTCCTGGTCGATACGGGCTGGGCCCATCGGCAGGCATGGTTCGATGTGGCGGCCCTGGAGGGACTGCCGATGTCTGACGAGTTCTTCCGCAGCACGTTCGGCATGCAGAATGCCGCGATCCTGCCGATGTTGCGGCCGGGCATATCCCAAGACGACGTAAAGCGTCTGTCCGTGTGGAAGGAGCAACGATACCGCGAGGTCGCCCAGGCGCGTCCGGACCTGGCCCCCGGGGCCAAGGCCCTGCTCGAAGACCTCAAGCGGCACGGATTTCGTCTGGCGATCGGGTCCTCGGCCCCGCCGGAGAACCTCGATGTCTTCTGGGATGCGCACTCGCTGGCCGGCTATTTCGATGCTCGGGTGACCAGCGAGCAGGTCACGAAGAGCAAGCCTGCGCCGGAGACGTTCCTTCGGGCGGCCGAGAAGCTCGGGCTCGCCCCGGCGCGTTGCGTGGTGGTCGAGGACGCGGTGCAAGGCGTACAGGCCGGCCGGGCGGGCGGCATGGCCGTCGTGGCTGTGACCACGACGCACGGTCGCGACGACTTGGCCGACGCGGATTACGTCGTGGGCAGCCTGGCGGAGTTAAAGGCGGCGGATTTCCTGCGCCTGCTGCAAGAGACCAGGGCGGCAACCGATGTCTGAGGCGAGCACGCACGGACATGCACGGACGCTCACGGACGGCCACGGACCGGTGGACGCGTCCGTGTCGGTCGGTGCCGGTCCGTGCCCGTCCGTGATCCACGCCAAGCTGGTCTTGACGGCCCTCTTCTGGGGAGGGACGTTCATTGCCGGCCGGCACGTGTCCCAACATCTCGGCCCGTTCACCATTGCCTTCCTGCGATTTGCGATGGCATCCATGCTCCTGTTGTTACTGACCCGGAGCCGGGAAGGCCGATTCCCACGGCTGACACTGAACCAGCTTGGGCTGGTCGTCCTGCTGGGAATGACCGGCGTCTTCACCTACAACGCCTTATTCTTCAAGGGGCTCAAGTTGATCGAGGCGAGCCGGGCCTCGCTGATCGTGGCGACATGCCCCGCCTTCATCGCCACCGCCTCGGTTCTGTTCCTGCGAGAGAAATTCCGCCCCCTTCAGGTGGTGGGCATCCCCTTGTCCATCCTCGGCGCCGGCGTGGTCATCTCGCACGGCGATCTGCGAGGAATCCTCGCCGGCGGCATCGGCATGGGCGAGTTCCTGATCCTGGGCTGCGTCCTGAGTTGGGCCGCCTACTCACTGATCGGCAAGGCCGTGATGCACCGGCTCTCGCCCCTGGCCGCGGTGTCCTGCTCCTCGGCCCTCGGCGCGATGGCCTTGGCCGTGCCGGCGGCGATGGAGAGCCCCGTGAAGAACCTCGGCCACGCCTCGTGGCTCGATTGGGCGGCGATCGTCTACCTGGCGGTGTTCGGCACCGTCCTCGGGTTCGTGTGGTTCTATGAAGGCGTGAGACTCATCGGGGCGACCCGGGCGGGCCTGTTCATCAACTTCGTCCCCATCTCGGCCGTGATCCTGGCGGCCCTGATCCTGCGAGAGCCCATCACCTGGTCGCTGGCGATCGGCGCAGCGTTGGTCCTTTCCGGCGTGTTCCTGACGAACCGCCGATCACTGCCGAAGCTGGGACCACAGAAGGTTCCGGAATGAACCCAGCACCATCGGCAGCGGCACCACGTTGACCTCGACCTGATCGAGAGTCCCTCCGACCTTCACGGAGGCGGCCCCCGCCTGGAAGGTGGCCAGCAGCCGGTCCAGGGAATCCACGCCGGGCAGGTTGATCCCCCTCAGGACCCGGGTCGAACCCACGGCGAATCCGCTGACAGGGCTCTCGACGCCGCGATTGATGTTGTCGATCTCGCCGGCGCCGCGGATCTCGACGCCGCGATTGAAATAGGAGAAACTCGGAATCCGCACCGCCGCGCCTTCGAGGCGAATCGTGATCTCGCCCGTACCGGTCGGCTCCTGCTGGCCGAACTGCAGGCTCATTGTATTATAGAGAGCCGCGATAATGCTGTTGTTGCCGAGGTCCGATCTGGTCAGATTGATTCGAGCCTCGCCCCCGAAGGAATTCCATTCGGAGGAGCCCAGAGCCGTCACCGTGCCCGAAAGGTATCCGAGATGCGGCGCCGCGTTGGGTTCGACCACGTGCACGATCTGGTCCAGATTCAGATCGTTGAAGTCGGCCGCGAGACTGCCATAGTATCTGCCCCCGTGCGTGTTCGCCCGGGCCCGGGCCTTCACCTGACCCTCCACCCCTTGCAGACTGGCTTCGTCGATCAACAGCCGGGTGTCGCCGAGGAAGCCCGCAATACGGAAGGAATCCACTGTGGCCGGACCGAACCGGCCGTTCTCAATATCGGCATCCAGCAGGAACCGCATCGGCTCCGGCGGGCGCGCCGCCTCCTCCACCCGCTCGACCTCAAGAGAACCCGATACAAGCCCTTCGAATCGCTCGAATTGCGGCACCCACGGATGCAGCCTCTTCGGCTGAATCCCCTGCCAGACCAGCCTGGCCGTGCTGCTCTTCCACCGGTCCAGCGGAATCTCCGCCTGCCCGTCCAGTGTGCCGCCAAGGGTTTCGGCATGGAGTTCCTGGACATTCACGGTCTGCCCCTGCATGGTCGCGACCACGCGAACGCGCGAGAACTCCCGCTCTCTCAGGAGGACCAGGCCCGAGAGACGGGCATCTCCATCGGCCGTACGTTTGATCAGGTTCACTCGCAGTTTGGCTTTGCCATCGACGTATAGCAGTATGGGCGACCCGTCGAACTGAGCCGGCCACTCGTGGGATGTCAGCTCGATGAACGCGACTTGTGGATCGTCGAGCCGGAACTCGACAGTCGCCTGGGCCCGCCCTCCTTCGCGTTCCAGCAGGATTTCATCGAATCGGGCCAGTCCGCCGGCGATGCGAAGCTTGCCGTGAGCCTTTTGGGCCTGGAGGGGAGGAATGTTGACATCCTGGGCCTCCCAGCTTCCGGTGGCGACCGCCGATTCGATGTCGAAATCCTCCAGCGCCAATTGGATCTGCGCGTGCGCCCGACCCTGCGAGACAAGCTGCAAGCCCGCCACGGCGGCCGCAGACTCCAGCGAGAGCCCATCGGCCGTGGCGGCGATTCGGGTCTGGTTGGTAGACAGATCGTGCTGCCCGCTCAGTTGCCATTGCCCCCCGAACAGATTGACCGCATCGGTTGTCATCCGGACCGCCTTGGCATCGGCCTTGGCCCGCACGGGGATCTCGATCCGGCCAACCGTCTGCTTTCCAAGGGCAATGTTCTGGCCGGTCAGTTGCCCGCCCATCTCAATGGCCAGAGGCTGGATCCGTCCGAAGACGTCGCCCTCCAGGTGCCAACGACCGATCGCCTGTGCCGCCTGCGGCTTGTTGGGATCCACCGAACCGGCCGGCCAGTCGGCGGTCAGCCGGACGTCCTGGAATCCCCGTTCGCGGAAGGACAACTGCCCCTTGGCGACGACGATCCGTTCGCCTTGCACCACGCGAAGCTCGGAGACGTACGCTTTGCGGTCGTCGCCTTCAGCGTTCAACTGAACATCCAGCGATTCGATGCCCCACGGCGCCAGTTGCCTGAGATCCTCCACGGCCAGGCGAGCCGACCACTGGCGGGTATTCGGATCGAACTGTGCGTTGGCGCTCACCGTTTCCGTGCCCGGCACACGCAAGGACGCCAATTGGACATTGGGCCACGCCAGACGAACTTCCGCGCTGGTTCCGGTCAGATCCACCTGCTTGCCATCGCGTGACCAGACGAAAGCCGGGACGGAGAGTTCCCACTGCGACTGCCGCCATTCGGGACCACCGCCCTCGACGTCGGCCGCGACGATCACTTCACCCAAAGAGGTTTCCGCCTCGCCGGTCAGGCTCACCCGTGCGGCCTTGCGGCCAAACTGCGGAGACTGGACGGCGGCCTGGTACGTCCCGCTGTACCGCGCGGTCTGCCCGGCCACAGCGCCTGCCCAGGAGCCGGAGAACTCACCTGCCTGGAGCCCCAGGTCCCAACCGCCGGTGATCCGGGCGGTGAGCATGTTTGATGCGGCCGCAATCTGCTCGACGCGGACCTGTCGGCCGGCGATGCGAACCGAGCCGCCGGTCAATCGGATCTCCTGCCCTGCCACGGTGGGTTCGCCGACGACCAGATTCTGCGGTCTTACCGTGATCTGGTTGGAGTCCGCCTGCACGGACAGGCTGCCTCGAGCTGCCACCGGTCCAAGGGCAAGTTCGTCCAGGCAGATGGTTCCGCTCAGAGTGTCCCCCAACACCTTGCCCTGCCATCGACCAGCCACACGAATCGGGGCCAGATCGCCCCCGACGATGTGATGGACCAGCGTCTCCACATCCGCCACGGCGAATCCGACCTCATGAGCCCAGTCCCCGCCAGACGCGACCCGTCCTTCCACTCCCACGGTCTCAGGCCACTCCAGGTCGAACAGCCAGAGCCACCGGCCCTCGGGACGCGCCCGGAAATCCAGCGGACCTGCCGTCTGGGCGATGCCGTTGGGCTCTTGGATATGGATCAGGGCGTTCTGGATCGCAATCCGAGGCAGCGAAATCGTGCCCTTTCCCTTCCGCTGCTCCGAGGAATCCAGGCTGGCGCGCAGACGCGTCCAGACATCCTGGACGTTCCACTGCCCGTTCTCGTACCGGCGCAGATTCACCTGGGGACTCTCCACCTGCACCGACTGCACGTTGACGGGCCGTCCCAGGATCAGTAGCGGGATGATCTCGTGCTGAACCTCGATTTCCTCCGCGGCCAAGATCACTTCGTCGGTCATGGGCATCACAACCGCAGCGTTCTGGAGCGCCGTGCGACCGCCCCATCCGACGGAGAGCGACTCGGCCGTCACGTCCATGCCGATCCGATCGCTTACCCTGGCCAGGAGCAGATCACGCAGCCAGTCGCTCTGCAACACCAGGTGAACGACCACCGCGACCACGAGGATCAGCACAACAAACACGATCAGGATTCTGATTGTCCAGCGTAACATAGAGCGCTCATCGCAATCGGATACTGTCATATATCCGCAGATTGGGGGTGATGTTCGGCCGCAGACGGAACATCATTCGATCTGGTGGTCCACGGTTGGGATGTTTCCGAGGGTGCGCGGGCCGAAACCGAGGATCCACCAGTCGTCGCGATAGGCTCTGCCGACGGAGGGGCCGGAGCTGGCAACGACTTCCCCGGTATTGGCCCAGTACGCCACATAGGCGACGCTCGCGAAGCTCACCTGCTTGATCTCCTTGACAATAGCCACCTCAGGCGTAATCAGGCCGGCGCTGGGTATCCCGGTCGCGGCCGATGCGGTTCCGGCCGTGGCGCCGATTGCCGGGATGCCGATGATGCTGTCGTAGCGGTCGATGCCGATGCCCGGGCTGCGGACCTCAACGACAATTTCGGCGTCTCTGAGATCGGTGGCCAGTTGCACTCCCGCCAGCAGCAGCTTGGCGCGAAGTTCGCCCAGGACGAATTCCCTCTCGGGCGCGCCGAAGAAGCGTTCATCCACGTAGACCAGCCGGCCATGGAGAATGTCAAAACTCAGAGGGGCCACTGCCTGCATCGCGGCCTCGGAAAGCAGGAACTGCTCCGTCGCCGTCCGTTCCGGGTTGGTGACGCGCTGAGTCGCGCATCCACAGAGCGCCAGCAGCAGCAACGCCGCGACCGGCGCCCACCAACGAACCCCGCCGATCACACGGCCTCGATACAGTACCTGCTTCGCACACAATTGGGTCAATGCCATACCGCCCCCAGGGCTACAGAATTCATCAGGTCAGGCCTGGCCGCCGGCCATGACCTCCTTTATTACCAATGACCCGCTTCAAGGCTAAGATAGCGGTTTTGGCCACAGAGGACACCGAGGGCACAGAGTGATGGAAGATTCATTCATGCTCTCTCTGTGATCTCTGTGGCTTCCTTTCTTAGCTTCTTACCCGGTCATTGTCTACTACAGGATATCGGCAACCGCGTTCACAGGGATTTGATGGAAATGTTCCTGAATTGAAGCAGGCTGGGCGGACTGGTCCATTGGCCGTCCCGCATGGCGCCGTGATGTTGAAGGCCGATGGGCCCTTTCGCCGGGACACCGGGCATTTGGGCGTCTTCGATGACCGTCTTGCCGTTGAGCGCGACGGTCACGCGATCGCCCTTCATCGTGATTTCGAAGCGGTTCCACTGCCCCACCGGGTTATCGGCCTGTGTGCGGGGCGTGGCCCCGGCCCGGACCTCGGGCGGCTGCTTGGCGTCCATCCGATACCCGTACATCTCGCCCGAACCGATGGGCCAGCACCAGATATTGATCTGGCTCTTGCCGGCGCCTCGCAGCAGGATGCCCGAGTCGGAATCGGGCAGGGCCATCTTCATCTCCTTGCCGTGGATGTCGCGTGCGTGGGTGCCGTCGGGCAGGATGTACGGCACGTTCGGATTCACGTACGGAGTCTCCTTGATCCGCCAGTCCACGCGAAGCACGAAATCGCCGAACTCCTGCTGCGTCCAAAGGCTCTTGTCGCCCGCAGCCTCGCTGCGTGCATCATAATCGATGACCCCATCGAGCACTTTCCAGTGTCCGCCGTCGCCCTCGGGCACCTTCCAGCCGGAGAAATCCCGGCCGTTGAACAAAGGTCTGAATCCCGCGGGCACGCCGTTGTCCTGCGACGCCGCCACGCCGATCGCGACAACACCCGACAACAGCAGCAAACCTCCCAAGCACGTTCGAACGCTCATGATCCACCTCCCAAGCATCGTGTCTGCGCCACACCCAGGGCATGTTGTCAAGACAACTGACCGCATACCCAAGGTCACCGCCTGCATTATGCTCGACAAGACACGTGCCGTCAACTACCGATCCTCCGTGACGACCCACGTGGGGACCATCCGGCGTTCGATGCGGAACGTCAGCCCCGTCTGGCGGGACACGTTGTCCAGGACCATTTGCAGCTTCTCCGCCTTCTCTTTCTCATCCGCGATCAGCCGGACATAGCCGGACTGGTGCCAGCCGTAGTTGACTTCGATATCCCGGTCGCCCTGCGTCTCATCGAAGACCTGCCGGTTGAAATTGACTTCTCCGAGACTGCGGATGAATCGCTCCAGCGACCCGCTCCCGCCTCCGCTCCGTTCCTCCGGCTCCAACTGGTCGGCATAGACATGAATCCACGAGTCGTCGTAAGTGCCGGACAGCGGCTGAAAGCGGAACGTGCCGCGTGCGACGATGACCTCCCGCTCCACGAGGAGTTCTCGGAAGACGATCGGCCGGCTTGTGGACTCCTGCACGATTCGCTCCAACGCCGCGATCCGAAGTTCCCTCGGACTGCCCTTCCGGAGCACCCAATCTCCCGGGATGTTCACATCCTTCAGATTCTCGGCAATCTCATACTCGAACCGGGAAAGCCCGGCGATTCTCTCGGCGGCTTCCCGGAGCGAGACGGAACCGCGAAACTTCCACTGGCCGTCTTTCGTGTCGAGGCCGTTGTCCCACGTGAAGGACACGTAGTCCGCCCGAGGCTCGCTATCCTCGGAGGGGTCCGGGCCCCCGCCTTGGGCCTTGGGGGCTCGAGATACAGGGGCGGCTCGCTCCTGGATCTGCTCAACCACCAGGTTCTGCACCGCATCGCGTGCCTGCTGGAGATCGAGCCGGGGTTTGGCCAGAACCGGCGGGACCAGGACCAACGCCTGCTCGTCCGACAACTGGTAGTCCTTCGCGAGAGACCGCTCGTATTCCTCCTCCAGTTGAGGAATCGTCCGTTCCAGGTCCAGTTTCTTCTCGTACCGCTCCTTCGAGGCGACATCCAGGATCACTTCGGCCGACCGAGGCGCCCCGATCTCATAGATGTCCTTGGGACCGGCCGGGGGAAAATCAAACGTCGTGGCATAACTGAACGTCACGTGCCCGGTGCGGCTCCACATTTTCCACGTCATCGCCATCGGTAGATCGGTTCGTGGATCCACCACCAGCGTCGCCTGCTCCCTGTGGCTGCGCCCGTTCTGGTCCATCACGAACCGGTAGAGGTCCGCATCGAGGCCGCCATGTTTCGACTTCTCCCGCACGATACGAACGCCTCGGGAGGTGTGCAGGTCCAGAATGCTCTGCACCACGCGCCCCGGGGACTCCGGATACGCATCTGGGGAGTACTCGCAATGATAGACGATTCGCACGGTTCCCGTCTGAGGCGTATAAACCAGTTCCTCCATCGTATCGTAGTTCAGCGAGTTGATCTTGACCAATGCGCCATCCGTCGCACACCGCGCCATCGCGGTTCGGGAGCTGAAATCGTACCAGGTCTCCATCTGATGCGTCTCCGGACCGCCATACCAGGACTCGCGGGTTTCATGCATCACCGGCATGCGATTCATCGCCTCCAGGACGCGAGCCATCGCCGCCTGCGATCCGTCGATCTCGATCCCCCGATCGCGCAGAGCCACCAGCGCGAGCAAGCCGATACAAAGCACGGCGGCGATTCGAACGACTCGGCTGCGCAGCAGGACGCTCCGAATCGATCCTCTCGGCATCGGCCGCAGCGATGCCTGTTCCCTGGCGGTCTGCCGGGCACGCTCAAGATCGCGGACCGCGGTTTCGGGCCTGGGGGTCATGCTCGCGATCTTCTCAAAACACCGTTTGATCCTCTCTTCGCTGGTTCTCATGCTTCAACCTCCATCAATCTCGCCATCTGCGAGCAGGGTTCGTAATTGACTCAATGCCTTGGATGCGATGGATCGCACGTGCTGCGGCTTCTTCCCCAGCCGGCGGCCGATCTCCTCGTAGGACATCTGCTCGATGTACCGCAGGATCACCACGTTGCGGGCCGGCTCGCGCAGCCCGGTCGTCGCGTCGAGCACCCGTTCCAACTCCTCTTCGCCAATTAGCGCGCCGAGCGGCGAGGGGGCCGTGGCGGGTGAACCGTCCTCGCGATGCTCCAGCCGCCTGCCTGCCCGCTGGCCCCTGCGCCATTCGAAGGCCAGATTCGCCGCGGCCCGGTATGCATACGGGAACGGGTCGCGGGCCTTCTCCAGCCCTCTCGATTGGCACAGCCTCATCGCCAGCTCCTGCAGGAGGTCGCCCGCGACCTCTTCCCGGCGGGTCAGCCGGACCAGGAGCGAGTGCAGACGCGGCCCGTCCACATCCAACAAGTCCAAGACCCTCTTGTATCGATCTGTCATGCATCCCTCGGCAACACCGTCCGAATCGGCCTCTTCGCAACGTTCACCCCTATAGATGAACCTGCTACCTGCCGCGCACCCATCCGTCCGCGGGTATTCTGGGGGGCGGGAGTGCCGGCGGGAAGACAAAATCCCCTTGAATTTCGGACGTCCACCGGCTACTCTCTCACCATGTTCGACAGACAAGAGCGGCTATGGCAGTAAGAACCTTCGTCCCGATCCTCAAGAGTGCGGCAAAACGAATCGCGCGTCTGGCCCAGCCTTACGCGTCGAGGCTCGTTCGTTTTCTCCGGATCGCCTGGCCCGGGGCGGCCGTCGGACTGGCCGTCGCGGCGGTGTTGATTCCCGCCTACGCCGGATTCTGCATGGGAACCGGCCTCGGGACGGTGGTCGACACGGGCGGCCTCCTGATCCTTGGGGCCGTCGTTCTGGCGTTGTCCACCCTGCTCGTCCTGCTCGGGCTGACCGTGCTGCGTCACATACCCAGGCGGCTCGTCGCCCTCGTGGTGGTCGCCTTCGGCTGTGTAGTCGGTGTGGGCGGCGGATTCGGTTTCTCCCCCGATTTCGCGCTGCGTCTGGCCGGCCCCCCCGTCCTGTTGATCGCCCTGGCGGGCGCAGGCCTGTCGATCCTGCTTCGACGAGGCTCCGGGCGAGCCGGTGTCGTTCACGGCGTCCTCGGCTCGCTGATGCTCCTTGTCGCCGTGGTCGGCGCCGGCCTGCTGATTCACTGGCTGATGACCCCGGGGAAAGACCCCTATCTACAGGACATCGCGCCGGTCGCCAACCATGCGGCCCCGCTGGATGCGCCCGATCCATCCCTGCCGGGCGATTATGAGGTAGACACGCTGTTCTACGGGAGCGGCATGGACCGCCGCCGTCCGGAGTATGCCGAGCAAGTCGATCTCCGAACGGACTGCGTCGATGCCTCGCCTTTCATCACGAACCTCAGCGGCTTCAATGCCTGGGCCCGCAGGAAGTACTGGGGCTTCGGGCCCGACAGCCTGCCGCTCAATGCCCGTGTCTGGTTCCCCAAGGGCGAGGGTCCCTTCCCGCTCGTGCTGATCGTGCATGGCAACCACAAGATGGAGGAGTTCTCGGACCCCGGGTACGCCTATCTCGGCGAGTTGCTGGCCGGCCGGGGGTTCATCACGGCCTCGATCGACGAGAATTTCCTCAACGGCAGTTGGGCCGGCGACATCGGCTGCGAAAACGACGCACGCGGGTGGCTGCTCCTGAAGCATTTGGAACTGTGGCACGACTGGAACCAGCAACAGGACAGCCCGTTCTTCCAGAAAGTGGATACCGACAGTATTGCTTTGATCGGCCATTCCCGCGGCGGCGAGGCCATCCTGCACGCAGCGGCGTTCAACCGGCTCTCGCACTGGCCCGACGACGCCAAGGTTCGGTTCGACTTCGGGTTCTCGATCCGCACGCTCATCGCCATCGCCCCCATCGACGGCCAATACGAGCCGGCGGGCCGGCCCGTGCCCGTCGAGAACGTCAACTACCTCGTCCTCCAGGGCAGCCACGACAGCGACCTGGATTTCTTTGCCGGCGCCAGGACCTACCGGCGGGTCAAGTTCACCGACGATGAATACAGGATGAAGGCGTCCCTCTATATCCACCGCGCCAATCACGGGCAGTTCAACACGGTCTGGGGACAATACGACGCGGGCCCGCCCCTGGGTCATCTGCTCAATCGCGGCCCCCTTCTGGCGCCCGAGGATCAGCGTACCATCGCCAAGGTCTACATCTCGGCCTTTCTCGAGGCGACTCTCTGCGGCCGGAGCGAATACATCCCGATGTTCCGCAATCATCGGCGGGCCGCGCACTGGCTGCCCGACACCGTGTACTTCAGCCGATTCGAGGAGACCGGCTTTTGCACCATCGCGGATTTCGACGAATCCATCGATGTCACGCAAGCCTCGCTGCCCGGCGGCTGCCAGTATGGAGACCGTCTCAGCGTCTGGCGGCAGCAGGAAATGAAGGGACGCGGCGACTGGCCCCTTCACGACTACGCCGTCGTCCTCGGCTGGAACACCACGGCGGATGACTGCAATGCCGCGGCGACTCCCTGCTACACGATCGCCCTCCCGGACGAGCTGGCTTCCGATTGCCAGTTGGATGGCGACACGATCCTGTCCTTTTGCCTGGCGGACACCGACGAACAATGCGACCCAATAACCTGCGACGACTGCGGGCCGCGAGACGAGTCCCCGAAAGACGTGAATGAGCCGGTCGACACTCCAGACCCGAACGAGCCCAGCGGCGAGGACATCATCGACCTGACGGTGGAGCTCGTCGCATCCGATGGGGCTGTCGCGAGCCTGCCGATCAGTCACGTGTCGGCGCTCCAGCCCGCGATCCGCGTGACATTCACGAAGTGGGCCCACTGGGAGCGGATTCGCGGCAAGCCCGCCGTCGAACCCGTGCTCCAGGTCTACGAGATCCCGCTGGCCGACTTCGTCGAGTCCAATCCCGACTTTGTCCCCGGGCGATTGAGGGAGATCCGGTTCCGTTTCGATCGCACGAGATCGAGGGTCATTCTCCTGGACCATGTAGGGCTCACGACACCCTGCGACCCGGCGCCGCCGAATGTCCCATAAATCTACGGGATAATGCAGGACACGATTCGATCGCGAGACCGTCGCGGCATGCTCCCGTACTGTGGGTATCGTTCCGCCGAAAAAAATTCCTCCGGCAGGGTCCCAAAAATCGCCGCTTTCCATTCTCCTGCGCGGGCGTACGGGGACTTTCTGCGTTTCTTCCATCGCCGGCGCCGGGTTTTCTCTTGATTCCTGACAGTCACTATGGTACAATACGGACATGGTTAATTGGGGTGGAGTAATCCTATGAATGAGATGTTCCTGACCTTGTTCGTAATGCTTCTGTTCCTTCTCGGCGTCACCGCAAAGCCGTAGGATTCCGCTCTTTCTTCATCAGAACGGGGACAGTTGCGCCTTTTTCCCGCGATGGCGTATGTCCTGAACCCGCCGGACAACGGGGATGCGTGGTTGCGCAACTCACCTGTGGAATGGCTGAAAACAGATCTTCCGCCCACCCAGTATCTCTCCCTCCATGCGTCCGGGCACGGTCCACGATCCGCCAATGGGTCGGCCCCCCCAAAAAAACCATTTGACATGTGCCTTGCCTGGATATTACACTTCTGATTGACTTGTGAGCATTCGCGTCGTCCCGTCGGGGCACCGTGGTTGCGGCATGGCTGTGTCCGGGACATGCCGTGCTGAGGTTCGCATGTCGGCACCACATCGAGACGACGCCGGGCAGTTGCACACAACGGATACGGGAGACATATCGTGCATGGATGAGGTCGGTCGTTTCACACATTTTCTCTTCACGGTTTAGGTAAGGAGGAACACTATGTGTAGAAGACTCGTTTATCTGGCGCTGATCGCGGGAGTGTGTGGACTGGGGACCGCACAGGCCCAGGAGTGGAACCGCGCCGCCTATTGGGACGGAGGGTATCGGACAAACTGGGTCAACGAACAGGCCTCCGTCGCGTTGCGGGATGGACTCAGCGCCGCCGGCTACCAGATCCTCAACGCCGCACAACTGAAAACCTGGATGAACGCGCGCATAGCCGATGGGGCGCGGAGCGTGGTGGTATTCTGCCGGGACAACGCGCCGAACACCGTGGTCGAGACGGTGGACGCCAGTTGCACGCTGCGCAAGTACCTGGATGCAGGCGGCAAGATCGTGTGGCCCGCCGACATTCCCTTCTGGGACATCGCGCTTCCGGGCGGAACATCAACCAACTACAGCGCCACCGGCTCGACCGCGATCCTGGGGTTCTATGGCGCCAACGGCACATGGGACCTCAACAATACGGTGAAACTCACCGAGGACGGGACGAAGTGGGGACTGACAAAGACATGGAATTCCGTCAGACCGGCCCTGGCCAGCAGCGTGGATGTCGTTCTCGCCACCGATGAGGCCGGAACGGCCGCTTCGGCCTGGGTGAAACACTATCTGCCGCACGACACGTTCCGCGGCTTCGTGCGGATCCTTGACGTATCGGGCCAGCCGGACATCGAGGACGTCATCCGCGTGGCCGAGTACCGGGAAGCCTTTCCGTATGCCCTGCTGGTGAGCCCCCCCGACGGCGGCCTCATCCAGAAAGTGGAATACACGTTGAAATGGCAGCCGGGCGATTTCGCGACCTCGCACAATGTCTATTTTACGGATGACCTCGACGCGCTGAACGCCGGCAGTGTGGCCCCGATCTCAACGACGGAGACCAGCCTGCTGGTGAAGGATCTTGCCCGCGGCGCCACGTATTACTGGCGGGTCGACGAGGTCGCGGAGGGCAACCCCGCCAGCCCATGGCAGAGCGAGGTCCACAGCTTCATCGTGCAGCCGTTGGAAGCGTGGAATCCCTATCCCGCCGACGGCGGCGAGTATGTGAAAGTGGGAGACAAGCTGACCTGGAACAACGGATTGGGCGTCATCTTCCACACGGTCTACTTCGGCGAGGATCTCGAGGAAGTGACCAACGCAACGGCCGGCGGTACGATGGTCGTCGAGCCGGCCCTGACCCCCGAGATGGAGGCAGGCAAGACCTATTACTGGCGGGTCGACGAGTTCACCGGAACCGCCACAAACCAGGGCGACGTCTGGAGCTTCACGACGGTGCCTGTAGTGGCGGTGAGCGATCCGCACCTGGTCGGCTGGTGGAAACTGGACGAGGGGAAGGGCAACACTGCGGTGGACTGGTCCGGCTATGGCAATCACGGCCTGCTGGTCGGGAACCCGTCATGGGTGGACGGCCTGTACGGCGGCGCGCTGGAGTTCGGCCCCGACAGAGTCGTCAACTGCGGCGTCGCCGCCGCGGAGCAAGTCACCGGCGACTTCACGCTGGCCGCATGGGTCAGGCTGAACCCGAGCAACGCCGGAGTTTACGGCGGGCTCGGAGGCCGGCTGGCCGTTATAGCCTCGAACTACTATGGCTTCGGCATCGTGCGACACAGCGCGAATGTCTTCCGCCTTTGGGTGGGCGACGGGACGACCGACCTTGTGAAAAGCGCCGTCAGCAGCGATCTGGTGTACTCCGACACGGAGTGGCATCATGTCGCCGGCGTCCGCCAGGGCCAGACCAACGTGCTTTACATCGATGGCGTGCGACAAGCCGGGTCTTCAACCACATCATTAGCTCCCAGCCCGGAATGGTTCCACATCGGTCGCCAGTACAGCCACTTGAACGACCGTTACTTCCCGGGCGTGATCGACGATGTTCGCATCTATGACGTGGCCTCGGATGCCGCGGCAATCGGGCAGATCTTGCAGGGCGATCCGACCCTGGCCGGAGACCCCGAGCCGGCCAACGGCACAGCGGTGGACATCCGCGGCATCTCGGACCTCGCATGGTCGGCAGGCGACACCGCAGCCTCCCACGATGTCTACTTCGGCACGGACCGCCAGGCAGTAGCCGGCGCCGGTCACGAGTCGGCCGAGTTCCGCGGCAACCAGACGGGCACGACCCTGTCCCTGGCCGATCTGGTTACTTTCGGCGGCGGCGCCTACTACTGGCGTATCGACGAGGTCGAGGCCGGTGGGACGGCCGTCCACAAAGGCTATGTCTGGAAGTTTACCGTGCCGCCCTATCTGATCGTGGATGACTTCGAGAGCTACACCGACGCCGAGGGCAATCGAGTCTACCAGACGTGGGAAGACGGCTGGACGAACAAGAACAGCACATCGGTCGTTGGCCACGACGCGGCTCCCTTCGCCGAGCAGGCGATCGTCAACAGCGGCCGCCAGTCGATGCCGCTGGACTACAACAACGTGAACTCGCCCTACTTCGCCGAGGCCGAGCTCGCTTGGACGACGGCACAAGACTGGACCGTCGAAGGCGTTGCCGCGTTGAGCCTGGCCGTGCGCGGCAGCCTCTCGAACGGCGCGGGCACATTGTACGTCGGCCTGCAGGACAGCACCGGCAAGCTCACCGTGGTGACCAGTGACGACGCACAAATCCTGACGAAGGAAAGCTGGACCACCTGGAGAATCCCGCTGGCCGATTTCGGTGTCAAGGTGACTGCGATCAAGAAGATCGTGATCGGCGTCGGGGATCGTAACAACCCCACACCCGGCGGCGCCGGCCGGATCTATATCGATGACATCTGCCTGGTTTTGCCGTAGACAGCGGCGCAGGCGGAGGCAGTGACTGTTCCATGCCAAACTGCCTGGCGAAAGACGCGGCGGGGCCCCGGTTCCAGCGACCGGGGTCCCGCTTTGCTTCGTTGGTAACGACGCCGTGGCGCGTTCTCTTACGGCCTTACGATTCACGCCCTTGCGGGCACACTGCAAACGAGCCGTCCTGCCTTAGAGCCTATCCGAATAACCCTGCACAATGGTACGTGATGACAGCACAAACCAGATGAAGCAATGCCAGATAGTTCTCGGCCTTCTTCTCCCATCGTGTCAGGATGCGGCGGAAGCGGTTCATCCAAC
>Ga0209347_1002180_pt1 | contig 26961 bp, 22 predicted proteins | sample AutmiccommuBRH23_FD_187382 | JGI IMG/M metagenome (GOLD analysis project Ga0209347, IMG submission 187382) | Deep subsurface microbial communities from Mt. Terri, Switzerland - Autotrophic microbial communities BRH/23 (SPAdes) (version 2) | ecosystem: Environmental > Aquatic > Deep subsurface >...
CGCCGCTGCTGGTCGCTATCGATCCGCTCGACGGCTCATCCAACATCGATGCCAATGCTTCGATCGGTACGATCTTCACGGTACTGCCGGCGCTGGGACGCAACGGCGAGGAAGACGCGTTCCTGCAGCCGGGCGTCAATCAGCTCGCCGGCGGCTTTCTCGTCTACGGACCGCAGACGACGCTGGTCTTGAGCGTCGGCGCGGGCACGCAGATCTTCACGCTCGATCGCTTAACGCGCGCATTCGTGCTCACGCACCCCAAGGTCGAGATCCCCGAGCGCACCAGCGAGTACGCCATCAACGGCTCCAACTCGCGCCACTGGGACGAGGCCGTGCGCACCTACATCGAGGATTGCAAGCGCGGCCGCGAAGGTCCGCGCGGGCGCGACTACAACATGCGCTGGACCGGCTCGCCGGTCGTCGACATCTACCGCATTCTCTCGCGGGGCGGCATCTACCTCTACCCGGGCGATAGACGTCGCGAGTTTCGCAATGGACGCCTGCGCCTGATCTACGAAGCAAACCCCATCGCGTGGATCGTCGAGCAGGCCGGCGGCACGGCCTCAACCGGTCATCAACGCGTGCTCGAGGTCTCACCGGAAACGCTGCACCAGCGCATTCCGTTGATTGCGGGCTCGCGCCGGGAGGTGGAGCATGTCGTACGTTTGCACGACGGCTTCCAGGTCAGAGGCGAGCGCTCTCCATTGTTCAGCCGGCGCGGGCTGCTGCGTTTCTAGAATTCATGGCAAGCAAGACCAAAAACGATTTCGGCGAGAGGCAATGTCGGTAAAACACCCCATCATTTCAGTCACGGGATCTTCCGGCGCGGGGACCACTTCGGTTCGTCAGACCTTCGAGATTATCTTCCGGCGCGAGCACATCAGCGCGGCCTTCATCGAGGGTGACGCATTTCATCGCTACGACCGCACCGAGATGGAGTGGGCCTCATCGGAGGCGAAGAAAAAGGGCAACAACCACTTCAGCCATTTCGGACTGGAAGCCAACCTGCTCGATGAGCTCGACCAGGTGTTCTCCGACTATGGCGAGTTCGGCTCCGGGCGCTCCCGCCACTACATCCACGACGAAGCCGAAGCCGAGCACTTCGGCGCGCCCGTCGGCACCTTCACACCCTGGGAGGACTTCCCCCGCAACACCGACCTGTTGTTCTACGAGGGCCTGCATGGCGCGGTGAAGACGGGGAAGCTCAATCTGGCGCAGCACGGCGATTTGAAGATCGGCGTGGTTCCGGTCATCAACCTGGAGTGGATTCAAAAGCTGCAGCGTGACAAGTCCATGCGCGGCTACAGTCACGAGGCGGCCATCGATGCGATTCTGACGCGCATGCCCGACTACGTGAAGTACATCTGCCCGCAGTTCACCGAGACCGACATCAACTTCCAGCGCATTCCCACGGTCGATACCTCGAACCCGTTCATTGCGCGCTGGATTCCGACGCCGGACGAATCCATGGTCGTCATCCGCTTCAAGGACCCCCGCGGCATCGACTTCCCCTACCTATTGTCGATGGTGCCGACGAGCTTCATGTCGCGCGCCAACTCCATCGTCATTCCCGGTAGCAAGCTCGACCTCGCCATGCAGCTCATCCTGACGCCCCTCATTCTCACTCTTGTGGAGCGCAAGCGCCGGGCCTCTTAAAACCTCTTGAACTTTGCGGTTTCTGTTATTTCTTCTGAAGCAGCGACGCGCTAGTGGTGTCGCATCGAAGCCGCGGCATTAGATTGGCGCGGCCTTGGGGCAGTTGAGCGCCCTCGATAGCTGATAGGGAGCCGCGCATGGCCAGTCCGATCATCATCGCTCCGTCCATTCTGTCGGCCGACTTCGGCCGGCTGGATCAGGAGATCGCTGCCGTGGAAGCGGCCGGAGCCGACTGGATCCATCTCGACGTGATGGACGGCCACTTCGTTCCCAACATCACCTTCGGGCCGCCGGTCATCAAGTGGATACGCAAGGCCACCAGGAAGCCGTTCGACGTGCACTTGATGATCTCGCCGGCCGATCCGTATCTGGAGGCGTTTGCCGAGGCCGGCTGCGACCACATCATCGTGCACGCCGAGGCGGGACCGCATCTCGACCGCTCGCTGCAGGCGATCAAGGCGATGGGCAAGAAGGCCGGCGTCGCGATCAATCCGTCGACGCCCGAGGACGTGATCCAGTACGTGCTGCATCACCTCGACATCGTCCTGGTGATGAGCGTCAATCCCGGCTTTGGCGGGCAGACGTTCATTCCGGCGGTGGTGGAGAAGATCCGGCGTATCAAGACGATGATCGGCAATCGTCCGATCGACATCGAGGTCGACGGCGGCATCGATCCACAGACGGCGCCGCTGGTCGTCGCAGCCGGTGCCAATGCGCTGGTAGCGGGCTCGCACGTGTTCAAGGGCGGCACCGAGGAAGCCTACGCGGCCAACATCGCCGCCATTCGCTCCGCAGCCGAGGCCGCACGCGCCAAGGCGGCGGCCTGAGTCGCATAAACCGTCATCCCGGCGCCCTGGCGAAGCCATGCTCCGCATGGACGGCCGGGATCCACGCCAAGCGCTTCAGATCTTCCAGCCCGAGTGGATCGCGGCGACGCCGCCCGTCAGGTTGCGGTAGCTGACGCGCTCAAAGCCCGCCGCGCAGATCATCTCCGCAAAGCGCTCCTGTGGTGGGAACTTGCGAATGCTCTCCACCAGGTAGCGATAGGCTGGCTCGTCGCCGGCTGCCAGCGCGCCCAGCCGTGGGATCACCGCGAAGGAGTGGAAGTCGTAGAGCTTGTCGAGGATCGGCACGTCGACGTGGCTGAACTCCAGGCATAGGAAACGCCCGCCCACGCGCAAAACGCGAAAGGCTTCGGCCAGCGCGCGATCGATGTGGGTCACGTTGCGGATGCCGAACGCGATCGTGTAGGCGTCGAACGAGGCGTCGGGGAAGGGCAGCGCCTCGGCGTTGCCCTCGCTCAGCGTGATACGGTCGGCAAGGCCGGCGTCCTGGACCCGGCGCTCGCCCACCGCGAGCATCTCCGGGCTGATGTCGCACAGGACGGCGGTGGTGTTGGGGCCGCCCGTGCGCGCGTACCGGATGGCGATGTCGCCGGTCCCGCCCGCCACATCGAGCAGCTGGAAGGTCTGGGTGCCCCGCGGCGGGTTCAGTGCCGTGACGAAATCGTCCTTCCACAGGCGGTGCAGGCCGCCTGACATCAGGTCGTTCATCAGGTCGTAGCGCTCGGCCACGGCCGCAAATACGCGGTTCACGTGGTCCTGGCGCTCGTCCTCGGGCACCTCGCGGTAGCCGAAGCTGGTCTGGGTCGCGGTCGCGCTGTCGTTGGGCTCGGTCATGGCGGGACAATAGCGGAGCCGGCGCGGGCGCGCTATGCTCCTCTCGCTCTTAAGAAAAACCGCTCAACAGACGGCGATTGGTCAGGAATGCCCGAGCTGCCCGAGGTCGATACGGTGCGGCGCGGGCTCGCGCCTGTACTGACCGGAAACACGTTCTCCAAGGTCGAGCAGCGCCGCGCCGACCTGAGATTTCCGCTGCCCCAAGACTTCGCCGCACGGTTGCGCGGGCGCAAGGTCGTGGGCCTGGAGCGCCGGGGCAAGTACCTCTTGGCACACCTGTCCGGCGGCGACGTGCTGCTGATGCATCTGGGGATGACGGGGCGCTTCCTGGTGCATCCGCCGGTTGCGGAGAAGCCGGCGCGCAAGAGCGCGGGCGGGCTCAAGATCGGCACCTTCATCCGCGAGACCAAGGACGACAACAAGCACGAGCACGTCGTCTTCCATCTGGCCGACGGCGCCAGCGTCGCCTATTCCGACCCTCGCCGCTTCGGCTACATGTTCCTGATCCCGGAGGCCGAGCTCAGCCAGCACCCGCTGATGAAGGGCCTGGGCGTTGAGCCGCTGGGACCTGAGCTCACGGCCGACTATCTGGCGCAGCGCGCGTTCGGTAAGAAGGTGGATCTCAAAGCCTTCCTGCTCGACCAGCGCATCATCGCCGGTCTCGGCAACATCTACGTCTGCGAGGCGCTCTACCGCGCGGTCCTGTCGCCGACGCGCAAGGCGGCAACGTTGGCGGCGCGGACGGGCAAGCCGACCGAGCGTGCGCGCGCGCTCGTTGCGGCATTGCGCTCCGTCTTGAGCGATGCGATTGCAGCGGGGGGCTCATCGCTGCGCGACTATCGCCATGCCGACGGCGCGCTCGGCGAGTTCCAGCACGCATTCTCCGTCTACGATCGCGAGGGTAAGCCGTGCCCGCGGCCCGGCTGCGGCGGCACCGTCAAGCGCATCGTGCAAAGCGGGCGCTCGACGTTCTATTGTCCGAAGTGTCAGCGCTAGATCGACGCTGCCGGTCAGCCGCGCGCTTCGCTTTCGCCACCCATGATCTTCAAGTAGGTGGCGATCGAAATCAGCGATAGCAGCGCCAGCATGATGCTGCCCCAGGCGAAGATGTAGTTGGCCGCCCAGTCGCCGCGCGTCGTGAACAATTTGCCCGACCACACGAGGTAGATGACGACACCGGTGACGGCCAATCCATTGAGCGTCGACAGGATCACCAGCCAGCGCAGTGCGCGCGCGGATGCACCTCGGCCTGCAGCGAGCAGGCCCGCGTAGATGAAGATGCAGGCGGCGACGAGCGCCATCGCGGCGCCGTATTGCCACCAGTGCTGCCACTTGGGGCCGGGCAGCGAATAGATGGCGAGCATGGCGGCGGCACCCCATGCATAGACGAGACCGCCGAGCACGGCGTTACGGCGCACGCACTCGGCTGCCGTCTCGACCTTGTTGATCGTATCCGCCACGCGCCAATAGGGGGCGTTGGTGCGAAGAAGCGCGAACAGCATCTGGAGAGCGAAGAGACCGGCTGCGAGCGACAGCGTCAGTCCGTCGTCGCGCCCAGCCGCAAGCACGCCGACCACGACGCTTACGACGAGCGCAAGCAGAATTGCCGGCAGCAGCGGTCTCAACGCCATCCTACGTGTACTCCGTGTTGCTAGGATTGACGCACGAGCGCGCCGCGCAGTCCGATCACGCTGATCGCTGCAAGAGCGGCAGCGCCGAAGAAGAAGATCGTGTTGGCCGCCCAGTCCGGCTCGACGGGATCGCGCGGCATCTTGTCGTCCACGACCAGCCCGACCATGGCGATGACCATGCCGACGAGCTGGCCCCAGGTCAGATAACGCGCAAGCTTGAGCATGGTCGCATCCTCACGCCCTGCTGCGGCATCGCGCGACAGCATGGCCGAGAAGCCGGCGCACAGAGCGGCGATGGCCCCGGCGGCCACCACATACTGCCACCATTCATGCCAGCTCAGGAAAAATACGTAGGCCAGGAAGACACTGGTCCCCGCCCAGGCCCAGACCGCAGCCATGGCGTCGGCGCTGGCACTGGCGAGCACCACCTGACTCGCCCCTTTGGCCACCAGGCGGGCCCGGATTATGGCCGCCACGGCAGCAAATCCGAGGGCTGACAATGCGGATAAGATGATGTTCAGCTCGGGTTTTCCTGCCGCAACGCTCCAAACGACGGCTGCCACGCCAGCGGCCAGAACGGCCACCCAAACCCAGCACGAACGCATCTAACCCCCCATCTCGGCTCAGTTCAGCTCAGTCCTAGCAGATTTCCCGGGCGGTGTTCTGCCAAGTTGACCAGCCAGTTAAGTCTGTGCACGCGCCGTTGACCCCTGAACGGGCGGCGTCTATAGCATCGCCAAATTTCATCGCGCTTGCCCCCGATCTTCCGGGCGGCACGCGTATTGAGATCCCCCTACAATTCTCCTTGGCCAGACGGTCTCTAGGAGAGCGAAGCTCGAATTCACAGGAAGGGTTAGCATATGGCCAACACGAAGTCGGCAAAGAAGGCAACGCGTCAAACGGTACGTCGCACTCAGGTCAACAAGGCGCGCGTGTCGAGCGCTCGCACGGCCGTGCGCAAGGTCGAAGAAGCCATTGCATCTGGTGACAAGTCTGCTGCCGACGCAGCGTTCAAGTCTGCTGCACCGCTGCTCGTTCGCACGAGCCAGAAAGGTGTGATGCACAAGAAGACGGCAAGCCGCAAGGTGTCGCGTCTCAACGCGCGCGTGAAGGCGATGGCCAACTAGGTTATTTCAGTTTCATGTCAGACACGCTGCGGACGCGGTATGTTCGCCACATACCGTCCGCGCGTTGGTCTGAACTTATTAGAGTCGTGAACGCGTGTAAGTCGCGGATTCCACGTCGCTCCCTCTCCGACAAAAATTGATTTTTGCATCTGCACTCACGTCGCGCTCGTTCGCACGGCCAAGAATAAAAATCACAAGCTGCCGACGAAGCCGGGGACGACTTTCCAAGCCTGTTGATGACATTCGGCGGCGGTGGAAATCTTCAGAGTCCTCAGCCGTATATTCACAGCCTCTGGATTCAACTCACAGCTTATCCACCGACTGAGTGCATGCGTGTGCGCAAGCTGTCAGCACCGCGTGCACACGTTCGCACACTTGCCTGCGCTGCAGTTAGGAGCTACCGTTAAAACCAGTCGCCCCGCTCGTATTGAGCAAGCGAACTGTATGCTTGTACGGCGAGCGTCGACGCCAGGTTTTGTATCTCGTCCCTGGTTTCATCGTCATAGCTTAAGTGTGGCCGCGTGGCTTTGCCGGACATCTTGTTCGGCGAGTGAAGGCGATATTTCTTTGAGGCCATGTTGGTTTCAGTAAGACGGATCGCGTGAGGCAAATTTTTTAGCTCGATCCGGTTGAGTGGAGGTGTGAAGGGTGCTGACGATGGAAGTCGTCCACATTGACGACGTGCCTGTGGAAGAGGTCTGGGCGCGTCTTGCGGCGGATGCTGATGCGGTCCTGATCGATGTGCGGACGAGGGCCGAGTGGGCATTTGTGGGGCTTCCCGATCTGACGGGTATCGGTAAGCGTGTGCTTACGGTGGAATGGCAGACGTCACCTGAAAACCAGGTCGACGAAGTCTTCCCCGAACGTCTTGCCAAGGTGCTCGATGCGGCGGGCGCCAGCAAAGACAGCGAGTTGTTCTTCATCTGCCGATCAGGAGCGCGAAGCCGCATGGCTGCCGAAGCCATGGCGAGCGCTGGCTATGGCCGATGTAGAAACGTTGCGGATGGTTTCGAGGGGCCTCTCGATGCCAACCGTCACAGAGGGCGAGTCGCCGGATGGAAAGCCGCCGGCTTAGCTTGGGTGCAGGGTTAGCACTCGTTTCGGAAGACCGAGCGAAGAACGGTTAGCGCAACCGCGGCGGCGGAGGGCGTCGGCCGAGATTTGCCCGGGGGACTTTGAGGTGCAAGTCGACCAAATGTGCGGGGGTTCAAATAATGCAGACAATCCAGAAGGCGGAGCGTTCCGCTGCAACGGGCGGGCATTCGGGTGCGGTGCAGGGCGGCACTGCGGATGAAGCCGGCGGCGAGAAGCAGGGCCACAAGGCTCGTGCAATGCTTCGCGCAAGACTTGGTGACGACATCTTCTCGAGCTGGTTTCACGCGCTCGAGTTCGAAAGCTTCGAGAACAAGACCGTAAGGGTCTCGGTGCCGGTCAAGTTCCTGCGCACCTGGATTCAGTCGCACTACGCCGACGATCTGCTCGAGTGCTGTCGTGCGGAATTCAAGGGGGCTGAAAAGGTCGACGTCGTTCTGCGTCAACCTGGCGGTCGCCAGCAGCCGCGCAACGATGTTCCTGCAGCCGACGATGCTGCAAGCAATACCATCAACGCGCAGACGCCGTCGGGTCACGGCACCGAGAACGCAAGCCGTCCCATGGGTGGTGTGATGGCGCCGGCACAGTCCGTCGGTCGCACGAGCGTGGGTGGCTTCGAGGGCTCGCCTCTAGATCCGCGCTACACCTTCGACAGCTTTGTCGTCGGTGCGGCCAATCGCATGGCGCACGCAGGCGCAACGCAGGTCGCCGACACGGTGATGGGCCACTCGGTGGGCTACAACCCGCTCTACATCCACTCCGCCGTCGGCCTGGGCAAGACTCACCTTCTGCACGCGATTGCGTGGGAGGTGAAGCGGAAGGCTCCGCACGCCCAGGTGCTCTACCTCACGGCTGAGCGGTTCCGCTATCAGTTCGTTGAGGCTCTGCGCAGCCAGGATCCGCTCTCCTTCAAAGAGAAGTTCCGTGCGATCAACATCCTGCTGATCGACGACCTGGAGTTCATGCACGGCGAGCGCACCGAGCAGGAGTTCGATCACATCATCAACTCGCTGCTCGACGGCGGTCGTCAGGTGGTTGTCGCCTCCGCGCGCGCTCCCAACCACGTGGAGCGTCTCAACGAGCGCATGCGCTCGCGCCTGCAGCGCGGTCTCGTCACCGAGATCGGCACGCTCGACCATGAGCTGCGCCTCAAGGTTCTGGAGAAGCGTCTCGCCGAGAAGCGCAACCAGGATCCCTCCTTCACGCTCGCCCCGGAGATCCTTCAGCTTCTGGCCGACCGCCTGACCGAGAGCGGCCGCGAGCTCGAAGGCGCCGTCACCCGACTCTATGCCACCTGGCAGTACATGCGTACGGCGATCACACCGGACGTCGTCGAGACGGTGATCCGCGATCTGGTGCAGGGCCTGGAGCCGCGCCGCATCAAGATCGAGGACATCCTGCGCATCATTTCGCGCCACTTCGGCGTGTCGAAGGGCGATCTCCTCTCGCAGCGCCGCCATCGCTCGGTGGTGTGGCCGCGCCAAGTGGGCATGTATCTCGCCAAGCAGCTGACCGCGCGTTCGCTGCCCGAGATCGGCCGCCGGTTCGGAAACCGCGACCACACGACGGTTTTGCACGCGATCCGCAAGATCGAGGGCGAGCTGGCTGGCAATCCGCGGCTCAAGGAAGAGCTGGAGGAGCTGAAAAAGCTGCTGAGCCACTAATCGTGGCCAGCTTCGAGACAGGCGTTGCCATGCCAGGGCAGGTATGGCGGGGCCTGAGCGGGGAGGAGCGGCGTCCTTGGGCGCCGCTCCTAAGCTCGAAAGTGTACCGATTTTCGGCCGTTTTGACCGACGGCCCTTGAAAAACGTTCCCGCATCGGGTCAATTTGGCCGGAACGAATCCTTAAGAATGCCGGTTCCCGGTCCTGCCTCCGCGCTTTGCTGACTCGCGAACAAGGTCGAACAGTCGCCTCGACCGGGGCAGGCTTGGCCCGTCAGATTGCGCCGAGGAGCTTCCATGCGGCTAGTGATTGAACGTGGTGAACTGTTGCGAGCGCTCGGCCATGTGACGAGCGTCGTCGAACGCCGCACCACTATTCCGATACTTTCCAACGTGCTCCTGCGCGCCGTCGATTCGACGCTGGAGTTCAAGGCGACGGACCTGGAGCGCGAGGTGATCGAGGGCGTGGCTGCCGACGTGTCGCAGCCCGGCGCCGTCACCGTGCCCGCCCACATGCTCCATGACATCGTGCGCAAGCTCCCCGACGGTTCCGAGGTCGAGATCGCCAGGGACGCGGAAAAGGAGCGGCTGACGCTGGCGGCGGGCAACTCTCGCTTCGCCCTGCAGACGCTGCCGCCGGAGGACTTCCCCGACATCGGCGTCGGCGAGATCGGCCAGGAGTTCGAGCTCGGCGCCCAGGATCTGAAGCGCCTGATCGACAAGACGCGGTTTGCGATCTCCACCGAGGAGACGCGCTACTACCTCAATGGCATTTACTTGCACACCGCCCAGACGGTGGATGGCACATCGCTGCGCGCTGTCGCCACCGACGGGCATCGCCTCGCCCAGGTCGAGCTGCCGCTCCCCGACGGGGCGCAGGGCATGCCCGGCGTCATCATTCCGCGTAAGACGGTGCACGAGCTGAACCGCCTGATCGAGGACAGCTCCGCCAACGTCAAGCTCGGCGTGAGCCCCGCGAAGGTGCGCTTCGAGATCGGCTCGGTGACGCTGACGTCGAAGCTCATCGACGGCACGTTCCCCGACTACGGCCGCGTCATCCCGCAGGCCAACGACAAGGAGATGAAGGTCTCCAACGCCGAGTTCATGGCCGCCGTCGACCGCGTCTCGACCATCGCCAGCGAGCGCGGCCGCGCTGTGAAGCTCAACATCAAGCCCGACAAGCTGGTGCTCTCGGTCAACAACCCGGAAGGCGGCAGCGCCACCGAGGAGATCGGGGTCGAGTATTCAGCAACCCCGCTGGAGATCGGCTTCAACGCCCGCTACCTGTTGGACATCGCCAGCCAGCTCGAAGGCGAGAGCGCGTGCTTCATGCTCGCCGATCCTGGCTCGCCGACGATGGTCAAGGATCCGAGCGACGAGACGGCTCTCTACGTGCTGATGCCGATGCGGGTCTAGTGTGATGATCGAGAAATTCGCCACGACATGCGGCTGGGTTCGGAGCGAATTTCTCGATCTGAATCACACTAGTGAATCGATGATTCTAGTGTCCCTTATGATTCCGAAGTTCGCTCCAAACCCAAGCCGCGAGCCCAGGCGAACTTCGGAATCGGGACACTAGCCCGTGGCGGCCGAGGCGCGCAGCGAGCGCTTGCCCGCACCGGCCGGGTCGGATGCCCGGCTGTGGGTCGAGCGGCTGACGCTCACCAATTTCCGCAACTACGCGCACCTGACGCTGCAGGCCGGGCCCGAGCCACAGGTGCTGATCGGCGCCAACGGGGCCGGCAAGACCAACCTGCTCGAGGCCCTGTCGCTGCTGGCGCCGGGCCAGGGCCTGCGCCGTGCGGCCTATCCAGACATCGGCCGCGCCTCCGGTGACGGCGGCTGGGCCGTGGCGGCCCACATGCACACCGCCGACGGTCCGATCGATATCGGCACCGGCCTCACTCCGGCCCAGGGCGACGGTGAGCGCAAGAAGCGCATCGTGCGCATCAACGGCGCGCCTGCGGGAGGTTCCGGCGTGCTCGCCGAGCACGTGGAGCTTGTTTGGGTGACGCCGGCCTTCGACGGCCTTTTCACCGGGCCGGCGTCGGAGCGCCGCCGCTTTCTCGACCGCCTGATCCTGTGCTTCGATCCGTCCTCGCGCACGCGGCTCGGCCGCTTCGAGCGTGCCATGCAGCAGCGCAACCGTCTGCTGGCGGAGGGCGTGCGCGATCCCATGCGTTTCGAAGGCCTGGAGCAGATCATGGCCGAGACCGGCACCGCGATCGCAGCCGCGCGCGCCGAGGCGATTACGGCGCTGGCCTCCATCGTCGCCGAGCGCTACGCGCGCGATGAGGCCTCGCCATTTCCCGCAGCGAGCCTCGCCATCGATGGAACGTTGGAAGCCGATCTGGAGCGGATGGCGGCCGTCGACGTTGAGGAAACCTACGCTGAGCTTCTGAGCACCACGCGTGAGCGCGATCGTGCCGCGGGCCGCACGCTGCAGGGGCCGCATCGCTCCGACCTGTTGGTGTTTCACACGCCCAAGCAGATGCCGGCGCGCGTTTGCTCCTCCGGCGAGCAGAAAGCGCTTCTTCTCGGGCTCATTCTCGCGCATGCCGAGCTCGTTGCGCGCCGCCACGACGTAGCCCCCATTCTGCTGCTCGACGAGGTCACTGCGCACTTGGATGCCGCGCGCCGCGGTGCGTTCTTCGACGAGATCTTGCGTCTTGGCGCGCAGGCATGGATGACGGGAACGGATGGGCAGGCGTTTGCGCCGCTCGCCGGCCAAGCGCGTTTTCTGCGCGTCGAGGACGGTGGATTGGCCGGCTTTGTTGACGCAGATGAAGTCACCGCGCGAACGCCTCGATAAGCCGCTGAAAATCATTGCGTATTTGTCGCGGTTAAGAGGGCGTAAAACGCGCTTTTTCCAACCTTTTCGGCCCGCTCCGTGGTATAAGGATTGCGAGGCTGCCAAGACCCCAGGGACAATCAATAAATGAGCGCTCAACCCGCGAAAAAAACGGGTGCCGACGACTACGGCGCCGAGTCGATCAAGATGCTCAAAGGGCTCGATGCGGTTCGCAAGCGCCCGGGCATGTACATCGGCGATACGGACGACGGGTCGGGTCTGCACCACATGATCTACGAGGTCGTCGACAACGCCGTCGATGAGGTGCTCGCAGGCCACGCCAACCAGTGCACGGTGACGCTCAATCCGGATGGCTCGTGCACCGTGCGTGACGACGGCCGCGGCATTCCCACCGGCATCAAGCTGGACGACGACCACGACCCGAAGCGCTCGGCGACCGAGATCGTCTTCACCGAGCTGCACGCGGGCGGGAAGTTCGACCAGAACGCCTACAAGGTTTCAGGCGGCCTGCACGGCGTCGGCGTCTCTGTCGTCAACGCGCTGTCTACGTGGCTCAAGTGCCGCGTCTGGCGCGACGGCAAGGAACATTTCATCGAGTTCGAGGACGGCGTTGCCAAAGCGCCGCTCAAAGTCGTGGGCGACGCCGGCGATGAGCGCGGCACGGAAGTGTCGTTCCTGCCCAGCCCCAACACCTTCACGCAGACGGAATTCGACTACGCCACGCTGGAGCATCGCCTGCGCGAGCTCGCGTTCTTGAACTCCGGCGCGAGGATCGTTCTGACCGACGCGCGCCATGCAGACGTGAAGACCGAGGAGATGATGTATGAGGGCGGCACCGCGGCCTTCGTGCGCTACCTCGACCGCTCCAAGCAGGCGCTGATCCCCGAGCCGATCATGGTTCGCGGCGAGCGCGACCGCGTGATGGTCGAAGTCGCCTTGTGGTGGAACGAGAGCTACCACGAGAACGTGCTGCTCTTCACCAACAACATCCCGCAGCGCGACGGCGGCACGCATCTCGCCGGCTTCCGCGCCGCGCTCACTCGCGTCGTCAACAAGTACGCCGGCGAGTCCGGCATCGCCAAGCGCGACAAGGTCGATCTGTCGGGCGAGGATTCGCGCGAGGGCCTCACTTGCGTGCTCTCCGTCAAGGTGCCGGATCCGAAGTTCTCCAGCCAGACGAAGGACAAGCTCGTCTCCTCCGAGGTCAAGCCGGTGGTGGAGAGCATCGTCGCCGATCGGCTCAATGCCTGGTTCGAGGAACATCCCAAGGAAGCCAAGTCGATCGTCGGCAAGATCGTCGAGGCGGCGCTGGCGCGTGAGGCGGCACGTAAGGCTCGCGACCTCACACGTCGCAAGGGCGTGCTCGATTCCCTGCGGCTGCCGGGCGGCCTCGCCGAGTGCCAGGACCGCGATCCCGCCAACACCGAGCTGTTTATCGTCGAGGGTGACTCCGCAGGCGGCTCGGCCAAGCAGGGCCGCAAGCGCGAGTTCCAGGCGGTGCTGCCGATCCGAGGTAAGATCTTGAACGTCGAGCGTGCCCGCCTCGACAAGATGCTGTCCTCCGAGCAGGTGACGAACATCATCGGCGCGCTCGGCACCGGCATTCGCGACGACTTCGACCTCGCAAAGCTGCGCTATCACAAGATCATCATCATGACCGACGCCGACGTCGACGGCGCCCATATCCGCACGCTGCTGTTGACCTTCTTCTACCGGCAGATGCCGGAGCTGGTCGAATCCGGCCACGTCTTCATCGCCCAGCCGCCGCTCTACAAGGTCGCGCGCGGCAAGTCGGAGACCTACCTCAAGGACGAGCCCGCGCTCGCTGACTACCTGATCCAGCAGGGTCTGGAAGATGCTGTGCTGGTGACGGGCGGCGGCGTGGAACGGGCCGGAGCCGACCTGCGCGCGATCGCCGACGAGGCGCGCCGCATCGTCTCCGTGATTGACGGCCTGCACTCGCGCTACTCGCGCGCCGTCGTCGAGCAGGCGGCCATTGCCGGCGCCTTTGACACGCGTCTGTTGCAGTCGGCCGATCAGGCCAACGGTGTCGCAGACGCGATTGCCGATCGTCTCGACGCGCTGGCGGAGGAGACCGAGGCGGGCTGGGAGGGTCGGTTCGGCAATGACGGCTTCCACTTCAAGCGCGAGGTGCGCGGCGTCGCCGAGGTGAGCAACCTCGATCTCAACCTGCTGCGCTCGCTCGATGCGCGGCGTCTCAACGAACACCACAAGCACCTTTCCGAGGTCTACACCCAGCCGGCGAAGTTGCGCCGCAAGGCGGAGGCGATACCGGTGCATGGGCCACGCGCGCTGCTCGATGCTATCTACGAGGCCGGGCGCAAGGGCATTTCCATGCAGCGCTACAAAGGCTTGGGCGAGATGAACCCCGAGCAGCTCTGGGAGACGACGCTCAATCCCGACGTGCGCACGTTGCTGCAGGTCAAGATCGGCGATTTGGCAGAGGCCGACGAGATCTTCTCTAAGCTGATGGGCGACGTCGTCGAGCCGCGGCGCGAGTTCATCCAGGAAAACGCCCTGCTCGTCGCCAACCTCGACGTCTGATTTCACATACGACCCTACAACGGCTCTTGCTGCGCCCCGGCGCCTGCTGTCGTCCTTACGCCACGTGCCGCCAATCGCCTTCGATGACGGTAGCCCCGCGCGCGGGAGCCGGCTGGTAGCCATGCTTCTCCAGGTGTCGGCGCAACAGCCGTAGGTTCTTCATGTTGGCGCGGAAGGCGACGTCGAACATGTCGCCCGCAACCGGCACGGCGCCGAACACGGTATCGACCAGCGTATTGGCGAACATGCGCATCAGCGTCAGCTTGGAGACGCCCAGGCGGCGCGCTTCCCAGATGATGTAGGTCGAGATCGCCTGCGAAATGAGGTCGCCCAACACGGGCACGAGCCCTAGAAGGGCGTCGAAGCCGAGGCGAATTCCGGTTCCGGGAATGACGAACAGGGAATCCATGAGCCGCGCCACTGTCTCGATGCGGGCGAGCGCGGCATCGGTCGCTTCCCGCTCCAGGCGCTCGACGCGCGGGTGGCTCTCGCTGGCAGCCATCTAACCAAGCCTCCTTTGCCGGTCCGCCCCGCCCGTGTCCTCGCGATTGCCGGTCCAGCCGACAACCGGCGAGGGGGATGAAGCGTTCCAAATCGGGACACATATTCAGCATGCGCCGAGGTGGTTTGATGGCGGAGCGCCGAGAAACGGGGCATTTGCGCGGCCGGCTTGTCACTTTTTCAAGGTTAACCGCGTCTTAGCAGCGTCCGCGTACGGTCGGGCTTTCCACGCGCTCGTGCTTCTCGCGTGCGCACCGTTCGTTCGTCACATTTTCGAGGGAGCTCGCCGCCGGTCATGGGTCTATTTCGAAAGCCGCCTCCGCCGCCCGCGCCTTCGCCCAAGCCGCAGAAGAAAAAGAAGGTCTCGCGCACGACCAAGCTCGCTCTTCTGGGCCCGATCTATCTTGGTCTCACCGCCGTCGGTGCGCTCGGCGTGATGCTGGTCTACTGCTCGGCCGTCTACCCCGATCCGATGACCATTGGCGCCAAGTCGCGCCCGCCCATGGTGCGCATCATGGGCGCCGACGGCTCGCTCTTGGCTGAGCGTGGTGGCGGCGACGCGTACGTACCGCTCGACCTGATCCCCCGCCACATGGCCGAGGCCGTGATCGCCACCGAGGACCGGCGCTTCTACCAGCACCGCGGCATAGACCCTATCGGACTTCTGCGCGCTGCCTTCGCGAATGCCCGCAGCAGCGATTTCGTCCAGGGCGGCTCGACCCTGACGCAGCAGCTCGCCAAGAACCTCTATCTCAGCAACGAGCGCACGATGGCGCGCAAGCTGGAGGAGGTCGCGCTCGCCATCTGGCTCGAAGCGCGCCTGTCGAAAACCGACATCCTCGAGCTCTATCTCAATCGCGTCTACCTGGGTGGCGGCGCCTACGGCGTCGACGCGGCCGCGCGGCGCTACTACGGCAAGTCGGCGCGCAAGCTCTCGCTGGCGGAGTCCGCGCTCCTCGCCGGTCTGCTGAAAGCGCCGTCGCGCTATTCGCCGTTGTCGAGCCCCGACATGGCCACGGCCCGCGGCGTCCTCGTGCTGACGCAAATGCGCAATGCGGGCTTCATCACCGCGGAAGAGGAACGCGTCGCGGCTGCGCGCATGCCCGAGGTCGCCCGCGCGCGCCAGCAGCTCGAGGCCAACGGCGCCGGCTATGCGATCGACTACGTGACGGACGAGACCGTCCAGCTCGCCAGCTCCGGCAATGCCGATATCGTGGTGGAGACCACCATCGACCCGCAACTGCAGAAGCGCACCGCGAGTATCGTGGAGCGTGCGCTCCAGGCACGCGGCACGCCGCTGGAGGCCGGACAGGCGGCCGCCATCGTCATGTCTCCCGATGGCGCCATCCGCGCCATGATCGGCGGCAGCTCGTATGCCGAGACCCAGTTCAATCGCGCCGTCACCGCGCGCCGGCAACCCGGCTCCGCCTTCAAACCGTTCGTCTACCTCGCCGCGCTGCAGGCCGGCTTCGCGCCCGACAGCATCGTCGAGGACCTGCCCGTCAGCGTCGGCGGCTGGGCGCCACGCAACGACAACGGCGAGTATCGCGGCAAGATGACGATGCGAAACGCGCTGGCGAAATCGGTGAACTCGGTCGCCGTCAGGCTCACGCTCAAGGTCGGTCCGCGCCGCGTGGCCGACGTCGCGCGCAAGCTCGGCATTCGATCGAAGCTGCGCAAGGATGCCTCGCTCGCTCTGGGCACCTCCGAGGTCTCGCTCCTGGAGCTGACGGGCGCCTACAACGTGCTTGCCAATGGCGGGCGCACGGCCGAGCCCTATGTCATCAGCCGCATCTACACGCGCTCGGGCCGCATGCTCTACGTGCGCAGCCGGCCGCGCAACGAGCAGCTCGTCGCCGCGATGAACGTCGGCGCCATGAACGAGATGCTCAACGCCGCAATGCTTTGGGGAACCGGCCACCGCGCCGCGCTGCCAAGCCATCCCGCCGCCGGCAAGACCGGCACCTCGCAGGATTATCGCGACGCCTGGTTCGTCGGCTACACGGCCTATCTCACTGCGGGTGTGTGGGCCGGCAACGACGATGGCAGCGCCATGAACCACGTCGTCGGCGGCACACTGCCGGCCGGCATCTGGCGCGAGATCATGCTGGCGGCGCATGCCGGCAAGACGCCCATGGCGTTGCCCGGCACATCGCTAGCGCGGGCCAAGCAGGCGGCCGTCTCCCATCCCGAAGAGACGATTGGAGACGACTTCATCGCCCGCGCTTTGGGTGCGCAGCGGCGCGCCTATCGCGATGCCGGGATTGCCTCGTCGGAACGATAAAGGGGCTTAAACCGCGGCTTTGCGGCGCTCGGCCGAGCCGTACTGGTGCAGGTCCAGGCCGTAGAGCTGAAGCCAGGTCTTGGCCTCTTTCATCGTCGGCATGGTGCGCTCGACGAGCGCCCAGAACTTCGGCCCGTGGTTCATCTCGGCTAGATGCGCGACCTCGTGCGCGGCCACGTAGTCGAGGATGCGGCCCGGCGCCAGGATCAGCCGCCACGAGAACGACAACACGCCCGTCGTTGAGCATGAGCCCCAGCGTGTGGCCTGATCGCGGATCGCGATGCGCTTCGGCTTGACCCCGAGATTGCGCGCATGATGCAGCACGCGCTCGTCGAGGTCGCGGCGCGCCTCCTCGATCAGCCAGTCGCGTAGCCGGCGCGGTGCGTGCTCGTGGGCGCCACCGATCATGAGCTCAGAGATGCCGTTCGCGTTCGCCTCGCGACGGACGGAGCCGCGCTTTCCGGTGAATACGATACGATGGAAATCGCCGCGCAATGGCATCAGCGCGCCGTTGGAAAACGGCAGCGGCCGCGGCAGGCTGTCGAGGCGCTCGCGGACCCATTCGATGTTGCGATTCAAGAACGAGTTGGCCTCGCCCAGATCGCACTGGACGGGAAGCGTCATGATGACGGCGCGACGCGTGCGAGAAACACGCAAGGTAAGACGACGTGCTGAAGGATGACGGCGAACCTCGACGGGACAGTCGAGCTCCTCGATATGCGGACGCTTCAACGCCATCTCCCTAACCGCTTCAGTGCACCACATTGGCGTGCGGCGACGTCAACGCGATCGCTCGAGGGGGGAATCACCCGGTCGCCAATGTGCAACACAATATTCAAATGAGATCCCCCGCACGGTAGTCGAAATTCTGACGCCTCGCCAGCAGCATCGCCACCTCGCACCACGAACAAGACACACGTGTGGCGCAAGCGCCGCTTACCTGTTGAGAGCTTCGATCCTTGTCGCCGTCAGTCTTAAGCGTCCTGCATGTTGGCGGGGACAGCTTAAGAAGATGCACCCATTGAACGCCGATAGCGCTTCGCGCGTGTCTTGCTAGTTAAAGGGGGCGCCGGGAGCCCGGCTGGCGACGGCAAGGCGTTAGAGAATCTTCTCCAGCTTCGCCGTCATGTCCTCCACGCTCGTCGTGGGCGTGAAGTGGGTGAGATAGGAGCCGTCGGGCCCCATCACATAGAGGATCGAGGTGTGGTCCATCGCATAGTTGGACGGTGAATCCGGGTTCGGAACTTTCCGATAGTAGACCTTGTAGGCCTTTGCGACCGCGGCAACCTCTTCGGGCGTCCCTGTCAGCCCGACGATGCGGGGGTCGAAGTTCTTCGCGTACTCGCCGAGCTTCTGCGGCGTGTCGCGCTCGGGGTCGACGCTGACGAAGATCGGCGTGATGCGATCGGCCTTGGCCCCGAGGTTGCCGAGCGCGGCCGCGATGAGCTGCATGCTGGCAGGGCAGATGTCGGGGCAGGACGTGTAGCCGAAGAAGACCAGCGTGTAGCGGCCTTGGAAGTCCTTCTCGGTGACGCGCTTGCCGGTCTCATCGGTCAGCGTGAAGGGGCCGCCGACGAGGGCCTTGCCGGTAGTGCGTGTGATCGTGGTCGTCGGAAAGAGTGCGTCGCGCGCGCCCGGAATGACGATGATTGCCGCGGCTAGGCCGATAACGAGACCGGCAATGATCATAAGAATTGCTCTGGAGGTCATCGGCAGCCCTTAAGCCTCAAATTTGAAGGCGAATAAAGCGGCGTGGGGCGAAGCGTGCAACTCGCGATCAGGTGCCCTATTGTCGCGGGTCGCCTCCGCACGTGTCGATACGTTAGTGGTCCGGTTCGCCGGCCTCGGTAAATCGGCACTAAGCCCGGGGGCACGCTTTCACTCAGTCGGAGATTTACATTCTCAACTGGGAGGTTAGCACGCTAATAGGTAGTCGTCGTTTAGGCTCGCCTCGATTAATCTCGCTTACGGAGCGCTGGCGTTGCAGCAGTTACAGTCGGCCAAGAAGAAGAAAAAGAGCCGGGCGCTCATCGACACCTTCGATAGCCGTCTGCGGCTGCATACGATCGTGCGGCTGCGCTGGATCGCGGTGCTGGGGCAGTTGGTAGCGATCTGCCTGGTATCGTTCGTGCTCGGCTTCGAGCTGCCGATCGGCGCCTGCCTGACCGTCATCGCGCTGTCGGCGTGGCTCAATGTCTTTCTGGCGATCTGGTTCTCCTCGCGCCACCGCCTGAGCGTCTGGTTCGCCACTGCGCTGTTGGCCTACGACATCATCCAGCTTGCAGCGCTCCTGTATCTGACCGGCGGCATCGACAATCCTTTCACCATGCTGATCGCCGCGCCGGTCACGGTGTCGGCGGCAACGCTGCCCCTGCGCTACACGGTGGCGCTAGGCCTCGCGGCCTTGGGCGTGACCGGGCTCCTGGTCATCTTCCACGAGCCGCTACCCTGGGATCAGGGCGTTCAGTTCGAGCTGCCCTTCATGTACAGGATCGGCGCATTTGCCGCCGTCTGCGCCTCCACGGTCTTCATCGCGCTCTACGCCTGGCGACTGACCAAGGAATCGCGGCAGATGTCGGCCGCCTTGACCGCCACCGATCTGGTGCTGGCGCGCGAGCAGAAGCTGCACGCGCTCGACGGTCTTGCGGCCGCCGCCGCCCACGAGCTGGGAACGCCCCTCTCCACCATCACTGTGGTGACCAAGGAGCTCGAGAACGAGGTCCCGGCCGACAGCCCGCTGCGGGAGGACATCATGCTCCTGCGCAGCCAGGCCCAGCGGTGCCGCGAGATCCTGCAGAAGCTCACCCGCCATCCGAGCGAGCAGGATCCGCTGCACGCGCGCGTGTCGATCCGCGCCATGCTGGAGGAGGCCGCCGCCCCTTACCGCTCCAGGGGCGTCACCATCGCGATCAGCGCAGGCCCCTCGGCGGGTGAGAACGGTCCCTCGGCCGCGGAGATCGTGGTCGAGCGCCTGCCCGGAGTGATCTTTGGGATCGGCAACCTCATCGAGAACGCTACCGATTTCGCCCGCACGCGCGTCGACATCACCTCGGAGTGGAACGCGAACGAGGTCGTGGTCACGATCGCCGACGACGGGCCGGGCTTTCCTGCCGAGCTCATGGATTCGATTGGAGAGCCCTACGTCACCACCCGCCCCGCGCACGGCGCTCAGGCCATCCCGACCGACGACGAGGACGAGGAGGAGGGCCCGACGGGACTGGGGCTCGGCTTCTTCATCGCCAAAACGCTCTTAGAGCGCTCGGGGGCTTCGGTCAGCCTTTCCAACCGCGCGGCCCCGCAAACAGGGGCGAAAGTCCACATTAGTTGGCCCCGGGCGGTGGTTTTGACCGGGTAACCTAAACAATATGCGAATATTGCGTGCCTTTTATGCATGCAGTGCAGCGAATTGGTCTAATTCTACATTGACAAAAGCCCACTATTTCTGCTGACAGAGCTGTAACATGGCAAGTTTGGGGCGTTGCAATCCTGCAACCAATCCCGATATCTGCCTACGGAACCGCCCGATTGTCGGCGGACGGATGCGACAGGAGGTAATAGTGGAGGTACAAGACGCGGCTCCTGGAGGGAAAATGAACCCAGAGGATCTCTCCTTTCGGCAGGATGAGCTTCCTGAAGACCGCTCGCTCGTAATTGTCGATGATGACCGTGCCTTCATGCAGCGCCTCGTGCGCGCGATGGAGCAGCGCGGTTTTGAAGTGCGCGGCGGTCATTCGGTGGCTGAAGGTGTTGAGCTCATTCGCGCGAAGGCGCCGGCCTTTGCAGTTGTCGATATGCGGCTGGAGGACGGCAACGGTCTCGACGTCATCGCAGAGCTGTCGCGTGCGCGCCCCGATGCGCGCGCCATCGTTCTGACCGGCTACGGCAACATCGCCACGGCGGTGACTGCAGTGAAGCTCGGCGCCGTTGACTATCTGGCCAAGCCCGCCGACGCCGATGACGTGACGGACGCGCTCTTGGCTCCGGCCGACGACAAGGCGCCGCCACCGGAGAATCCGATGTCGGCCGATCGCGTCCGCTGGGAGCACATCCAGCGCGTCTACGAGCTCTGCAATCGCAACGTCTCGGAGACCGCACGCCGGCTTAATATGCACCGCCGCACGCTGCAGCGCATTCTTGCCAAGCGCGCGCCGAAGTAAGCGGCCACAAGATATTTGCGGCGCTCTTGCGCCGGGTTGGCGGGCGGCACCTCCGGGTGTTCGCCCGTTTTGCTTTTTCGCGCTATTGCCGTGTGCGTCAGGAATTCTCGTGATTGGGATCGGCGACCGACTGCAGCGTCAGGGCCGCCGCGCGCGCAAATCTGAGCGTCATGGATTTGCGCCGGGCCGGCGCGAGCCGGGCTTCGGGGGCGGGACGCACGATCTCCCCGCCGAAGCGGTCCGCGAGAATGAGCCCGGTGTCATCGGGCAAGATATCCACCGGAAATCCAGGCGCCACCGCGAAGAACAGCGCATCCGAAAAGTCTCGGTATTCCGGCCATTTGTTGTCGGCGCGCAGGTCCTCGATGCTGGATTTCACCTCCACGATCCAAATGTCACCGCTGGCTGACAGTCCGACAACGTCAGCGCGCCGCCCATTGGGGAGGGGAAGCTCGTTGATACTGGCTATTCCGAGCGCGCGCATCAGCCGGCCGACACCGCGGCAAACCTCGCGCGTGACGGCCTCGCGTCCGAGCGCGATTGCCGCATCGATGCCTAATTCCGCTTTGTTCTGCGCCGCGGTCATCGATCCGCCTCAACCTCGTGAAATCAGTATGACCGGGGGATCACTTCAATGCATCCCCAGAAATTATCGGTCGAGGTGGCAATTTGCTGCCTCGAATCTGTTCTTGGAGTTCTGGCCCACTCATCCGAGGCAGACGAGCGCCTAACCGATGCTGTTTTTTAAACGCGCCAAGCAAGACAAGCAAAAGGCGAAGGCTGACGCTGCGGCGACGCCTGACGCCGCCACGACCGAGCCCGAGACCGCCTCTAGCGCCGAAGGCGCCAAGGAGGCATCCCCGCCGCCGAAAACCAATGGCGCCGAGGTCGAGCTGCAGCACAAGGTCGATCCCGACAGCCTCGGGTTCAAGACCACGGCCGACGTCGAGCCGCCGCAGGAGCCCGTCGGCCAGGCCAAGGCGCTCAAGAGCCTGGCTTTCGGCCTCAGCATGCGCGGGCCCGGCTACAATATTCTCGTCACCGAGCCCGAGGGCACGCTGTGCCGCCAGATCGTGCGCGCCCGGCTTGAGGAGGTCGCACGCAAGGACGAGCGTCCGCCGGACTGGGTCTACGTTCACGCGTTCGACGTCGGCGGCGGCTACCGCGCGCTGAAGCTGCCCGCCTGGACGGGCAAGTCGTTCGCAGAGGCCATTGCCCTCGCGCTCGACCGCCTGGCCGACGCCCTGCCGGCTGCATTCGCCGCTGACGACTACGAGCTCAAGCGGCGCACCATCGAGGAGGAGTTCCGGCTCGGCCGCGAGGATGCGCTGGAGACGCTGCGTCGCGAGGCGGAAGCGCAGAACATCGCACTCTTGCGCACGCCCGCCGGCATCGCCGTCGCGCCCATTCTGGAGGGCAAGGTGGTCAAGCCGGACGTGTTCAACTCCGTGCCGGAATCGCTGCGCCAGGAGGTGCGGACCAAGATCGCCGCGCTGGAAGCCGAGATCGAGGCCTTGCTGGCCGAGCGCCCCGAGGCCGAGCAAGCGCGCCGCGAGCGGATCATGGCGCTCAACGAGCAGGTCGCCGGCCGCCACGTGCGCGCAGCCCTCGAGGATGCCGGGCGCGAGCATTCCGACACCAACGGCGTGGAGAGTTATCTCAAGGCGGCAGGGCGCGATCTCACCCGCAACGCCGGCCTGTTCCTGGCGCTGACCGGCCAGGAGCGCGTTCGCATCGCCGTCGGCACCATCGGGGACGCGCGCTTTGCCCGCTACCGCGTGCATCCGATGGCGACGACCGGTTCTGCCCGCGGCGCCCCAGTCGTGGAGGAGCGCAATCCGACCTACGCCAACCTGTTCGGGCGGATCGAGTTCGCCCCTGCCGGCGATGGCCGCGCCGTCGAGGTGATGCGTATCAGGCCCGGCGCTCTGCATCGCGCCAACGGCGGCTATCTCATGCTTGACGCGGATGCCTTGCTCGCCGCGCCCGAGGTGACCGAGGCGCTCGTGCGTGCGCTCGACGCCGGCGAGATCCGCTTCGATCCGCCGGTCCCGCCGGTCGGTCTCGGCGACGCCAGCGTGCCGGATCTGGAGCCCATTCCCCTGTCGATCAAGCTCGCCGTCCTGGGCGATAGCGAAACCCAGAGCAAGCTCGCCAAGCAGTGGCCGCAGCTCAAGCGCCACTTCAAGGTCGAGGTCGTGTTCGACGACACGGTGGAGCGCTCGGACGAAGCGATCTCGGCGTACGCGCGCCTGATCGCCGGCATCATTTCCAAGAACGAGCTGAAGCCGGTCGATGCGAGCGGCGTCGCCTTGCTTATCGACGAGGCTAGCTGCAAGGCCGGCGGCAACGGCAAGCTGTCTCTCGAGTTCAGCCACATCATCGATCTGTGTCGCGAGGCCGACCATTGGGCCGGCGGCGAAGGCCGCCTCGTGACCTCCAAAGCCGACATCGAGAGGGCCATAAGGGAGCGCAACGAGCGCATCGCCAGCGGTGAGATGCGGAGCGCATCATGATTACCCACGTCGCCGCGGCCGGTGAAGGGCGCGGTCGCGTGCTCTTGTGGCAATCCTCCTCCGCGCCGACGAGCGCGTCCGCCATCGAGGCGGCGATGATTCTCGCGCGCGCCTACCAGTCGGAGGTCGAAAGCCTCTACGTCGAGGACAGCCAGCTTTTCGATCTTGCCGGATTTCCGTTCGCGCGGGCGTTCGCCTCCGAGGCTTCGGGCTGGCAGGACATCGCCCAAGCGGATCTGGAGCGCGAGATCCGCTTCGCGGGCGCCGCATTTCAGCGCCAGGTTCTGGGCGCGGCCCAGCACGCGACCGTTCCCTGCCAGACGCGCGTCGTGCGCGACGATCCTCTGCGCGCCATAGCGGTCGCTTGCGCCGAGAACGGCCCGTGGAACGTCGTCGCGCACGCAGAGCCGTTCGGCGCCGAGGCCGAGCGTCGCCTTGAGGAGGTCTTTGCGAATGTTCCCGATATGACGGGCGTCGTGGTGGCTGGTCGCGAGGGCCGGCGCATCCAAGGCCCCGTCGTGGCCGTCATCGAGCAGCTCGAGCGCCTGTCGTCGATGCAGAAGGCGGCCGAGCGGCTCGCCGACATCACCGGCGGCAGCGTGAAGCTGATGCTCGTCGGCGACCGGCCAAATGAGCTTGCGCGCATCGAGGGCGAAGCGCGCCTGCTTCTCAGCGCTTTCGGCGACGAGGTGGCGCTCGAGACGGTGCTGACCGTAAGCGACCACGTCGCACCGCTCGCAGAGGCGCTACGGCGGCAGCGGTGCGGGTTCGTGGTAGCGCAGTACGGTGGCGCCGTCATCGCTGGCAGCGACGCGCTGCGCGGGCTCACGTCCGCATTGGATTGCCCTCTGCTGCTCGTTCGCTGACAGCGCGCAACGCGGCTCGCGTTTACCTCTCGCTAACCAAGCCCCCGTAACGTTTCCGTCATAAAAGCGTCAGAAACGTTAACGTGAGATCTGCAGCGTGCCTACGCAGTCGTATGTCGGAGCTTGCTCCAAATCGGCAGCTCCCCCGCTCCTTCCTTCCTACCTTGCCAACGGCGACTGGGATGTCGTCCACCGGGTCCCGATCAATACGCTGCGACCGACGCAGTCCTCCGTCGGCATGAAATCGGTAAGCGCCAAGGTGCGGCGCATCGGCTTTCACCTCTCAAACAAACGCAAGTTCGACCGCTATCTGGAGCGCCGCGCAATTCCCGTCGTGCTCGGGCCCGGACGCGACTTCTACATGATCGACCGTCATCACCTTGGCATGGCGCTGCATCAGTCGGAGGTCACAGAAGCCTACGTCGCCGTGCTCGCCGACTTCTCCGCCATTTCGCGCGGTAGCTTCTTCAGCTGCATGGAGCGCAACGGTCTCCTGCATCCCTTCGACCGCAGCGGCAAGCGCATCAAGCCCGCCCGTCTGCCCAAGCGCATCGCGGACCTGGCGCACGATCCCTATCGCGACCTCGCATGGTCGGTGCGCCGCCTCGGCGGCTTCAAGAAGACCGCCAAGCCGTTTTCCGAGTTCCGTTGGGCAGACTTCTTCCGGACCCGGATCGCGCCCGAGACGATCGAGCGCGACTACGACAAGGCGGTGCGCAGCGCGCTGCAGCTCGCCCGCACGCGCCAAGCCCGAGCGCTGCCCGGATTTGCCGCATGAGGGCGTTCTGCCCCGCCACGCGGCGCCAGCGGTTCAAGCCGTCGGCGATGGCTGGCGCGCGGCTCGGGCGAGACGCGCGGTCCCGCTCCAAAGCACCGGCAGCGCGATTGCCGCGGCACAGGCGAGCATCGCGAAGTTGACGTACCACGCCATCGGGTCGGTGATGCGATCCGCCCATGTGAGCGCGTGTAGCGCCACCGCTCCGACGATCGCGAGCGCGCTCAGCAGTCGCAGCGCGCGCGCCGCCATCACACCGCTGCTAGCGAGCCACGCGACGCCGAGCGCGGCGACGAGCGTCAGCAGATAAATCTCGATCAGGACGCCGCCGCCGAGTGCAAGCGCCGTTATCGCCGTCGTTCCGAACGCCAGCGGCTGTCCCCAGCCGACGGCCGCCCATACCTTCTCCCAACCCGGCGCAGGCCGGCCCTTGTCGCGGCGGCGCGCCAGCCAGATGACAACACCGCTGTGGGTCACGATGGTCAGCGCGAGTCCGAGGACGGCGTAGAGCAGCTTCACGGGCAGGCCGCCGAACCAGCCGAAGTGCAGCGGCTGGATGGCGTTGAGGATCCATTTTCCGGCGCCGCTCGGTTGGCTGTCGGCCCGGATGTGCTCGCCCGCGGCGTTGAAGTGGTAGGTCTCGTTGAAGGAGAGACGGCCCGGCTGATGCATGCCGATCCGTACAAGCTGGCCGGCGGTGGCGATGTGCTCGATGCTGGCGCTCGAAAAGACGCTGCCCGGTTCTGTCTGCTTTATGGCGGCGATCATGCCGGCGATGTCGGGCAGCGGCGCGGCCGTCTCATCCTCACTCGCGCGCGGACCGAAAATTTCGGCAACCGCCTTCTCGCGATCACCGTCGTACGCCGCGAGCGCGAGGACGCTGATGATCAGCGTCGATAAACCGAGCAGCGCGCCGGTCAGCGTCACGACGAGGTGGAACGGCAGGCCCCAAACGCCCAGGCGATTGTGCAGGTCGGCTTCCTGCAGGCGGCGGGATCCGCCCCAACGCAGCGCGAATGCATCCTTGAAAATGCGCGGGTGCGACAGCAGGCCGGAGATCAGTGAGGATAGCAGCGCGACGCCCGTCAGACCGACGAGGTAAAGCCCCCACGTGCGAGGTAAATGCAATTGCATGTGAAGCTCGCCGACAAACTCCGACCACGGCGCGGCATCGGGAGTGACGAGCCGGCCCGTTTCGTCGGCAAGCCAGTGGCCCTCGCGGTTGTTTTCGTGCTTATGATAGAAGACACCAAACCTTCCCGACACGCGTTCGGGTCCAAACAGAAACATGTCGTGTACCGCGTCATCGGCCTTGGCCTGCGCGTAACCGGCGCGAAGCGCGTTACCGACGGCTTCGGGCGTGAGATTGGCAACGAGCGGTATATCCGGCTGTTCCCACCGATTGAACTCGTGCACGAACACACAAACCGTGCCGCTGAGGCAAACAATGTAGATCAGGGCCGCGAATGCCAGGCCGAGCGCGGAATGACCCGCGAGCATGGCACGCACGAACTCCGGCGGCAGGAACGGGCGCTTCTTCGATCTTGGGGAAATGGTTTCGGCCATGGGGTTCGGGGCAATCAGGTTGTGAGTAGCTTGGGAAGGAACGCGACGCCGTAGGCGGTAAGTGAAATCAGC
>Ga0209347_1002181_pt1 | contig 26950 bp, 20 predicted proteins | sample AutmiccommuBRH23_FD_187382 | JGI IMG/M metagenome (GOLD analysis project Ga0209347, IMG submission 187382) | Deep subsurface microbial communities from Mt. Terri, Switzerland - Autotrophic microbial communities BRH/23 (SPAdes) (version 2) | ecosystem: Environmental > Aquatic > Deep subsurface >...
TGGTTTAATGGAAACCGTTTCCCTCACCGGGCGCAACATGAGGTATTCCACGACCATGAAACCGCCCTGGACCAGAAGGGCAAGAAGGATCAGGCAGAGAAAATATTTCGGCAGCCGGCGGCGGACCTGCTGCTTTTCATCTCCTGTCCTCAGGTGGTTCTGGTACCGGCGCCATCCGGCATCCGGAACCGCCGGGCGGTAAAGCCCGGAACTGTATTTTTTTTTTCGCTTCAGCATAGATATCCATAAAAACAGGTGGGTGTAGTTGATCGCTTCGGCAGATCCGTAATGATCAAAAACGCCTTTACTTCATTTATCCTTGGTTCAACTATTTAATCGTATACTCCCACACTGTCAAACGTTTTTACCGGTTCCCGCGCTCGGAAACCCTCGTAAATCATGAATATGTTATCGGGTTATCCGAAAATGGAAGACGATGGCGTCGTAATAAATCCAATATCCGCGTTGCGCTGGATCCCTCAGCAATTCACGTACGACAAGGTACGCTGCATTCCTCGGAATTGCGTCTCCTTGATTTTGAACTTGATCTTTGCATTCCGAACAGGCTTACTAAAAGTTAGTCAAAGAAGATCAGCAAACGATTTCGCTTCTATCATCAGTAGAGGGAGAGCAAGTAGGCACGCAGGTTGATTTTCCGATTTTTCAGTCCCAGCTTGTTACGGACATTGTTCCGGTGGAATTCCACGGCCCGATCCGAAATATTGAGCACCTCGGAAATCTCCTTGGTGGTTTTGCCGTCCTTGACTAGGTCGGCAATCTGGATCTGCATCGGTGTGAAATTCTGGTAATGAGCGGACAGCTTTTTAAGATAAGGGGAGATGATATCGTGAATGTTTGACTCCAGGATATGGAGGTAGATCTCCTGATTTTTATCGAGTCTGCCGTTTTTCAGTTTCTCGATATAGGGGAGGACGAGCTCCTTGATGTTGGCCAGTACTTTTTCTTCGAGTTCCTCCTTGTCCTGCTCCCGTTGCTTCAGCAGGATCTTCAGGGCGGTATTGGTTTCTTCCAGATTCATCGATTTTAACCGCAGCTCTTCTTCCTTCACCCGCAGGGAGGTTTCGATCTGTTTCCGCTCTTCGATCTCCCGCACCAGCCGTTGGTTGGAGGTGACCAATTCCCGGGTGCGCTCCGTGACCCGTTTTTCCAGTTCCTCGTTGGCTCTCTCAAGTATCTGTTCGGCCTGTTTCCGCTCCGTTATATCGACAAACGAACACATCAGGCAGACGGGCCGGCTGTTGGAATCGGTCACCACATTTGCCGACAGCTGGATCGGAACAATTGAACCGTCCTGGCGAACACCGGCGATTTCTCCAAACCAGCTACCGGTTTCCAGGATCCGCGAAAGGATTGCTTCGGCCTGGGTTTTGTCGTCCGCCAGGCTGATGGCGGATTTACCGTAGATTTCAACCGTATCGGTGCTTCCCCAGAGATTGAGGAATGCCTTGTTGACATAGGTGATTTTTCCGGACAGGTCGCCGATAACGATGGCGTTGATCGAGGAGGCAATAGCGAAATCCTTGATCCTGAGTTCCTCTTCGATTTTTTTCTTGTCGGAAATGTCGATGAAGGAATCCATGGTGCAGACCGGTTCGCCTTTTTCGTTATACACGACATTGGCGGACAGGTGGACCGTCAGAGGATTTCCGTCTTTTCGAATCCCTTCGATTTCGCCTTCCCAGCATCCTTTTTCCAGCACCGCGGAAATCACTTCCAAGGCCTCGGTCTTCGATTTGGCGAATTCCAGGGAGGATCGGCCAATGACTTCCAAGGCGCTTTCCGCTCCCCACATCTTCACCGCCGCGTCATTGACGTAGGTGATATTTCCGGCAAGGTCACCGATCCCGATACCGTAGACGGAGGAAGCGATGGCAAAATCCTTGATGCGAAGTTCGCTTTCGATCTTTTTCCGTTCCGTAATGTCGATCATGGATACCATGATGCAGGTCGGTTCATTCTTTTCGTTGTACACGAGATTGGCGGAAAGGATCGTAGTGATCGGGGTGCCGTCTTTGCGTATGGTAACAATTTCACCTTCCCAGCTCCCCTTCCGGATCACGGATGACAGAACTTCGACTGCCTGCTTTTTCGATTGGGCGAAATCGAGGGCATTCTTGCCGAGCAATTCGGAAGGATCCTGTGTGCCGTAAATTTTCAGGGCCGCGTCATTGACGTAGGTGATCCGGCCGGACAGGTCCCCCATGCCGATCCCGTAGACCGTGGAGGCGATGGCAAATTCCTTCAAGCGCAGGTCTTCCTCCATCTTTCGGCGTTCCGTGATGTCGATGAAGGAATCCATGGTGCAGATCGGTTCCCCGTTTTCGTTATAAACGACGCTTGCCGATAAATAGATGACAATGGTGGTGCCGTCTTTCCTCTTTCCGGCGATTTCTCCTTCCCAGCAACCATCCATGAGGACCGCGTTCATGACATTCAATGCTTCCTCGGGAGATTGTGCCAGGTCGAGAACCGACCGGCCGATCACTTCGGACGGATCGCTGGCGCCCCACATTTTCAGGGCCGCGTCATTGACGTAGGTAATGTTTCCCTCCAGGTCACCGATTCCGATCCCGTAATTCGATGAGGCGATGGCCCGGTCTTTTATCAGCAGCTGCTCCCGGATGCTTTTGTGGCTCAATGGGTTGTTCCGGTCGAGGGGGGACAGGTGGTTTAATTTCTTGGGCGGTTCGGTCATGGTCATCCCTTTGCTGATGTTCCGGTTCCGGTTACAGGTGGACGGACATCCAGTTCCCCGTCAGTGTCATGATCCTGTCCCGGCTGCTGTCGAGATGGCCGCAGTGCCCGCTGTCCGGTATAATCTCGAGCTGCTTTTCGCAGGTCAATCGATTGTACAGCAGGTGCGCGGTATCAATTTTGTCGATTTGATCATTTTCGCCATGCATGACGAGGGTGGGTATCGATACGGCATCGATCCGGTCGATGGTATCGACAAAGGCACAGGGGGCGGCACCGGGAAGGGGAAGGGCGCGATAGGCTTCCAGCATGAGGGGGTCTGTGACGATGCGCCGGTTGATTTCCGGATCAAACGCCACTTTTGCATTTTTCAGAACGGTCGTCAGGTTCAGGCGCCATTCCGTGCCGGTCAGCCGTTTCTTAAATGTGCCGATCGCGGTCAGGGAACGAAACAGGAGGGTATCCCAGAAGCCCATGTAATTTCGAATGGTGGCATCGAGGGTGGCGATCGCTTTCAATCGTGGTTCGACAAGGGGGGCTTCCAGTACGGCAGTTCCCCCCGAGGAAAACCCGAGTGCCCCGATCCGCCGGTGATCGCCGATATTTAACCGCTCCAGGGTGTCGATGGCGGATGAGATGGCCGAGATCCAGGCCGGGATATCGATGCAGTGGCGTTCTCCGGCACTCTGACCATGCCCGGGCATGTCCATGGCCAGGGCATGGAAACCTATTCCGGCGAGGAACCTGGCAAAAGGAAAGAAGTTTTCCTTGTATTCGAAGGCCCCGTGACAAAAGATGACGCTGGGACGATCACCGTCAGGTTCAGGAGAAAAGAGAACGCCTGACAGATGCCCGTATTTGGAGGGGATGACCAGAGGTAACATTTCAATTCCCGTGGAACCATCAATGCGTTAACGAAAGAAGCTTCTGAAAAGAAGCTTCTGATATGAGAGAACGAGATGGGTTTGTACAACCTCGGGATTTTGATTTTCGGCTCTACTGCGAAACTACCTGAGCCGGGTCCCCGGGGGGATATCCCGATCGAGAACCACCACGGAGCAGGCATCATTATCCACAGCAGCCAGAAGCATCCCCTGTGAACGAACGCCCATCAGCTTGGCCGGTTTCAGGTTGGCCAGAACCACCACGCTTTTGCCCACGATCTGCTCCGGCGTGTATGCCTTTGCAATACCGGCAACAATGGTTCGCGTCTCGGAACCAAGATCGATTTCCAGTTTCAGGAGCTTGTTCGCCTTGGGAATGTTTTCCGCATGGATAATCCGGGCCGCCCGCAGATCTACCCGGGTGAAATCATCTATGCCGATTTCAGGCGCGATCGGGGCCGTGGAAACGGGTTGGGTGTCATTGCCGATTTCGGGTGTCAGGTCCATAGGGTCGATCCGGGGAAAGAGGGTTATGGCTTTCGGGAGCACTGCATGGGCGGGGATGCTTCCCCATTTTCGGATTTCGTCAAGATGATGAAAGGGACGATCCGGATCGAGCCCGAGGTGCTCCTGCATGGTTCGTGCGGTGACCGGCATGACCGGGTAGATCAGGCCGGATACGACCCGCAGCCCTTCCAGGAGGTTGCGGATCACGGTTTCGAGCTGCCGTTCCGCGTCTTTGTTCTTGGCCAGTTCCCAGGGGGCCGTAACGTCCACGTATTTGTTCATGCGGCCGATATACTCCCAGACAGCAGCCAGTGCCTTGTGAAATTCAAAATTCTCCATGCCGGCGGTGAAACTGGTGATGGCCCGATCCGCATCCGCCCGCAGGTCAAGCTGGAAATTATCTCCAGGATCCGGGCCGCCGGCCGGTACGATCCCTTTGAAATATTTGTGAAACATTCCCAGCACCCTTGAAAACAGGTTTCCGAGATCATTCGCCAGGTCCGCGTTAATCCGCTGAACGATCGCCGTTTCCGAAAAGCTCGAATCAAGTCCGAATGCCATTTCACGCATGAGAAAATATCGGATGGCATCGGTTCCGTAGGTATCGCGCAGGTAAATCGGATCGACCACGTTGCCGAGGCTTTTTGACATCTTGCTTTCCTCGATATTCCAGTATCCGTGGACGTAAAGGTGTCTGAAAACATTGATGCCCGCGGCCTTCAACATGATCGGCCAATAGATGCCGTGGGGTTTCAGGATATCCTTGGCTACCACATGGCGAACATGAGGCCAGAACCGTTGGAAATTTTCACCATCCGGGTAGCCGATTGCCGAAATATAATTAATCAGCGCATCAAACCAGACATAGGTGACATATTTGTCGTCAAAGGGAAGGGTGATCCCCCACTCAAGCCGGGTCTTGGGCCTGGAAATACAGAGATCTTCAAGTGGTTCACGAAGAAATGCGAGAATTTCATTCCGGTAGCGTTCGGGCCGGATCAGGTCCGGATTGTCATGGATGTAATCGATCAGCCACTGCTGGTAGCGGCTCATCCGGAAGAAATAATTCGATTCCCGGATTGCCACCGGTTCCTTGCCGTGGTCCGGGCATTTGCCGTCCACGAGTTCTCGATCATAGAAGAACCGTTCGCAGTCGAAACAATAGAGTCCTTCGTACTCACTGTAATAAATATCGCCTTGATCGTGGATCTTGTTCAGGATGGTTTCGACAACCGCAATATGGGCCGGATCGGTGGTCCTGATGAAATGATCGGGGAAAACATCGAGACGCGGCCAGAGCTCCCTGAACAGTCCACTGATTCGATCCGCATAAGCCCGTGGGCTGACCTCGTGTTTTTCGGCTGCTTTCACGATCTTGTCGCCGTGCTCATCGGTCCCGGTCAGGAGAAGCGTATCGGCGCCCTTCATGTTCTGGAACCGGCGGGCCACATCGGCCGCGATAGTAGTATAGGTATGCCCGAGGTGCGGCTTGGCATTGACGTAATAAATGGGGGTGGTGATATAATATGGCGCCGTCATTTGGATCCCCTTGTCGTGTCCGGGCAGGTCCACCGGGCGGTTGATATCGAATTGAGCCGTGTTAACGAAGCTGATTATTCCGGAACCGTCTGCTCCCGGTCGTCCATCTGACTGATTGATGGGTCCGCATCGGGGGAGTCGGCATCGGAATGCTTTTCATACATGTTGTGCTCGAATATCAGGCAGCACATGAGTCTGCCGCAGACCCCGGATATTTTCGTCGGGTTTAGCGACAGCCCCTGTTTTTTTGCCATTTTAATCGTTACCGGGTCGAATTTCGCCATGAACGCGGAACAGCACAGCTGCCGCCCGCATCGGCCGATACCGCCGCACATTTTCGCCTGGTTCCGGATGCCGACCTGGCGCATCTCGATCTTGGTTCGGAATTCCTTGACAAGCAGCTTGACCAGTTTCCGGAAATCGACCCTGCCGTCCGCGGTAAAGAAGAAGGTCAGTTTGCTTCCGTCAAAGTTACTTTCCACGGCAAACAGGTTCATCCGCAGGTCAAGCGAAGCAATGCACTCCCGACAGAATGTATGGGCCGCCTTTTCTGTTTCCGAGGTCGTGGCGAGTTGCTCGAGGTCTTCTTCCGTAGCCGGCCGATACACTTTCTTCAGCGGTTGCTTGCCCTCGTCGGGATCGACGGCGACCGGCAGTGTAGCGACGGTTCCAAAGCCAAGGCCATTTTCAGTTTCGACGAGCACATGATCCCCGATTTTAAGGACATATGCGCCGCAATTGAAATCGTATATTTTTCCGGCTGTCTTGAACCGGATTCCTACTGATTTAATCATATTATGAATCTAATGGTTTGCAAGTTTAAGGACCAGTGCGTCCAAGGCGAGTCGGACATTGGCATTGCCGGCAATGGCCCGTTCGGCATCTTCAACCGCTGCCGCCTGGCTGACCAGCAGGTCAGGGGTGAAGCGATCGGATGCCGCGGCGATCCGGGGGATAAGGTCCCGATTGATAATTTTCCCCGGGGAGAATTTGAAAATCGCCAGATCGCGGATCCAGCTTTTCATGATTTCGAAGGCATATCCGAGTCGCTCTTTATTGCTCGCCAGTTTTTCCGTAAAGGCGAAGGAACGGATCCCCGGTTGCTGTCCGATGCATTCGATTTCGTCGATGATCCAGTTTCGTCGGTGAACCCAGTCGTCATCCTGAATGGAAAGCGCCCGCCCGATGCTTCCTCCCGCAAGGGTGGCGATAATCAGCGCATTTTCCGGATCAACCCCGCGGTTCTCCATCAGGTAGGTTTCCAGCCGGTTCCGGGATATTGGATTAAAGCGTAAATGACGACACCGTGAAACGATTGTGGGCAACAGATCGTCCGTGCGGGGAGCCGTCAGGATGATTTTTGTATCCGCGGGAGGTTCCTCAAGCACTTTGAGCAATGCATTGCCCGATTCGGCATTCATCAGGTGGGCATCGGATATCAGGACAACCCTTACGGAGGCTTCATACGGTTTCAAGGTAAGGCCCCTGCACAACGCACGAACCTGATCGATGCGGATATGGGCTCCGGACGGTTGCACCTGATGCACATCCGGGTGGTTTCCGGATAGAATGTTCCTGCACGAACGGCAAGCACCGCAGGGATTCGTATTGTCCCTGCCCGGGTATGTCCGCCGTGCCTCACAGAGGCAAGCCATGGCGAAAATGACTGCCGCGGTTCTTTTCCCGATCCCGTCTTCACCTGTAAACAGCATCGCGTGGGGCACATTCCCTTTGCGAAGGGCTTCCATCAACTGGCGGACCTGTTGATCCTGGCCGATCAGCGCATCGAAGCCGCTTACTGGATTGCCGGAATCGTTATTCGTGGTTGACACGTTCCCTGAGTTCTTTGCCGCACTTGAAGAAGGGCAAGCGTTTGGGATGGATTTGAACTTTATCCCCGGTTTTCGGGTTCCTGCCGGTATAACTCTTGTATTTTTTGATAAAGAAACTACATAGCCCGCGGATCTCAATCCGCTCATCCTTGACGAGCGCATCGGCCATGGAGTCGAAAAAAATCTGAACTACTTTCGCCGCTTCGGATTTCGAAATATTCGCTTCTTTTTTGAGCGCTGAAATCATTTCCAGTTTATTCATATTGCCTCCTGAATAGCGTAAATATCAAATTTTACATCTTTTTTTAATAAACATATATTTTTAACAAGTCAAGGAGTTATATCGGGTGTGGCAAATCGGTAGCCCGGTCGTCAACGACCTTTCCCGATTTCGCCCAGACCGTAAAGGTTGACCAGCACACCGTATTTCTTGTCGCTTTCCTCTTTCTGAAATGAGAAATCGACAGACCAGCACCCGGACTTGTACAACGCCCCGATTCGTTTCTCGATATCCTGGTTGTCCATCAGATTCCGCTCGTAATCGCCATAAAGGTCCAGCCAGTAAGTGATCGGTATCACGGTCTCGAAATAGACGGACTTATTGATTTCCCGGTTATAACGGTAATCGACCCGGAAGAGATCCCCACGCGGATCGGCGACCCGGAAGGAGAGACTCCCCGATTCAAACGCGTCGCGACGATGGCTCCATTCAGCATCGGCGTGCAGGGTTATCAGATTTATCGGTGTGAAGTCAAGTTCCATAAACAGGGGTTGCCATGCATCATCGGTATCCTCCGTGGAGGCAAATGCATACGGCTGTTCGATCATGACCCGACCGAACATGTTATAAAGGACATCCGGCGGGGCGCCCGCTGGTTTCATCACCACTCGTTTCGAGGTGAAAAAATGGGTCATGGAGAATGCCATGAAATTCCGGTTGTCGATACGGTCGACCTCGTCAAAATCAGGAAATTGCGACTGATCCGAATCGGGAATATAACTGTACTCGATCATGGGGACAATCGTGTGCTTGATCCGTTCAATGCCGGCAAAAGAAACCGGGAATATCCGATTGATATCCGTGGACAGTCTGGTGCCGATGTCATAGAGCTCCCGGTGCGCGTACCGGTCCCGTGCGACCGGTGCAACACCTGCCTCCGCATCCGTATACCAGACGGTCTGACGAACACCGATGGAGGGCTCCAGGGTGAAATAGTTCTTTGCGTGCAGCGGCAGGAAGACTCGGGGATGGATGTCCGCTCGATGACCGGTGGTGCCGTCTTCCCGATAGAAGTGATCGTACTCGGTATTCAGGGAACTGTAAACCAGGTTGCCGTAAAAGGGCTGTTTCAGGGCGCTGAAACTGACCATCGGGAGCCGCTGCAACGTATCATCCTCGCCCCCCTGGCGTCGGTTAATCACGTTGTCATACCAGACAAAATCAGCATTGAAGGCCGTATACATCCAGTTCCGGTTTAAATTCAGCCGGTTTTCCCGTACCGGGTCATTCTCGTCGTCCAGATCGCGCCCGAACTCGGATTCAAAATAGGCTTCTGTTTCATCAAATCCTGTATAACCATCATCAAATTCCCGAAGGTAATCCTGGTCGCTGACGATATCGAGGTCGAGTTTCGTCGTTAGATCCCAGGCCAGTTCCTGGTCTGCCTTCATTCGGAACCAGTACCGGTCGGAATTCGGCCGCAGGACAGTGTCATCGCGGTAACCCCATTTTTCACTCGAATCGCCCGCGCCGTCATCGACCTTCCGGTCATTGAAGCCTTCCAGGAAAACGGTCCCCTTCGATTCTTCGGTGAGGATGTACCGGTATTCGAATCCCGGCTTTTCACCCCTGTTTTCGATATGCTGGTAATAAAATGTTGCATCCGAATTTTCATTAATGGCCCAGTAAAAGGGTTGCGTGATCGAGACCCCGTTCCGATCCGAATAATCGGCCTGAGGCGGGAGAAACCCCGATTGCCGGTCACTTTTCACTGGAAAAACAAAAAACGGTACGTATAATACCGGCACCCGTTTAACCCAGAAAGCCGCGTGCCGCACGGTTCCATAGCCGCCGGCGCTGACGATGACATCGGTCCCGGTGATCCGCCAGTCCGGGTATTTCTGCTCACATGCGGTCAGGTCGGCATCATGGATTCGGAAAGTGGTTTCGCCGGTTTTTTCGATCTTGTCTCCCCGGATGAAAAAATGGTTCTCCTCAACAAAGAGAATTCCTTTGTACAGGGTGCCGGTTCCGGAATCGAGATTGATAATGAGCCGGTCGCCAACCAGGCTGTCGCCGGCCGCGGTGAAATGGATATTTCCGGAAGCATTTGCAATCATCGTTTCACGGTTGAACCGTACCCGGTCGGCACGAAGTCGTTTGTCCCCCTGGATGATAAGGACATCGCCTTCGGCCCGGTATTCATTTTCGACGCGGTTGAAGGCGATCCGGTCGGCATGAATGCGCCAGGGGGAATCGCCGTTGAATGCATCCGTCGCGATCTGGCCGTAGGCGGTCAATGGTATGAACACGCAAAGGAGAAGGAGGAGGAACATCATTGCCGGACGCGCTTGCGAGGAAAAAAGGATGGCACGGCGACAATGGGTCATGGGTCCTTGCATTCGTATCGAATTATTAACTGTTTACAAGCACCCGGAAGATTTAATAGCTTGATGCCTGTACAAAATTTCAGTATAAAAAACCGAAATCCCTTAAAATGTCAAGGTATAATGAAACATGGGCCGGATGGAATAGAATGGATGCGGCAATGAAAAAACGTTTTGTCGGCGAGTTGAAACCCGGAGATGTCATTGACGACGTATTCGTCCTTTACGAAAAAGTCATGGGACAGAAACGGGATGGCGCAGCGTACCTGAATGTCGCGCTTTCCGATAAAACCGGCCGAATCCGCGGGGTAATCTGGGAGAACGTGGACCGGATCGCCCCGGGCTGTACGGTGGGGGATTATGTGCGCGTTCAGGGCGTCGTTTCCGAATACAAGGGCGTCTCCCAGGTTGTGGTAAAAACAATAGTCCGTGACGGCAGTTGTGTCGATCCGGCGGATTTTATCCCGGTGACGCGCCGCAATCCCGACCAGATGTTCGAACGGCTGAAGGCCCTGTCCGAAACGATCAAAAAGGACAGCCTGCGTCTGCTGCTCGACCGGTTCTGGCGGGACGAGACGTTCGTTGCGGCCTTTAAGACGGCACCGGCGGCCAAGCAGATGCACCATGCCTACCTGGGGGGATTACTCGAGCACAGCCTTTCCCTGGCCCTTCTGGTGGACCGGGTAGCCGATCACTACGCGGGAATCGACCGGGACCTGCTGATGACCGGGGCGATCCTGCACGATATCGGCAAAGTCCGTGAATTCGAATACCGGACCCGTATTGATTATTCAGACGAGGGGCGCCTGATGAACCATATTGTTATCGGAATTGCGCTGCTGGATGAGAAGATTGCGTCGATACCCGAATTTCCGCCCCAGACCGCCCTCATGCTCCGGCACATGATCGTCAGCCACCACGGCACACGCGAATTCGGATCACCTGAACCGCCCAAAACACTTGACGCGGTCCTGCTCAATTATCTCGACGAGATCGATTCCAAGATAAACGGCATCCGCGAATTCATGGGCCGGCAGGACCCGGACGCGGACTGGACGGAATACCATCGACCGATGGAACGCTTCTTTTACAAAGGCAAATCGGAATAATCCATGTTCATTACCCTTGAAGGGATCGAAGGGTCCGGGAAAACCACGCAGATCGGCAACATAGCAGATTACCTGCGGAATAACGGTTACGACTGCCTGATTACCAAGGAGCCCGGCGGAACGGTCATCGGCCGGAAAATCCGGGCGATCCTTCTTGATCCGGATCACCATCTGCTCGACCCGATGGCGGAACTTCTCCTTTATGCCGCCGACCGGGCTCAGCACGTCAGCCGGCATATCCGGCCGGCGCTTGCCGCCGGGAAGGTAGTCATCTGCGACCGCTTCTATGATTCGACCATTGCTTACCAGGGAGCAGCCCGTGGTATCGATTCTGAAATTATTCAGGAATTGAACCGCCTGGTCTTATCTGATATAAAACCGGATATCACCTTTTTGCTTGATCTTCCCCCTGAAACCGGTTTATCCCGGGCGTGGAGCGAACTCCGGGGAGGGGGACGGGACCGCGGAGAGAGCCGGTTCGAGCGGGAAACACTCCTTTTTCACCAGAAAGTACGGCAGGGATACCAGCGCCTTGCCGCCGCCGAACCGGAACGGATCCGGGTCATTGATGCCCGATTGCCGGCGGATCAGGTTGCCAGGGCCATTGCCTCGGAACTGCACAAATTTCTATCCCGGTGATGGCCGACGCAAATTTTAACGGAATAATTGAATGCCACCTTCCATACTCGAAGCCATCGGCAACACGCCGCTGGTTGAAATAAAGCGGCTGAATCCGAATCCCGATGTACGGATATATGCCAAAATCGAATACATGAACCCGGGCGGTTCAATTAAGGACAGGCCCGCGCTGTCCATGATCGAGGCCGGGGAGCGGTCTGGCGAACTCACCCCCGATAAAATCGTTATCGAGGCGACAAGCGGCAACACCGGCATCGGGCTGGCCATGATCTGCAGCATCAAGGGATATCGGCTCCTGCTTGCCATGTCGGAGGCGGTCAGCATGGAACGGCGTCAGATCCTGGCGGCCAGGGGTGCGGAAATCCTTCTCACTCCCGGGCACCTGGGGACCGATGGGGCAATCGAAGAAGTCTACCGCCTGGTCCGTGAAGATCCGCAAAAATATTTCATGACGGACCAGTACAACAATCCGGCCAACTGGATGTCCCATTATTCGGGGACAGCGGAAGAGATTATTCGGCAGACCGGGGGGAAAATCGATAAATTCGTCGCCACCATGGGAACGACCGGGACCTTGATGGGGTGTGCCCGCCGGTTCCGCGAATTCGATGGAAACATCGAGATTATCGGTGTGGAACCGTACCTCGGCCACAAACTCCAGGGACTTAAAAATCTTAAAGAGGCGTATCGGCCGGAATTGTTCGACAAATCGTTGCTCGACATCAAGATCAATGTGGATGACGAAGAAGCCTTTGAAATGACCCGGCGTCTTGGCCGGGAAGAGGGACTGTTCGTGGGGATGAGCAGCGGTGCGGCCATGTTGATCGCCGCCCGGGAAGCCGAAAAAATGAAATCAGGGACCATCGTCGCCATTTTTCCGGACAGCGGGGAACGGTACCTGAGCACACCGCTCTTTGCAGTCCGGAAAAAAGCCGATATCCAGTTGTTTAATACGATGAACCGGTCCAAGGTCCCGTTTGAGCCGATCCGGGAAGGGAGCGCCTCGATCTATACTTGTGGGCCGACCGCGGACAAGCGGATTCTCCTTGGCGAATGCCGCCGGTTCGTCTTCGCCGATCTCCTCTGCCGGTATCTTGACTACCGGGGAATCCGGGTCACCCACGTGATGAATATCACGGACCTGGACGACAAGACCATCCAGGGTTCCGAAGCCTCCGGGGAATCCCTGGACGTGTTCACCGGAAAGCATATCGATCAGTTCAAAGCCGATTTGGCGGCACTCCGGATCCGTCCCGCTGACAATTACCCCCGGACCAGCGAGCACGTCGATGACATGGTCGAACTGGCCAAGAAACTCTATGACCGGGGATACGCTTACGAAAAACTGCGTTCCCTGTATTTCAATATCGGGGGATTTTCCGAGTACGGCCGTCTGTCGGGTATCGATATCGACAAGATCCGGCTGGGGGCGACGGTCGATCTCGACGAATATGAAAAGAACAATCCCAGGGATTTTACCCTGCTCAAACGGGCGCGGCTCTCCGAACTGAAACGCGGTATTTTTGTCAAAACCCAGTGGGGAAATGTCCGGCCGTCCTGGCATATCCAGTGTGCGGCCATGTCGATGAAATACCTGGGGGAGACGTTCGACATCCATACCAGCACCCGGGAGCTCGTATTCCCCCATCACGAGAACGAGCTTGCCATTGCTAAGGCAATGACCGGAAAGCCCCTGGCCAGAATCTGGCTCCATTGTGAACAGGTTCTTTCCGCGGAAGCCGGTGAACAGCCGGGAAAATCAGAGCTCCCCACTCTCGGGGAACTGGCGGCGCTGGGGTTTTCTCCCCGGGAAATACGGTATTGGCTGGTGACCGCCCATTACCGGAAGCCGCTGAATTTTTCCCAGGATCGGCTGATCCAGTCCCGAAATGCCCTGAAGCGCCTCGACGCCTTCGTCCAGGCCTTGCAGCAGGTTAAGGGCGAACAGGCGTTTGCTGAAATCGATCAGCTCGACTATGATAACCGCCAGGGTTTTATCAGCGCCATGGATGATGATCTGAACATGCCCCGGGCCATGGCGGCCCTGTTCGGATCGATCAAGCGGATAAACGCCCTGATGGTTGAGGGCCGGATCGGCGTCGCTGATGCGGAAAAGATCCTCAAGACACTCGAGGGAATCGATTCGGCAATCGGGATTATTGATTTTCGCCGGGAGTCGTTGCCTCCCGAAACTCGCGACCTGATCGAAGAACGTGAATCCGCCCGCCAGGCTGGCGATTTTCAACGGGCCGACCGGATCCGGGACCAGCTGATCGCCCAGGGCATTTCCCTGCAGGATACAAAAATTGGTGAGCAGAAATGATGGGCGTCATTTAAGTACCGTCTATTGCGTTGTCGCGATTTTTTCTCCGCTCAACACGCTCCACATAACGTCACGCGCCTTGGATACGCACCTGAATCAACCATCCTTTAATAACTTTTTATGAGAACATCAGTAATGAACCCTGTCTTTTTTCCATTTACTTTTTTAGCGGAACCGGTCGGGCAGGCCCTGTGGCGGCGATTCGGCCGGTTTGCACTTTATGCACCCATCGCTGGACTGTCCCCTCCGACCCTCGGGGCACTTGCCTCGGAAGGGATTATCGATTTGCGGCATCCGGTTAGCGGAGATGAACCGTTCCTGGTAAACTTGTGCCGCTCTTTCAAAAGCTGGGGCGCCCTGCACCAGGGGGAGACGGCCCGGTTAAAACGCCTGGCGGATTCCGGTTTCTATAATGAAGCCTTTGCCGCCGAGATCCGGTCTGAGGTGCTGAAAGGCGAGCACGAGGAAGATGATCAAAAATTGGATCCGGTAGTCAATGCCCGAATGTTTCTGCAACTCGCCCAGGAGTTTGATGCCCGTCAGGCGGAAATCGCCCTGACACTAGCATCGACGGACAAAGCCGCCCGGCGGCTTTTCGAGGAACTCAAGGGAGAAGGGGCGGCATCCGGGCCAGACCCGTTTTCCGGCGATACGGCGGAAGATGCGGGGGCGTTCATGACCGGTTCACGGATGACAGCGTGGGCGCTTCTCATCGAAAAAGACGAAATGCCGCCCGGAATGTTTCTAACCACCAGTCCGGCGGTGATCGACCTTTTGTCCGACCGGTTTCCGGAGTTGGAGCCTGTCCTTACTTTTAATACCGTTCCCGGGCAGAACGGGGACCATACACTGGCGGAATGGATCGAGCCGTTTCTCGGTGGCCCCTGGCCGGGCAGGGAAACGCTACGGGAAAAACTCACGCATACCGGATGGACCGAAAAGGATGGTTTTGCCCTTGATCTTTTCGTGCTTCCGGAGCATAGTCCGGAATCGATTCCGCGGGGTTTCCTTGATTTGCCACTCCGATCCGGCCGGGGTAAAACTGATGTCCGCCATACGGTCATCGGCTGCCTGGTACCCGGGAAATAAAAAACATTAAATCGGCACATGTCCCCTTGACTCGGAAAGTCATCTAGTATATTGCGAAATCTTGTCATGACGCCTCCCAAGGGCCTGTAAAATACAAAAAAAATCACTTAAAGAAGGAGATTACCAAATGGCGTTCAATCCCGTCGTGGACCCCGAAAAATGTGAAGGTTGTGAAGAATGTGTTGACGTTTGCCCGGTGGAAGTTTTCGAAATGCAGGACGGCAAGTCTGTCCCGGTGAATGCGGAAGAATGCCTTGGCTGCGAAAGCTGCGTCGAGGTTTGTGAAACCGGTGCCATTACCGTCGAAGAAATGTAATTCTGAAGATCCGAATCCCCCGCGCCGCAAATGGCCGGGGGATTCTTTTTTCTCCCTTGCATCGCCGCCCGGCCGGCGATACGTCACTTTGTTTTCCCCCTGCTGCGAACGTTGTCCGGCTATGGTATGAACAGCTCTCCCGCCAACCCGTTCCCCGAAATGGCCCTTGTCGAACAGGCGCTTCATGCTGTTGGGCTTGAGGACATCGAAAATCGGGTCAATACCCTGTTGAACAATCTGCCGGGCGACCGGCGGGGACGGCCCGGCGAGAGTGTGGCGGTGGCCGTCGGCAGCCGGCACATCGACCGGATAGACAAGGTTCTGCGGGCAACCCTTCGCTTCCTTGAACAGTGCGGGCTCAAACCGTTTATCGTTCCGGCAATGGGAAGTCATGGCGGCGCCACCGCCGATGGGCAGCGCGCGGTTCTGGCCGGTTACGGCATCACTGAAAAGACCATGGGTGTACCGGTCCTTCCAGAGATGGACACGGTCGAAGTCTGCCGCCTTCCGGACGGGTTCCCTCTTTACATATCCGCGACAGCCTTGCTGGCCGACCATATCGTCCTGATCAACCGGATAAAACCCCATACCAAGTTCAAGGCCCCTGTTGAAAGCGGTCTTTGCAAGATGCTGACCGTGGGGCTTGGAAAACATGTCGGTGCGGCCGCCTATCACCGTTATGCGGCACGGAATGGGTTTGGCGTGATCGAAACGGCCGCCCGGATTCTTGCCGGGAAAATCGATTTGTTGTTCGGCATTGGTCTGATCGAGGATGGCGACGGGCGACTCGCCATGATCGAGCCCGTTTTACCGGAACAGCTTATCGACAGGGAAAAGGCGCTCCTCAAGATTGCTTCCGACATGCTGGGGCGTATTTTTTTCAATGAGATCGATGTTTTGATTGTCGATTTTATTGGAAAAGATATTTCCGGCATCGGCATGGATTCCAACGTAACCGGACGGCACCGCGATCTGGTGGGCGATTTCCTTTTGCCGCCCCGGCCCCGGCGTATTTTTGTCCGGGATCTTTCCCCCGGTTCCGACGGCAACGGCAACGGTATCGGGCTTGCCGATATCACCACGCGGCGGCTGGTCCGCCGGCTTGACATGGAAAAGACATTCGTTAACGCGGTGACGGCAATATCCCCGGAAAAAGCGGCTATCCCGATCCATTTTGACACCGACCGGAAGTGCCTGGAAGTCGCCATTGACACGTCGGGAGTAGCCTCGGCCGATACCGCCCGGATTGTCCGGATCCGACATACCGGGGCATTGCGGTTCATCCAGGTGTCAAAAGCCCTGGAAAATGACCTGGAAAAAGAACCCCGCCTGAAGCGGATCGGTCCCTGGGGGTCGATGCCGTTCGACGACGCCGGCAACCTGCTCGATTTTTGAGCAGGGGAGCCCTAAACACACAATGCTTGCGCATCGACAGTGATTATGATAGATATCACATTATGAAACAATATGTTATTGACGAACTTAGACCCACGGATGCCCGGCTGCTGAAAAGCTACCTTGACGAACAACACGGCCCGGCCCGGCTCGGGAATATTTACTGGCTGCCGCTGGATCCGGCGCATTACAGTGATTTTCAAAAATCACATGAAGCCTGCCGTCCGTTATACTTTGCCATGGAACTGAAAGACGAAGCCCTGTACTGCGAACTCCTGGTCAGGACCAACAACCACGTCCGATGTGATTGCATGGCTTATGCCACCGAGGATCAGCGAAACTGGCTGATCCGCACCCTTGATTCGATATTGGAACGCCTTGAAATCATCATCTGAAAAACACAGATCGGCCATGCCGATTCATTTTCCGGATTTCTTCCGGAATTCGCCATATCGAAAAATTACCAATTCCCCGGCTGTCGCATCGGCTGCCACGGACGGTTCACCATGTTGAAGGTCATCCCCCTTGGCGGGTTGGGCGAGATCGGCCTGAACATGATGGTCCTGGAATACGGGGGGAAGATCGTCATCATCGACGCTGGGTTGATGTTTCCCGAGGATTATATGCTTGGGGTCGATTACGTGATCCCGGATTTCAGCTACGTGATCCAGAACAAATCGAAACTGGCGGCCGTGATCCTGACCCATGCCCACGAGGACCATATTGGCGCGCTCCCCTACCTGTTGCGGGAAGTCAATGTGCCGATATACGGGACGCCGTTTACCCTCGGCATTGTCCGCAATAAACTCGAAGAGCATGGGGTGCTCGCCGCGGCCTCCCTGAATCTCATCTCAACAGATATGCGGCTGGAAATCGATCCGTTTGCCTTTGAATTCATCCGGGTCAACCACAGCGTCGTCGACGGCGTCGGTCTGGCCATCCACACTCCCGAAGGGTTGTTGATTCATACCGGGGATTTCAAGATTACCGAATCGATCATCGAGGGGATGACCACCGACGTGGGGGCGTTTTCACGATACGGCGACCAGGGAGTCCTTGCCCTGCTGTCGGATTCGACCAACGTGGAGCGCGAAGGGCGGACACCCTCGGACCAGCGGGTCAGCGATACCCTTGAACGCTTGATTCTCAACAGTACCGGCCGGGTGATCGTGGCTCTTTTTGCATCGAATGTGTCGCGTATCCAGCAGATCGTCAATATCATCCGCAACGGGTCCCGGAAGATTATTTTCAATGGCCGGAGCATCGAGTTGAGCGTGAAGATCGCCAGGGAACTCAACCTGCTCAAAATACCCGATGGCATCGAAATCGATATCAGTGAAGTGGACGATTACCCGGACGATGAAATCATCATCATGACCACCGGGAGCCAGGGGGAGCCGATGTCGGCGCTGGCCCGGATGTCCAGCGGCATGCATAAACAGATTAGGACCCGGGAAGGGGATACGGTAATCCTCTCTTCGAAATTCATCCCCGGAAACGAGAAGGCGATCGCCAAGATCATCAACAACCTGTTCCGCAAGGGGGCGAACGTCATTTATGAAAAGGTTTCTGAAATTCATGTTTCCGGTCATGCGTTCCAGGATGAATTGAAAATGATGATTGAAATGACCCGGCCGGCCTATTTTATACCGATCCATGGCGAATACCGGCACCTGTACCACCATGCCCGCCTGGCCGAAGCCTCCGGGATCCCCGCGGAACGGGTGATGCTTGCGGAAAACGGCGATATAATCCTATTTGACGAATCCGGGGGACGCATCAGGGATCGGGTGACCACCAGCCGGGTGCTGGTGGACGGCAAAGGTGTCGGGGACGTGGGCCGGTCGGTGCTCAAGGAAAGGCGCCTTCTCTCCGAGGAGGGGCTGGTGGTGATCAACATGGTGATCGATGAGGAAACCGGGATTGTCATCTACGGGCCGGAAATCGTTTCCCGGGGATTTGTTTTTGAAACCGAAACCGGCCATATCCTCGAAGACGCCAAATGCATCATCCTGGAGATCATCGATGATGCCACCGGTCTTCCCAACCGCACGGATGTGATTCGACGGCGGCTCCTTGGCGCGCTCCGGGAATACTTCAATTTCACCATGAAGCGTCGTCCGGTGATCCTCCCCTTTATCCTCGAACTCTGATGATGGGAGGATATCGAACCGGCGCCCGTCCATGAGGGAAGCCGCTCCGGGGGTGACCTTGGTTTGTCTGGTGTTAACGTGAGACCGAATTGATTTAACGGTATCGATGCGAAAAGAAATTACCGGCATTCTCCTTCTTTCACTGGTCCTGTTTACCGCGGTAAGTCTGTTTTCCTACAGTCCGGCCGATCCTGCCCTCCATAACGCCAGTTCCGGGGCGCATATCCAAAACTTTTTCGGTCTTGCCGGGGCTCATCTTGCCGGATTGCTGATTGGATTCTTCGGCATGGGGGCGTTCTGGGTACCGGTCCTGCTTTTGATTGTTTCGTTCCGCTTCAATAACGATAATAGTAAGAATGGACATGCGCCGGTTTTTGTCGGGATCGGCGGCATTATGCTCATCATCGTCACCGGCGCGATTTTTTCCATTTTCGCCGATCATTACTCCGTATTCGGTAATTCCGTGATGGCTGGCGGGATCATCGGTTCCCCCCTCAAATCGGCAGTATCGAATTATGCCAATCCCTCGGGCGCCGTGGTCATCCTCCTGGTCTGCTTGATCATCGGGTTTATTCTGGCCACCGGGATCTCCGTGATCAAAGCGACCCGAAATGGTCTCCGACTTCTGGCGATCTTCGCCCGGAAAGTAAACGAACTGGTTGCGACGATTTTCGGGTTCCTGAAAACATATGTAAAACTGCCCAGGAAGAAACCCCGGGCAATCCCGCCGGCAAAGCCGAAACGATCGAAACCGCTGAGCGATTCCCCCCGGCCGGAGCTGATGCCGATTCCAATCAAGGCCGATCCGGAAACCGCGCTTCCCAAAAAAACGGATATCAAGATCAAGACATCCGTTCCACCGATCGCCGTCCAGTCGGTTACCCCGCCCCGGCAGCAGGTCCTGGAATCGATGATGATCCGGGAAGGGTTCCAGTTGCCGCCGCTCACCCTGCTCGATGACCCGGTGAAGTCCGGTGTGGGGATCGATCCCGACCATCTCCGGGAACAATCGCACCTGCTGGAACAGAAACTCGGGGATTTTGGCGTCCAGGGGAGGGTCACCGAAGTACTGCCCGGGCCGGTGATCACGCGATATGAATTCGCTCCGGCGCCGGGGGTTAAGATCAACAAGATCGTCAACCTGTCCGACGACCTCGCCCTGGCATTGAAGGCGATGAGTGTGCGAATCATCGCCCCGATTCCCGGCAAATCGGTCATCGGCATCGAACTGCCCAATCTCCACCGGGAAACCGTCGGTTTCAAGGACATCGTCTCGTCGGCCGTGTACGAAAAAGCGGCATCCCGGCTGACCATCGCCCTGGGAAAGGATATCGTGGGGCACCCGGTGGTGGCCGACCTGGGGGCCATGCCCCATCTCCTGATCGCCGGAGCCACGGGTACAGGAAAAAGCGTGGCGCTCAACACAATGATCACCAGCATCCTTTATAAAGCGACTCCGGAGGATACCAAGTTCATCATGATCGATCCGAAACGGATCGAACTTTCCATGTATGACGGCATCCCCCATCTGATCACCCCCGTGGTCACGGACATGAAAAAGGCGACCAATGCTCTTTTCTGGGCGGTGCGGGAGATGGAACGACGCTACAAGCTTCTATCGGAAAAACGGGTCCGCAACATCAAGCAGTATAATGCCAAGATCGCCAAGGAACCGCCGGCCGCGGACGAACCGCCGCCGGAAAACCTTCCTTTTATCGTGGTGGTGATCGATGAACTGGCCGACCTGATGATGGTGGCGTCCCGGGACGTGGAAGTGGGGCTCACACGCCTTGCCCAGATGGCCCGGGCGGCCGGCATTCACCTGATCATCGCCACCCAGCGCCCCTCGGTCGACGTGTTGACCGGTCTGATCAAGGCCAATTTTCCCACCCGCCTCTCCTTTCAGGTATCGTCGAAAATCGATTCGCGTACCATTATCGACAGCAACGGCGCCGAAGCGCTCCTGGGAAAAGGCGACATGCTGTTCCTCCCGCCGGGCACGGGCAAACTCCAGCGGATCCATGGGGCCTACCTGTCGGAAGACGAGGTGACGCGGGTGATCGATTTCCTTAAATCCCAGAAAGCCCCTGAATATGACCTCGACGTGATCGAAACACCGGCACCGGAAGCTGCTGAAAACGGGGAGTCGGACACGGATGACCGTTATGATGAAGCGGTCGCCCTGGTAACCCGGACCGGGCAGGCCTCTATCTCCATGGTCCAGCGCCACCTGCGCATCGGCTACAACCGGGCCGCCCGGATCATCGAAATGATGGAAAAAGAAGGGGTCGTCGGCCCCTCCGACGGCGTTAAACAGCGCGAAGTCCTTGTCCGTGGCAGTTATGACGATATGCCCTGATTAGTTTTTCATTCGAACGATACCGGCATTGGCTTCGTCATCGGCTCCTCAGGGTACTGTCTGTACATCATCGTCGTCTCATCTTGGCCGGCCTTGGTATCATTTGAATGCAAAACGGCTTGAAATTGAAAGAGCTGCGACCCGAAATGAATATTAAAGACGACATCATCGATTCGGTAAAAGGGTTTCTCGACAGGGAAGAGGGACTCCGGCTTTATGAAGTTGCCCTGTCCGCCAGCCGGATGGGACCCTGCCTGGAAATCGGGAGCTATTGCGGGAAATCGACCCTTTACCTGGGGGATGCCTGTCGACGCAATAGCGGGATCCTCTTCTCCATCGATCACCATCGGGGATCCGAGGAACAGCAGCCCGGCGAGGAGTACTTCGACCCGGAAACCTATGATCCGAAAACCTTCGGGATGAACACGCTTCCACTATTCCGCAAAACGCTTGCGATGAGCGGCCTGGAAGATACCGTCGTGCCGATTGTGAGCACCTCATCAGCGGCGGCCCGGATGTGGGCTACTCCCCTGAGCCTTGTTTTTATCGACGGAGGCCATTCATTTGAAACCGCTTTTGCGGATTACAGCAACTGGGCTCGGCACATCATACCGGGCGGCTACCTGGTGATCCATGATATCTTCGAGAATCCGGACGAGGGGGGGCAGGCGCCTTTTCAAGTGTATCAGCTCGCCATTTCGTCGGGCCTTTTCATTGAACTCCCCATAAATAAAACCCTCGGGGTCCTGCAGCGGAAGAGTTGCGGGTCTGTCCCGGACTTGTCTTTTTAGATGAAGCCAGGAATAAGCAGATAGTTCGGTGTACTATCACTCCATCTGAATTGTTTTAAGGAAGTTGATTTCCATGAACAATAAGGGTTCAAGATATATAAAAGTGGGCCTGTTATTCGGCGTCTTATTCGGCATGCTGGCATTCAGTGCGTCGGCAAGTGAACTTCAGATTCCCACGGTTGAAGGCAAGATCGGACATTTGGTAACCATTCCGATCAAGGTGGATAAGATCGAAAATCTGGCAGGATTGAAGTTGGTCATCGAATATGATTCTAAATTGTTAGAATACAAAGCAGCAGAAAAGTCTTTTTATACTTCTTCATTGATGCACGTGGTGAACGATAAAAAACCGGGGCAGTTGATTATCGTGATGGCGGGCGCCAAAGGGATTGCCGGCAAGGATATAATCCTAGTTAATTTGACGTTTTTAATTAAAAAGAATTCTGGTTTTAAGAGTGAATACAAAACCGACCTTATGATACTGGAAGTTGAAATGATGAGTGATCAGCTGAAACATTTGGAATGTACTAAAAGAATCAATTCTCTGACCGTTATCCCATGAGCAAAAGTTCAAGTAATATTCTAATTGACAAAATATAACCCGAAAGGATAGATTGAAGATGTTTTAAATTGGCAATTATCCCAACAGTAGAAGTGTTTAATGAAGGGCATCCTCACCCGATCTTTAGTGGTCTTCATCATTTGCATCTTTTTCTGTACCGCTTATCTATCTTACCCCTCCTCCAGTTTCGATTTAGAACAAACCTTCGATTTAAAAGACTTAATCATCTCAGCCCAACACCTTTCAATCGGTAATGGCGACAAAACTTTTTCAACTCATTTTATTCAATTCTGTCAGTCCGCGCAAATTGTCGCCGGCCTTAAAACATCCATTTCCAAGTCCGATTCGAGCGATAACAGTATCCATTCGAATCAGTCATTCCTTCTTCCTGATAGTACTCATGTTGAACTGAGTCAGCGGGTTCAGTATATTGCTATCCAATCTACGGAATGGAAAACAATTTGTTTTGCGCCCCTGATACGTCCTCCCATTTCATAGTATCTCTCCACTGATATTCCTGTGTTTAAACAGAAACCAACTCTCCTAAATTACTCGTAATTTAGTATGGGGGAATAATATGCGATTAAAAATATCCTTTTTTGCAATAGTCAGCCTGTTTTGTTGGCTGTCGATTTCACCTGCATTCGGTGTGACATTAAGTGTCAATGACGCAAGCGGGACTGCCGGCCAGCCGCTGACTGTTTCGATTTTGGTGGATAACCCGGAATCAATCGCCGGCGCTGCTTTTACGCTTCAATACAGTTCAGCTCTTTTGGTAACCGTGGACAGCACATTCTTTGATACGTTCTACGAACAGTTCAATTCGCTTGACACCACAGGTCAGGCTGTTCCAGAGGGCTCGGGGTATAAGTTTCCCTTGCTCGACCAGGCCGGCAGCCCGGTATTGGATGAAAACGATGACCCGGTATTTATCCCGGCACAGGTCGTCGTCGACAACCAGACCTATACCCAGCCGCTTATCGATAATCCACAGACAACTGACGCAACGGTTAAACATTGTATTGCCGCGGCACGGTGCGTCCCGGCCAGTGTGACGGATGGCAATATCCTGTTCAGCCTGCAGGTGTCGTTAAAATCGACGGCATCTACCGGTCCTTACACAATCGATATCATCCCGACCACATTGAACAACACCGATGCGGGATATGACGCGGCCGGCGAAACGATCGATCTTCTTATCGGCTCCGATCTCACTCAGAATATCGGGAGTGGCGCTGCATTTCCCATTTTAATCGACGATCTGAATTATGCTGTCACTGGCTGTACAGTCACCTTCACGGATACGGACGATGATGCCGATGAGTTGAGCGATAGATGGGAAATGGATCATTTCGGCGATCTTACCCATGATGGTACGGGTGATTCGGATAACGACGGGTATACGGACCGACAAGAACACGATAACACGACGGATCCGAACGACGGTACTACAGCTGCAGGCCTTGCAGGATATTCCGCCTGCACTGACAACCGGGTTGCCGATTCACTGCAGACAGTGGTGCTAACAACTTCGGGAGTCCCCATGCCCGGAAGCACTCTGACTGTGGATGTGAACTATAATATCAGTGGCAGTCAAACCTCCACGGGGATCAATGTCGTCGTCTTCTATAATTCATCCAAAGTAACCTACACCGGATATGATCAGTTTGTGATCGGTGGCGCTGAAACCGTGAATCAGCCTGAGGCCGGCAATGTCACCGATGATGCCGGTAATGACGATAATGATGCCACGACGGACAAAAAATTCTTTATGTCGTGGTGGAGTGTTTCAGATTCCTGGCCGTCAGTATCGCTCCCGGCAAAACTGGCGGAGTTGCAATTCTCCATCAATGATGGTGTTTCCAGCGGCGATGGAATTGTATTCAACCTTATGGAAGATGGTCATGACGTTAGCTTCTCCGCGTGTATGCAGGGGCTTTCGCTCAATGCGATTGATTGGACCTGCGATGTCGATGGAAACGGAGTGGTGGATGCATTCTCCGACGGTATTTTGATCGTGCGATACCTTCTTAATTTCCCGTTAGGTGGTTCGACATGGATCAATGGAGCAATTGCCCAGGGAGCGACCCGCACGGATGCGGCCGCCATTGAAAATTACATCCAGGACGGTATTGCCAGTTTATCTCTGGATATTGATGGGAACGGTAATGTTGATGCTTTTTCGGACGGTATTTTGATCGTGCGATATCTGCTTAACTTCCCGTTGGGTGGTCCGACCTGGATTAACGGTGCAATCGCACAGGGTGCGACCCGTAACAATGCCGCTACAATTGAAAGCTATATCAACTCGATTTCAACATCGAATTAGTAGAATGGAGGAAAAAATTAATGAAACGCAACATGCGTGAAAAAAGCCAAAGTCTTGTGTTCCTTTTCGTCGGTTTGATTGCATTTGCTTTTGCGTCAGCGATTTCGACTGCTTATGCGATTGAAAATCAAATTGTCACGTTGTCCGCTACGCCGGTGAATCCAGCAATAAGTGATCAGATCAAAATCGGAGTGGATTATGATGTCAGTGATGGCAACAAACTGCTGGCCGGTATTCACTTGAGAATTCATTATAATTCATCAAAGTTGACGTATACCGGGTATGATCCGAATACTTATATGAATTTAGGTACTATCAAGCAGAATCCAGACGGCTATGGTGGTGCCCAAGATGATACTTCCAATTATGATGCCGATAGCAGTACGGATAAATTTATCCAAGCAAGTTGGCTAACATTTACTTATCCTGCAGATTGGCCGGGTGATGATGAGACATTGCCTCTTCGCCTCATTGACGTATTGTTTGCTCCTGCTGGTGCTGGACCGGTCAGCGTAAATCTCAGCTTTCAATCAGGGGATCCAAGCTATGGCAGGCTTGGATACCCGGTCACCTTTTCCATCGACTGCCCCCTGGCTTCAATAAGTGCATTCACGGCCGATACAAGTCTGGTCTGCAGCGGTGGTGATGTTCTGCTCTCATGGTCGACTTCAGGTGCCACCACGGTTTCTATCAGCGGAATCGATGATCCTGTTGCGGCCAGTGGAACGACTACGGTGAATCCGACCCAGGATACCACCTATGTCCTTACGGCGACAAATGCCTGCGGTCCGGTCACCCAAGAAGTCAGCGTGACAGTGGTTGCAGACAAACCCGTCATTGATAGCTTAACTGCTGCAGCCGATGTGATTTGTAAAAATGGAGACGGGACAAGTTTGACATGGCAGGTAACGGGTGCCAATACCATATCGTTCAATCAGGATGGGATCGAGATTGCGAATGCCCCCTCGGGGTCAGTAGACATCAATCCAACCGTCACGACCACCTACACCTTGACCGCCACGAACCTGTGCGGTTCTACAACGGCAGAGGTAACGGTAACTGTAAACGACAAACCGGTAATCAATAGTTTCACAACAAGCGCGGCAACTATCTGCAAGAATACTAGCGCAACATTGTCCTGGGATGTTACCAATGCAACGGGTGTCACCATTAATAACGATGCGGTGGCACTCTCCGGCACATTGACGGTAAGTCCGACCGTTGACACCACCTATGTATTATCGGCTACAAATGGGTGCGGAACTGCGGACGTACGGGAAGTCACGGTGTCTATTCAGCCGGATCCGGTGATCACCAGTTTCACCGCCGCATCGGCGACGATCTGCAAAGACGCATCAACCACGTTATCCTGGGTTGTTTCGGATGGAGCAACGGTCAGCATCGATAATGGCGTTGTTGTTCAGCAGGGGAACAGTGTTGTCGTTTCACCGGAAACCACCACAACATACACCCTTACGGCAACCGATAGCTGCCAGACCAGTGTAACTAGCGAAGTGATTGTAATGGTAAATGATCTCCCCACAATAACGGCCTTTACTGTCTCTCCGGGATCCGTTTGCCAGGGAGAGGGGGCCACCCTTTCCTGGACCATTGCCAATGCCACAAGTGCTGCAATCGGCAATACCGCAGTGAATGATGTGACTTCCGGAACCTTGGCGATTACTCCGACAGAGACCACCACTTACACGTTGACCGCAACCAATGATTGCGGATCGGTAACCCAGGATGTCACGATTAACATGCCGTTGCCGGTCATTGGCAGTTTTTCCGCCAATCCCGC
>Ga0209347_1002182_pt1 | contig 26948 bp, 17 predicted proteins | sample AutmiccommuBRH23_FD_187382 | JGI IMG/M metagenome (GOLD analysis project Ga0209347, IMG submission 187382) | Deep subsurface microbial communities from Mt. Terri, Switzerland - Autotrophic microbial communities BRH/23 (SPAdes) (version 2) | ecosystem: Environmental > Aquatic > Deep subsurface >...
GCATGTCGAGGATCTGCGCCTGCACGGTGACGTCGAGGGCGGTGGTCGGCTCGTCGGCGATCAGCAGGTCCGGCTGGTTGGCGACCGCCATGGCGATCATCACCCGCTGCCGCATGCCGCCGGAGAACTCGTGCGGATACTGCCGCACCCGGTCGCGCGGCTGCGGGATCGACACCGTCGCCAGCAGCTCCACCGCGCGCTCCAGTGCGGCCCGTGCCGGCAGGTCGCGGTTGTGCAGCCGGATCGCCTCGACAATCTGCGCCCCGACGGTCATCACCGGGTTCAGCGCGCTCATCGGGTCCTGGAAGATCATCGCCATGCGCGCACCGCGCACCGCCTGCAGCTCGCGCGGGCCGAGGCCGAGCAGCTCGCGCCCGGCCAGCCGCACGCTGCCGGTGACATGGGCGGACGGCGGCAGCAGGCCCATCGCCGCCATCATGGCAACACTCTTGCCGGACCCGGACTCGCCGACGATGCCGAGGGTCTGCCCTGCCTCCAGCCGCAGCGACACGCCGCGCACCGCCGGCAGCACGCCGCCGCGGGTGCGGAACTCGACCCGCAGGTCGGTGACCTCGAGCAGGGGAGCGGCACTCATCGCGACCTCGGGTCGAGCAGGTCGCGCAAGCCATCGCCGAGGAAGTTGAAACCCAGCACCACGGTCAGGATCGCCACGCCGGGGCCGAGCGCGATCCACCAGCTGTAGAAATGCACCGCACCGTCGGAGATCATCGCCCCCCATTCCGGGGTCGGCGGTACAGCACCAAGGCCGATGAAGCTGAGCGAGGCGGCCAGCAGCACCACCTGGCCGAAATCCATGGTGGCGTTGATCAAGGTCGGGGTCCAGCTGAGCGGCAGGATGTACACTGTCAGCAACCGCACCCGCCCGACCCCCGAGGCGACAGCGGCGGTGACATGGTCCTGGCCCTTCACGGCGATCACCTGGGCGCGCATCAGCCGGGCGTAGACCGGCCACCACACCGCCACCAGGGCGATTGCGGCATTCTCCAGGCCGGGCCCGAGGGTGGCAGCCACCGCCATCGCCAGCAGGATCGGCGGGAACGACAGGGTGACGTCGACGGCGCGCATCAGCACCGCGTCGATCCAACCGCCGAGATAGCCGGCCACCGCCCCGACGGCGGAGCCGACGGCGACGGCGCACAGCACCACGGACACCGCGATCGGCATCGAGTGGGTGGCGCCGTGCAGGGTGCGGGTCAGCACGTCGCGGCCGAGCGCGTCGGTGCCGAGCCAGTGCTGCGGGCTGGGCGGCCGCAGCCGGCGGCCGACCATGTCGAGCGGCTCATAGGGCGCCCACCAGTCGGCGGTCAGCGCGACCATCACCCAGAACGTCACGACCGCGATGCCGAGCGCCATCGGCACCGTCAGCCAGGCGGGGGCTCGCCAGCGCATCATCTCACCCGATCCGGATGCGCGGGTTGGCGAAGGCATAGGCGATGTCGGTGACCAGGTTGGCGAGCAGGAAGGCGGCACCGCCGACGATGGTCACCCCGATGATCGCCGGATGGTCGAGCTGGCGCGCCGACTCCACCGCATAGGAGCCGATGCCCGGCCAGGAGAAGATCGTCTCGGTCAGTACCGCACCGGTGATCAGGTAGGCGAAGGAGAAGCCGATGATGGTGAGGGTCGGGATCATGGCGTTGCGCAGGGCGTGGTTCAGCAGCACCCGCTGCTGCGAGGCGCCCTTGGCGCGGGCGGTGGTGATGTAGTCCTGGCCGAGAACGTCGAGCATGCTGGCGCGCACCAGCCGCGAGATAATGCCCATCACCGCCCAGCCCAGCACGCAGGCCGGCAGCACCAGGTGGGCGAGGGCGTCGCGTAGGGCACGGCCGTCGCCCGCCAGCAGCGCGTCGACCGTCAGCATGCCGGTGACATGCGGCGGCACCGGCAGCCGGGCGTCGATGCGACCGGGTCCCGGCAGCCAGCCGAGTTGCACCGAGAACACGAACAGCACGATCAGCCCCGACCAGAACACCGGCAGCGACGAGCCGAACAGCGCCAGAAGCCGGGCAGCATGGTCGAACGGCCGGTCGCGGAAATGGGCGGCGAACACCCCGAGGCCGACACCGGCCACGGTGCCGACCAGCATGGCGGCCAGCGTCAGCTCGATGGTCGCCGGCAGCCGCGCCGCCAGGTCGTCGAGCACCGGCCGCTTGGTGCGGAACGAGGTGCCGAAATCGCCGGTGACCAGGTTGCCGACATAGACCGCGTACTGCTCCGGCAGGCTGCGGTCGAGGCCCCAGCGGGCGCGCGCCGCCGCCACCACCTCGGGGTTGTTCATCTGCCGCTCGCCGATGATCGCGGTCAGCGGATCGGCCCGCGTCATGTGCGAGAGCAGAAAGGCGATGGTGACCACGCCGAGCAGCAGCAGCGGCATCGCGAGCAGGCGGCGGATGGTGTAGCTCAGCATGCGGCGCCGATGTGCTGGTGGGTCCGGCTCCACGCGACTGCGTCGCCTCGGCCGGGATGACGACAATAAGGAGGATCGCGGCGGGCAGCCATTTTTCCACCGCCGTCATCCCGGGCGGCCCTCGACACGATCGAGGGACGACCCGGGACCCACCCGCCGCTGGAGCGGACGACGACCCTCGCCTCAGTTCCGCTTCAGCTCCCAGAGCGGCAGGTTGCAGCAGGCGCTGTAGCGCACCCCGGCGAGGTCCTTGCGGTAGGCGAGGATCAGGTTCGGGCTCACCAGCGGGAAGATGATGCGGTCGCCGATCATCTCCAGCGCGATCTGGTTGAAGTGGCCTTCCATCTCCTTGCCCGAGGACGCCAGCGCCTTGGCCAGCAAGTCCGCCGCCCGCGGGTTCAGCTCGTCGTCGGCGAGCTTGGCGCGCTTGGCCCAGGGGGCGCCCTTGGTCATGCCGAAATACTGAGCGTACTGGCCGGAGCCGTAGTAGTCCGGCGCGTAGAACACTGCGGTCAGCGGAATGCCGTCGCCGCTCACCTGCTCGCGCCAGACCGAGAAGGTCAGCGGGCTCAGGATGACCTTGATGCCCGCCTTGGCGACGTCCTGCTGCACCTTCTGCATCAGCAGCGACAGGTCGACGCCGTAGACGTTCATCGCCGGGAACTTGGCCTCCAGCTCGAAGCCGTCCGGGTGGCCGGCCTCGGCCAGCAGCGCCTTCGCCTTGGCGAGGTCCTGTTTCGGCGCCGGCAGGCCCTTGGTGCCCGGGAAGCCGTTGGGGATCGGTGCCGGCTGCAGCTTGCCGTCGCCGCCGACCGTGAAGTCGACCGCGCCCTGGTAGTCGAGGGCATGGCCGAAGGCCTCGCGCACCGTCTTGGTCAGCTTCACCTTGTTGGACTTCGCACCGGGGCTGAGCGCCACATAGACGAAGTTGTAGGACGGCACGGTCTCGATCTTGACGTCCGGGCTGCGCACCGACTTGGCGGTGTCGGGATCCACCTGCATGGCGATGTCGGCGGCACCGCTCTCCAGCATCTGCGCCTGGGTGACGGCGTCCTTGACCTGCTTGATCACCACCTCGTCGACGGCAGGCTTGGCACCCCAGTATTTCGGGTTGCGGGCCAGCCGCAGCTCGTCGTCCGGCTTGTAGCTGGTCAGCACGAACGGCCCGCTGCCGGCGGAGTTGGCGACAAACCACTTCTCTGCGGTGTCCTTGCCGCTGGCGTCGCTGCCGGCGAGGGCACCGTGCTGTGCTGCGACGTCGCTGTTCACTGCCCCTGTGTAGGGTGCGGTCAGGATGCCGAGGAACTCGCCATTCGGAGCCGCGAGCGAGATCACCACGGTCTTGGCATCCGGCGCCTCGATGCCGGTGACGCCGTCCATCAGGAAGGACGGGCTGCCCTTGAGGTTGGCGAGCCGCTCCAGGCTCCACTTCACGTCCTTGGCCTCGACCGGCGAGCCGTCGGCGAACACAGCACCATCGGCGATCGTGAAGGTGAACTTGGTCTGATCGGCGTTCACCTCCCACTTGGAGGCCAGCCGCGGCACGATGGTGGCGTTGTCGGCGGCCAGCCCGACCAGCGGCTCGTAGGTGGCGCTGAAGTAGATCTGGCAGGTGTCGCAGAACCCGGCGGCCGGATCGAGCGAGTTGAAGTCCATGTTGCGCGCGATCACCACGGTGCCGCCGGCGGCAAGTGCTGCCGAAGCGCCGGCGAGCGTTCCGGCCGCCAGCAGCGCCGATGCCGCGGCCAGCCGCAGGCCGTCCGATATCCTGGAGTGTCTGGTCATGGTCTGCCTCCTCCTCCCCTCGTGGAGCGCCCGGCCCCCGCCGGACGCTGACGGTATGCTCCGGTCCTAGGCCTTCGCATCCTGCAGCAGTTCGCGGGCGACCGCCGCGATGCCCGGCGCGTCCAGCCGGTAATGCGCGTACAGCGCCGCCGGCGGGCCGACCTCGACGAACTTGTCGGGCACGCCGTGGCGCCGGAACGGCACCCGCGGCCCGTCGACCAGGATCTCGGCCACGGCCGAGCCGAGGCCGCCGATCACATTGTGCTCCTCGACCGTCAGGATCGCGCCGGTCTGTGCCACGGCGGCGCGGATCTCGGCGGCGTCGATCGGCTTGAGCGTGTGCATGTCGACGACCCTCAGCTCGATACCGTCGGCGGCCAGGGCCGCGGCGGCGTCGAGGGTGGGCCGCAGCCCGGTGCCCATGGTGAACACCGTCAGGTCGCGGCCGTCGCGCAGCCGCTTGGCCTTGCCGAAGGCGAAGTCGGCCGGAACGGTCTCGTACACCACCGCGTCGCGGCCACGGCCGAGCCGGATGTACATCGCCCCCGGATGATCGACCGAGGCGCGCAGCACGGCGCGCAGCTGGTTGGCGTCGGCCGCACTGACAACCGTCAGGTCGGCGATGGTCCGCATCATGCCGAGGTCCTCCAGCGCATGGTGGCTGGTGCCGTAGAACCCCATCGACATACCTGAGTGGTGGCCGATGGCGCGCACCGGCATGCGCGGATAGGCGCAGTCAGTGCGGATCTGCTCCGCTCCCAGGATGCCGCAGAACGATGCGAAGGTGGCGGCGTAGGGAATCAGCCCGGTCGAGGCCATGCCGGCGGCGGCGGTCAGCATGTTCTTCTCGGCGATGCCGAAGTCGAAGAACCGGTCGGGGTGCCGCGCCTTGAAGTCGTTGGTGCGGTTGGCCGACGCGAGGTCTGCGGTCATCACCACGATGCGCGGGTCATGGTCGGCGAGGTCGGCGAGTTCCTCGCCCAGCACGAAGGCCGGCAGCGACGCCGCCGGCGTACCCTGCACCGACTTCTCGTGCTTCAGCCGGGTCTCGCCGTCGGCGGTGCCGCGGAAGATCTCGCTCTGGTCCTGGTGCGTCGGCCCCCGGGGTGTCTGATCGCCGCTCACGACACCGCCTCCAGCGGCTGCAGCCCGGCGTCGAGCTCGGCCATGACGTCGTCGTAGTCGGCACCGGCGAGGTTGCCGACATGCCAGTTCAGCGCCAGCTCCATGCGCTTCACGCCCCTGCCCTTCACGGTGTCGGCGATGATCGCCTGCGGCCGGCCGTGCCCCGCCAGGGCGAGGCCGTCGAGGGCGCCCAGGATGGCGTCGAGGTCGTGGCCGTCGATCCGCCGGGTGTCCCAGCCGAAGCTGCGGAAGCGGTCCTCGATCGGCTCGATCGCCATGATCTCCTCGGTGCGGCCGTCGATGCACAGCTGGTTGCGGTCGACGATCGCCACCAGCGAGCGCAGCCCGAAATGCCCAGCCGCCATCGCCGCCTCCCACACCTGGCCCTCGGCGAGCTCGCCGTCGCCCAGCATCACGTAGGTGCGGAAGCTCCGGCCCTGGGCGCGGGCGCCGAGCGCCATGCCGACGCCGATCGACAGGCCGTGCCCGAGCGAGCCCGAACTGAAGTCGACGCCTGTGATCTTCTTCATGTCGGGGTGATCACCGAACGGGCTGCCGAAACGGGTGTAGTTGTCGAGCAGCTTGGCGTCGAAGAAGCCGAGGTCGGCGAGCACCGGGTACAGGCCGATGGCGGCGTGGCCCTTACTCAGGATGAAGCGGTCGCGGTCCGCCCAGCGCGGCTCGGCCGGATTGATGCGCAGATGCGCGTAGTACAGGGCGGCGAACAGCTCGGCCGCCGAGAAGGTACTGGAATAGTGCCCGGCACCGGCGATCCGGCTGAGCCTCACGGTCTCCTTGCGGACGAACTTGGCGCGATCCTCGAGGAAGGCGCGGCTGACGTTGCGTCCACCGCCCTGCGGCCTGTCCGGCATCGGCGTTTCCCCAGTGCTCATCGTCGGGTGCTCCGATCTTGGTACATGATATATCCAATGGCCAGCGGCATCTTTGCCGAGACGTCTGAGCGGCGCGCGCCGTCAGCGCCCCTCCCTCGCCTCTTTCGCCTCCAGGTGTCGCAGGAAGTTCCGGCCACCCTCCAGCAGGTCCTGGCGGATCGCCTCGCGCAGCATATAGCCGTCGCGGCGCCGCAGCGCGTCCAGGACCACCTCGTGCTGATGGCGGTCCTCGTAGGTCGGATGGCCGTGCGGGTACAGCTCGTTCAGCAGCGGGCCGACCCGGATCCACAGCGATTCCAGCAGCTCGATCAGCGTCGGCATCGACGACCGCCAGTACAGGCCGAAGTGGAAGTCGAAATTGGCCTCCAGGGCGGTCGGATAGTCGCGGCTCTGCTCGGCGGCGATCAGCTTGGCGTGCAGCCGGGCGAGATGCCCGATGTCCTCCGGGCGGATGTGCGGCAGGGCGCGCTCGGCGGCCAGCGGCTCGAGCTGCAGGCGGATGTCGCGGATCTCCAGGTACTGCGACAGCGACAGCCGGCGCACCCGCACGAAATAGCGCGGCTTGATCTCCAAGGCACCCTCGCGGGCCAGCTGGAAGATCGCCTCGCGCACCGGCGTCTCGCTGGTGCCGAGGCTGGCCGCGAGGTCACGGATCTTCAGGCGCTGGTCGGGCTTCAGCTCGGCCCGCATCAGCGCGGTGCGCAGCCGGCCGTACACCTGTTCCGAGAGGCTGACCGAGTCGAGCGGTTCGAGCGGCGTGATGACGTCGTGAACGGCGGCGTTGCTCATCCGTCGGGGTCTGCCCTCATCCACCGGCGGCCGCGACCGCCGCGAAGGCGGCGTCGGTGGCGGCCAGGGCCCGGTCGATATCAGCATCGCCATGGGCGGTCGACAAGAACATGTTGTGCCGGTGGTGCAGGTAGGTGCCGCGCGCCAGCGCCTCGCGGCAGAACAGCGCGCCCTTGGCGAAGTCGGGATCGGCCTCGAAAAGCACCAGCGGCATCTGCGGCGGCCCGGACTGTCGGATCGCCACACCATGCGCGCGCGACTGCGCCGCCAGGCCGTCGCGCAGCCGGTTGCCGATGCGTTCCAGGTAGGCCGGGGCGTCGATCGCGTGCAGCTCGGCGATGGTCGCCTTGGCGGCCGCCATCGACACGGCACTGCACCAGAACGACCCGGTGACGAAGATCTTCTGCGCCGCCTCGCGCCAGCGGTCGCCGCCGGTCACCGCCGCCAGGGCGTAGCCGTTGGCGATCGCCTTGCTCCACGCCGACAGGTCCGGGCGCACCCCCAGCGTCTCCCAACTACCACCAAGATGCAGGCGGAAACCCGCCCGGACGTCGTCCAGGATCAGTGCGGCACCGGCGTCGTCGCACAGGCTGCGCATGCTCTGTGCGAAGTGCCGGGTCGGCATCTCCAGGTCGCGGGCGATGTCGTGGCGGAACGCGGTCACCAGCACCGCCGCCAGGTCGTCGCCGGCCGCGCGCACGGCGTCGGCCAAGCTGTCGACGTCGTTGTAGTCGTAGTGCAGGACGTGGGCGCGGTCCTCGGCCGTCACCCCGGCGAGCGACGGCGAGCACCACGGCACCGCACCATGGTAGGAGCCGCGGGCCACCAGCACCTTGCGTCGACCGGTCGCCGCTCGCGCCATGGTCACGCAGGAGGTGGTGGCGTCAGAGCCGTTCTTCTGGAACATCGCCCAGTCGGCATGCGGGATGGTCCGAACCATCAGCTCGGCGAGGTCGACGAGATGCTCCGACGGGCCGTCGAGGCAGTCGCCGATGGCGCGCTGCGCGTCGACCGCGCGCTCCACCGCCGGGTTGCGGTGCCCGAGGATGATCGGCCCCCAGCTGCACATGAAGTCGACATACTCGTTGCCGTCGACATCCCAGACCCGCGGCCCCTCACCCCGAGCGAAGAACTGCGGGTAGCCCTCGGGCATCTGCGTCGTCTTCTGGTGGCCCCACATGCCGCCGGGGATTACCCGGGCCGCCCGCTCGCGCAGCGCGGTGTCGAGGGAGTTGCGCATCACGGGCTCGGTCACGGGCGTCTCCGGAAAGTGACGATGGTGGTCGCGCGGGCTGTTCATCGGGCGGCCAGCTGCTGGCCATAGCCAGCGTAGCGTCGGCGCACCTCAGCCATCTGCTGGTTGTCGAGAAGCACCGGCGGGCCGGCAGCCAAGGCCAGAAGGTACTGCCGCGCCAGGGTCTCCAGCCGCCGCGTGGCGGCGATGGCGCGCGCCAGGTCGGGGCCGTGGGCAATCATGCCGTGGTTGGCCAGCAGGCAGGCGCTGCGCCCCGCCAGCGCCGCGGCGGCGAGCTCGGCGAGCTCGACCGAACCGAACGGCGCATAGCCGGTGCACGGCACGTCGTCCCCGCCGAAGCCGGCGATCATGTAGTGGAAGGCCGGGATCGGCCGGCGCTGGCAGGACAGTGCGACGCAGGCGTCGGCGTGGGTGTGGACGACCGCGCCCGCGCCGGGGACCGCCCGGTAGATGGCGGCATGCATCTGCCATTCGCTTGACGGCCGCATGTCGCCGTCGAACGTCCCGTCCAGCGACGTCGCGACCAGCCGGTCCGGCGCCAGGTCGTCGGCGGTGGCGCCGGTCGGGGTGATCAGCATGCCCTCAGGCGTGCGCACGCTGATGTTGCCCGCACTGCCGGCGGTCAGGCCATCGCGCACCAACGCGCAATATTGCTCGACGATCGCCAGGCGCAGTACCGCGTCAGTCATCGTCCGGCTCCGGGGCGCCGGCCAGTATGCCGGTCGTCGAGCACTGACAGGAACATGTCGACCGGCCCGAGCTTGCCGGACTTCAGGTGCAGCGACACGGGATCTGCCTCGGCCGAGACCGCGCGGTGCACGCCGGCGAGTTCGTAGGGTTCGACGTCGAGGCGGCGGATGCCCAGCGCCTCCACCACGGCACCGGAGGTCTCGCCGCCTGCCACCAGGAACCGCCGCGCGCCGCGGCCGCGCAAGGCCGCGGCCAGAGCGCCCAGCAGGTGCTCGGGCAGTCGCCCCGCGCGATCGGCACCGAGCCTGGCCTTGGCCCGTTCCACCGCCTCGGGCGTCGCCGATGTCGCAACTGCGACCGGCCCGGCGTCCCAGCGCGCCGCCGCCCACTCGACCGCCATCGCCACCGCCGCCGCCGGGTCCTCCGCGCAGTCAACCGGATCGAGCCGCAGCACCGGCCGCTGCACCTCGAAAGTGGAGAGCTGCTCGCGCGTGCGGTCGGCGCAACTGCCGGCCAGCACCACCGCCGGACCATACACATCCGGCAGGGCCGCCGGCGGAGCCGCGGCGGCGCTGCGCCGCCAGAGCCGAGGGTAGTAGACGGCGATCGACGAGCCGCCGGTCATCACCGGCCAATCGACGGTCAGCTCCGCCAGTGTCGCGAGGTTCGTCTCGTCGACGGCGTCGAAGATCACGCAGGTCACACCGTCGGCGGCCAGCCGCTCGAGATGTACCCGGCAGGCGTCACCGCCGCGGATGATCACGTCGTGGGACAGCAGTCCGACCTGGTGCCGGGTCTGCGCCTGCAGCACCCGCACCAGGTCAGGGTCGGTCATCGGGGTCGCAGGGTCGAGCCGCTTGGGCGACTCCGAGACCAGCCGGTCCGCGACGAACAGGTGTCCCTGGTAGACGGTGCGTGCGACTTCGGGAAAGGACGGGCAGAAGCCGGTGACTGGAGCTCCGACCCGCCGCATCAGCGCATCGGCGCAGGGTCCGATGTTGCCGGCGGGTGTGGAATCGAAAGTTGCGCAGTACTTGAAGAACAGCCGGGAGGCACCGTGTGCCAGCAGGGCGGCGGCCGCGGCATCGACGCGCTCGACCGCCTGCGCCGCTGGCGCCAGTCGGGTGCGCATCGCCACCACCACAGCCGTGTCCTGCTCTGTCAGTGTCTCCAGGGCCTGCGGCGCCGTCACCAGCGGGCAACTCTCACCCTGTGCGACCATCACGCTGGCGAGTTCGAGACCACCCGTCAGGTCATCGGCGATGCCCCCGAACCTCAGACCTTCTAGACGCGCGCTCATGAGATGGTACCTGCCATCCGGACTGTCGGTGAATTTGATATATCATATAGAAAGCCCTGGCCCGGATCTGTCAATCGCTGTAATCCGCCGATACGCTGCAATCTCATGGGGTTTCGGTACCAGGTCCGCCCCAGGGAACCCCGAACCGGGCTGAATCGTCCCGCTCTCACTCGAGCGAAGCAACGGCGCATGCGCCGCCTACGGCAGCTCCTTCTTAATGATCGTGTCGATCGGGCGCCTGCCGCCGAACATGACGCCTTCGTTGGCACGGGTCACCCACCGGCGAGCCACTGCGGTCCCTCTGCGACGTCGTCGCTCGCACCCCGCCGCGCCGAACGGGCGTTATGGGAAATCGAGGTGGCCCCCGCACTGTCTGGAATATGTTGTCGTTCATGAGCTGCCGCACGTAAGGTGAGAATCCTGATGATCGACCCGGTCGCTTCCTTGGCCTTCTCCGCAGTCGGGAGCTGGCGCTCGAGAGGGTTCTCGTGAGCCAGGCCGCGCTATGAGTCGGTTGGCCGCCCTGACACGTATGGCCTTCGATCCTCGGACGACAGCACCTGAGGCCACGGCTGCGTTTGAACGTCTCCGCACCATGGTGAAGGCCGACGGGGTCGACCAGATCGTCGATGCTCTTGTGCTGGCGCTTGAGGGCGACCCCGCAATGCAGAAAAAGGCTGATGCGGGTCAGTCGGAGTCGAGCACGGGTGAGCGTACGGGCCAGCGTGCTGGCAGCGGCAGCCAGCACGGTCCTCGGAATGGCGATCAGCGGGAAAAGACGGACGGCTTCTCGTCCCAAAGCGAGCGACAATCGGACGATAGGCAGTCCAGTGGGACGAGCAGTCAAGACGAATTGGATAAAACGGCCAAAAAGCAGGATCATACTCGGGCGAAGGAGTCGTCACTTAAACATAAACCGTCCTCCCCAGTCCACCATACTCCCGGGTTATCGGAACGTTTCTTGAACTATGGATGGGTTATTGTTATTGTAATCATGATAATATCGGCAACACTGACAATCACCTAATATATATAATGAGAGCAGGCCCCCATCACTCCGGCTCATAGCCGTCGGCGGTGAAGAAGCTGACGCAGTCGCGTAGTCTGGCGAACAAACCTTGAGGTACCCCCTACTGCTCCTGTCGATGCCGATTCATGGATGCCTCATATTCGACCGATCGCGAAGAACGGGCAAGACCGTCCGAGCCCCACGTCTGGAACAATGCCCGCTACTTTCGGGAAAACTAGTGCGGATTCCCCGGCATCGGGCGGATTTTTAAGGCCCGATTGACAACTTGCTTTAGGTTGCAAACTCTCCCTCCATAAGGGGAAAGCGAAAATGACCAACGGCAAGCCGGACGCCCACATTCAGGAGGGCGCCTTCGTCGAAGTGCGGGGCAAGCCCTGGCTCGTCGAGGCACAACTCGGCGAAGACGGTCACCTGCCGACGCTGAGCCTGTCGTGCATTGCGGACGACGCTCAAGGCGAGCAGCTCGAGGTCCTGTGGGATGCCGAGATCGGTGCGAGGGTCCTCGACGAGGATCGGTGGGCCAACGTCGGCACCAGCCATCCGGACAGCGCGGAAGTCCTCGCTGCGCACGTACGGGCTGTGAGATGGCGATCGTCGACGGCGGCCGACCGGGATCTGCTGCAGGCACCCTTCCGAGCGGGGATCAGGCTCGACGCCTACCAGCTCCTCCCCCTGCGCAAGGCGCTGCGGCTGCCCCGCGTCAACCTGTTGATCGCCGATGACGTCGGCCTCGGGAAGACGATCGAGGCTGGCCTGGTGGCGCGAGAGCTGCTGCTCCGCCGCCGCGTGGACTTCATCGTGATCGCTGCACCGCCCGCGATGACGATCCAGTGGAAGGATGAGCTGGAGGCCAAGTTCGGCCTGACTTTCGAGATCATAGACCGGGAGCGCATTGGCGAGCTGAGACGGTTGCGGGGGTTCTCGGTCAACCCCTGGACCACCGGCGCCCGCTTTATCGTATCGCACCGTCTCCTGACCGATGAGACCTACGCGGCCGGCTTGCGCGACGTCCTCGGAGAGTTCCGGGCCAGAGCCCTGTTCATCCTCGACGAGGCGCATCATGCCGCTCCGTCGGCAGGCACGCGCTATGCCGTTTCAAGCCAGCTGACGAAGGCGGTCCGTGAACTCGCAGAGCGCTTCGAGCACCGGCTGTTCCTGAGCGCTACCCCGCACAACGGGCATTCCAACAGCTTCTCCGCGCTCCTGGAGATGCTCGATCCGCAGCGGTTCACCCGGGGCGTCGAAGTCCGGCCGCGGGATCTGGAGCCGGTGATGGTGCGCCGCCTGAAGACCGACCTCCGCCGTCTCGGCGAGGCGTTCCCGGAACGGGTCATCGCGCCGATCCCGATTGCCGGCCTGCCCGAGAATGCGCCGGAGCTGGAGCTCGCACGACTGCTCGCTGAGTATGGCGAGCTTCGCATGAAGCGCATCTCGAAGCTGACCACTCAGAAGGTGGCGCTGGCGAAGCTGGCCTTCGTCGGACTGCAGCAGAGGCTGTTGTCGTCCATCGCCGCGTTCGCCCGAACGCTGAAGACCCATCGCGCCACGTTGCAGAAGGTGCTGGATGGCGAAGAGGTTGCGAGGCTGACGGCAGCGGCGAACGCCTTCCTCGAGGCCCCGACGGCCGAGGACAATGCCGAACTCGGACTGGAGGACGAGGCCGCCGAACAGGCGATGGAAGCCGACGAGGAGGCGGAGGCGAAGATCGCTTCTGCCGCCGGCACCATAGACGCCACGCGTGAGGAATTGCGGGCCGAGCTCGCAGCGGTCGATGCGATGCTGGCTCTTGCCGAACGGCATGCCGCCCGGCCGGACGCACGCGTGCATTGGCTGGTGGACTGGATCCGCCGGCACCTGATGAACGGCGACCAGTGGAACCGACGCAGGCTCATCATCTTCACCGAGTGGGAGGATACGAGACGCTGGCTCGAACGGCGGTTGCGCGAGGCGCTGGCCGACGCCGACCTCATCGATGAGAGGATCGGCATCTTCTCCGGCGCGACCGGGTCAGATCGCCGGGAGGAAATCAAGCGCGCCTTCAATGCCGACCCCGACTCGGAGCCGCTGCGCATTCTGATCTGCACCGACGCGGCGCGGGAGGGAATCAACCTTCAGTCCTACTGCTCGGACCTAGTGCACCTGGATCTCCCTTGGAATCCGTCACGCCTCGAGCAGCGGAACGGCCGCATCGACCGCAAGCTCCAGCCGGCGAAACAGGTCTCCTGCCGGTACTTCCGGTACGAGCAGCGCGAGGCGGACATCGTTCTCGATGCGCTGGTCCGTAAGACGGAGATCATTCGCGAGGAGCTCGGCTCAGCCGGCCAGATCATCGAGGATCGCATTGCCAAACGGTTGGCCCAAAGCGGTATCGAACGCGGACGGGGAGCAGAGCTGGCCCGCGCCATCAGCGATGAGAGCGATGCGGATCGGGTGGGCAAGGCCCGAGCAGAAATGGATGACGACGAGAAGGCACGTCATGAACGCCTTCTCAAGGAGCAGGACGATCTGAGACGGATCCTGGAGCGCTCCCGGGAACGGGTCGGCGTCGCCCCTGACGACCTGAAGAGGGTGACGGGCGCGGCGCTGTCGCGAGCGGGATTTGCTCTGGACAGTGCCCGTGGAGAGCCCGTTGGCCGAACCCCCACGTACCGGCTCGATCCCTCCGACCCCGCCTTCTCCAAGGATGCCGGTTGGGATGACGCCTTTGACGATCTGCGGGTCCGACCGCGCAAGCGAGGCGAGAGGCTCGGGGACTGGCGTCGCAACGCGCCTATCCGGTCCATCGCCTTTGCGCCGCCGGTTCTCGAAGACGGCCGCGACGCGACCGACGTCGTGCAAGTGCATCTCGAGCATCGCCTGGTCAGGCGGCTGCTTTCCAGATTCCTGAGCCAGGGCTTCCAATCGAACCTCTCCCGGCTCTCGGTCATCGAGGGGCCAGGAGCGCAGCCACGCGTCGTCCTGATGGGCCGTCTGGCAGTCTTCGGTTCCGGCGCCGCCCGGCTGCACGAGGAGATCATCCCGGTTACGGCGATCTGGACGGAGGCCGATCGTGATCGAAAGCCGCTGCGGCCATTGGGCGAGAGCGGCGAGGAAAGAACGCTGAACCAGCTCGAGGAGGCCTTGCGGGATGCCCGGGAAGCCCCGACTTCTGCCGTGGCGCGGGTTCAGGCTCTCATCCGGCAGGACATTTCCGACCTTACTCCGGCCCTCGAAGCCCTCGCTGCGGAGCGGCTTGCCGCAGTACGGACCCAACTCGCCCGGCGCGGGGAGGAAGAAGCGCGTTCCCTGACGGGCTTGCTCGAGCAGCAGATGAAGCGGATCGCCAAGGCCTCCCAGGAATTCACCCCCGATCAGCTAGCCCTGGACCTGGTGCCGGACGAGCGGCGCGAACGCGAAGCAGATCGGCGGCATTGGCAAGCGCGTCTCGGTCGGCTCGAGCAGGAGCTCCGCGACGAACCGAAGCGGCTCCGCGACTCCTACGACGTCCGGGCGCATCGGCTGGAGCCGGTCGGCATCGTCTATCTCTGGCCAGTGTCCGGGTGAGCGCGATGGCAATCGACATCAATCGCGATCCGGATCTCGAATGGCTCGACCATGTGCCCCCCGTCGGGCTTGTCATGGCGCCCACACTGCTCAAGGAACTCGGCCTCATTCCGTCGCGGCAATCGGCGGTCGAGACGGGTGAGGTAGCTGAGATCATCGGCGATGATCTGGCGACGCCCGCCCTGTCCGATCCGTGGGCCTTTGTCGAAAGGGTGCTCGGCTGGGAAGCTCGCCACGTTGCAGGCAGCCCCGGCGGCCCGACTATCCCGGATGAATTGCTTGTGGCACTGCCGGAGCACGGCACCACGCTGGTGCCGACCTGGGCGGTCGCCGAACTTGGGGAAGGCGAGCGCCGCTGGCAGCTCCTGGTGCGGGTGGAAGCGCGCGGCGTCGATCCCGATGGCCGCAATGCGCTCGATGGCTGGGAGGCGACGCCGCACCAACGTTTCGAACGCCTATTGCGCGACACCGGGGTCATTGCCGGGCTGCTGATCTCTGAGCGCGAGGAGCGCAAGGACGGCCAAGTCCGCACCTATCCCGAAATCCGCCTGATCTACGCGCCGCGCGGCGAAACCTCGGGCCACCAGAGTTTCCCGATCCGGCCGATGGCCCTCGTCTCCGGCCGGCCGATGCTCGGCGGGTTGAAGCTGCTACTCGATCGCTTCCGGCTATTCTCCGATGGCGATGACCGTCGGTTGCCGGCCTTATTGAAGCGCAGCCGGGATGCCCAGGCGCTTGTATCGACGGCGCTGGCCGAGCAGGTCCTCGGCGCTCTGCATGAACTGCTGCGCGGCCTCGATGCCGCCGAGCCGGCGCTGGTGCGCGAGCTGAGCACCACTTGCCCCGAGCGTCTGTACGAGGGCCTCCTCACGGTCCTGATGCGCCTGGTCTTCGTGCTCTACGCCGAAGACCGCGACCTGTTGCCCTCGCGGCCGAGCGCGCGGTCGCGGGAGGTTTACGAGAGCAGCTATTCCGTGCGCGGTCTCTACGCGAAGCTCACCGAGGATGCGACGCTCAACCCGGACACAATGGACGAGCGGCGTGGCGGCTGGGGAGGTCTGCTCGCCCTGTTCCGGATGATCCACAAGGGCCACCGCACCGGCTTCGTCCAGGCGCGCGGCGGCAAGTTGTTCGATCCCGACGAATTCCCCTTCCTCGAGGGCCGAGCAGCAAAGGACGACGCGCCGCGCATCCTGCATGTCTCCGATGGCTGCCTCCTGCGCATCCTCGAAGGGCTGATGACTATCAAGCTGCGGGGGGCTAACCGCGAGCGGTTGAGCTACCGGACGCTCGATGTTGAGCAGATCGGCTCGGTCTATGAAACCGTGATGGGCTTCAGGGTCAAAGCCGCGACCTCGCGCGTGTTGGCTATCAAGGCGGGCAAAAACAACAAGACGCCGGTGTTTGTGGCGCTCGACGAACTGTTGGCGAAAAAGGGCAAGGACCGGATCAAGTCGCTGAAGGAGGATGCGGGGCGGTCGCTCACGGCGGCGCAGGCGAAGCCCGTCGAAGAGGCAAAAACCGTCGAGGATCTGGCTGCAGCACTCGACAACATCGTCGATGAACGTGGCTCGCCCAAGAGGCGCATTGCACCAGCGGGCACGCCGATCCTGCAGCCGACCGGCGAACGGCGGCGCACCGGTAGCCACTACACGCCGCGCTCGCTCACGGCGCCGATCGTCAAACATGCGCTCGAGCCGGCGTTCGCGCGGCTTGGCCCGGATGCGACGCCGGAGCAGGTGTTGGAACTGAAGGTCTGCGATCCGGCCATGGGTTCTGGCGCTTTTCTGGTCGAGGCCTGCCGCGCGCTTGGCGAGCGGCTGGTCGCCGCCTGGGCGCGGTGGCCTTCCAGCCGGCCAAAGATCCCGGCGGATGAGGATGAGGAACTGCACGCCCGGCGCCTGGTGGCGCAACGTTGCCTCTATGGCGTGGACAAGAATCCGCGGGCGGTCGATCTGGCGCGGCTGTCGCTGTGGTTGGCGACGCTGGCGCGTGACCATGAATTTACCTTCCTCGATCACGCACTGAAATGCGGCGACAGCCTGGTGGGGCTGACGACGGCGCAGATCGCTGCGGCGAACTGGGATGAATCGAAACCCGGCCTGCCGCTGTTCCGGCAACTGGTGCGCGACAAGGTGGCGAAGGCCATGCAGGGCCGCGCCGAAATCCAGAACGCGCCGGACGATACGATGCGCGCCATTCAGGAGGCGCGACACCGTTTTCTGGAAGCCGAAGTTTCGCCGATCCGTGTGATGGGCGATGCGGTGGCCTCCACCTTTTTTGCCGCGGAGAAGGCCAAGGCGCGGGAGAAGGCGCGTGCCGAAGTCGAGAGCCATATCTCCGGCATGCCGCCGCGCTGGGTTTTGCTAGAAGCCGCAGCGGCGCGGCTACGCGTAGGAGAGCACGGCGTTACGCCGTTCCATTGGCATGTAGAGTTCCCCGAGGTGTTCGAGCGTGATAATGGCGGGTTCGATGCCATAGTCGGTAATCCACCATTTGCGGGGAAGAACACGATCATCGCTGGCAGCGCCAAGAACTATCTTCCCTGGCTCCAAAATCTGCATAAGGGCGCACATGGCAATGCCGATCTGGTGGCGCATTTCTTCCGCCGTGCCTTCAGCTTGCTGCGGCAAGGGGGCGTGTTTGGACTGATCGCCACGAATACCATCGGCCAGGGGGACACTCGCGCTTCGGGCCTGACGAAGATCATCGACAATGGTGGCGCAATTGCGCGGGTCACGCGGCGGCTGAAATGGCCGGGCGAAGCGGCAGTTGTGGTGTCAGTCGTACATATCGCGAAGGGTGCGGCGGCCTCTCCAATCCTCGACACCCGGCCTGTACGCCGCATCTCGGCCTATCTGGTGGAGGGCGATCTTGATACCTCGCCGGTGGCGTTGGCGGCCAATTCTGGCCATGCATTCCAAGGCTCCATTGTTCTCGGAATTGGCTTTACCTTCGATGACGTCGCCGCCGCGAAAGGTGAGGCGGAAAGCCTCGAATCGATGCGGGCGCTGATCACCAAGAACCCAGCTAATTCAGAGCGCATTTTTCCCTATATCGGCGGCGAGGACGTCAATAACGATCCAACGAGCAGTCATCGGCGATATGTGATTGATTTTGCTGAAATGACGGAGAAAGAGGCCCGTAGTGGTTGGCCAGATCTGATGGAAATCGTTGAAAGACTCGTCAAGCCACAAAGAGTTCACGATGGCCGCAAGGCGCGCCGCGAACGATGGTGGCGCTTCGGAGATCGACAACCTGGTCTCTATCAAGCAATTGCAACTCTTTCTCGCGTAATCGCACTTTCGCAAGTAAGCGCGCATCATGCCTTCACATTTATTCCGAGAACCGCCGTATTTGATCAGCGTCTAATCATTTTTGCTTATTCGTCGATGATAATGTTTAGCATTCTACAGTCGAGATTGCACGAATGTTGGGCTCGTTTTTTTGGTTCAACATTGGAGGATCGTCCGACTTACACACCACGAAAATGCTTCTCGACTTTCTCCTTCCCTATCAACATCCAAACTGATCCTACGCTCAAGGCAACAGGCCAAGCCTATCACGCCTTCCGTGCAGAACTAATGATTGCCCGCAACGAGGGCCTAACCAAGACCTACAACCGCTTCCACGCGCGCGGCGAAAACGGCGCCGACATCGCCCGCCTGCGCACACTACATCACGAGATGGATGTCGCTGTGCTGCGTGCCTATGGCTGGGACGATCTGGCCGATCGCGCCGCGCCCGAGTTCATCGAGCAGGAGGCGGATGAGGGTAAGGCGCCCAAGACCCGCCTCGACTGGCCGTCCGACTTCAAGGACGCAGTCCTCGCCCGTCTCCTCGCTCTCAACGCCGCCCGCGCCGCCGAAGAACGCGCCGCCGGGCTGGTGACGTCGGATGTCGGAGATGATGAAGAGATGGAAGATGAGGGAGAGAACACATGATCATCGCATTGATCAACTGGCGAGTGATACCCGATAAGGCGTCGGAGTTTATAGAATTCTGGGGATCTACGCTGAAGCTTGATGGAAGTCCCGGTTTGATTGGAGAGTTTCTCAGCAAGGTGGAGGGGCCGGACTTTTTTGACAAGATAACGTGGCAGATGGAGCCGACTGAAACAGAAGAAGATAAGTCGTTCTGGAAGTCTGAAACCTACGCCTCTTTCGTCAATGTTGGGATTTGGGAGTCTTTAGCCGATTTCGATCGCGCCGTCGGGAGGCTCATGAACGCGGACCCGAAGGCAATGAACGAATACGAGGCGGCGCCACGGCGTAGGGCGGTTGTCACGCCAAGCGCGTGGAGAATAGGAGCCAGCAAATTCCCGGAGGCATCGTCGGAGGGTGTCGTGCCGTGATCTATGGGACGGCGTGGAGGCATGATCCAAGCCGAAACGATCCCTATTGCGGGTGAGAGGGAGCTTCGCCACGTTTGAATGAACAGCCGATTCCCTAGTCGCGCCGATCGATGGTGCCCCACAACATGGTCCTGAAGCCCATGGACCATTAAGGTTTGTCCCGAACTCCGAGGCACGGCCCCCTCCTGCCGACTTACATGAGCCTCTTTGAACTGGTGAGTCGGACCGCACCGGAACTCACCGATCGGCAGCCCTACAACCGGATCGACATCCAAACGCTTCACTCGGGTCGGGAGCCACACTCGGAGGCGAGGGAACTCGCGAACGACGGGATCGCAAGATTTTCTTGCAAAGCGTCATCCGCAAGACTACATCGACGTCCGGAGGTTCCCCCATGTCAGCAACTTTCATCGGACCGCGGATCAAGGCGCTGCGCGAAGAGCGAAAGCTCAGCCAGGACGAGCTCGCACGCCTGTTCGGCTTCAAGGACCGCCAGACGGTTTCGGCCATCGAGACTGGCGAACGCCGCGTCACCGCCGAGGAGTTGGTGATCGCGGTCGAGAAGCTCGGCGCGTCATTGGACTATTTCACCGATCCGTTCCTGCTGGTGGGCGAGGGCCGGTTTTCATGGCGGCAGACCAATGTCGGGCCGCAGCGCCTCAGCGCCTATGAGCGTAATGCCGGGCGCTGGATCGCCGCTTTCCGCTCTATCGCCCCACAAGTGGGACGGGAGGCGCCTCTGCTGCGCCGGGCGCTCGGCCTGCACAAGGGATCGCGCTTCGAGGACGCCATGGAGGCGGGTGAACGCTTCGTTGCGGAATTCAAGCTCGGCGATGTTCCCGCAGATCGCCTCGCCGAGGTGATGGAGCGTGAGCTTGGCATCCTCGTCTTGCACGTCGATGCCTTCGATGGAATTTCCGGTGCTGCCTGCCGACTACCGGAACTCGATGTGGTGCTGATCAATCGGCACGAGGTCACGGGTCGCCGTCATTTCGACCTGGCGCATGAGCTGTTCCACATCCTCACCTGGGACGCGATGCCGCCCGAACATTCGGAAGAGGCGCGCGAGACCGGCGGCAACCGCGTCGAGCAGCTGGCGAACAATTTCGCTTCGGCCGTGCTGATGCCGAAGGTCTCTCTCGCCCGCTTTGGTGCCTGGGCCGACCTTGTCGGCGACAACCTTGTCGGACAACTCAATGTGGCCGCCGATGAATTGCAGGTCACGGCATCGGCCCTAAAATGGCGGCTGGTCGCGCTCGACCGGCTGAAGCCGGCGAGCGCTCGTGCGATACCCGATGCAGCGCTACGGAACAACGGACGCGACAGCTCCGCGTCAGATCTACCGCTCCTGTTTTCGAAGCCGTTCATGGAGGTGATCGGCTTGGCGATCGATCAAGGTCGAATCTCGACGCGTCGCGCCGCCGGTCTTCTCGATCTCACCATCGAGGACCTCACGGAGCTGTTCGTCACGCACGGGGTCGATCCCCCGGCCGAGCTATGAGGCGGACATGGCGCGGCATCAGGGCCCGGTTCTGGTCGATACGAACGTCGTTCTCGAATCCTTTCGGATCGGGGCTTGGCGCGCGCTTGCAGGCGGATACCCCGTCGAAACGGTGGAGGACTGCGTGACAGAGACGCAGACGGGCTTCCAACGACGCCGGCCTGAGCAGCAGATCGACCCGGTGGCCTTGGGCGCGTCTCTGGCAGCCGTTCACTCCGTCGGGGTTCGGGAACTTGCCGCCCTGGCTGTGATGGCATCCGACATCGCGCTGGACGTCGGTGAGCGATCGCTCTGGGCACACGCTCTGACCAGAGCGGACGGCTGGATCCTGTGCGGGCCGGACAAGGCCAGTCTGCGCTTCGGCGTCCGGCTCGGCCATCGAGACAGGCTCGTGGCGCTGGAGCAGCTTCTCGATGAAGTAGGCTATCGGCCCAAGGCGCCCCTCAAACTGCCTTACACAAGCAGGTGGCTGGCGCAGACGCTCAACGAGTTCGTTCTAGCGGAAAGACCAGGGCGGCCATGACACGTTCAGTGGATATTCGCGCCGGGCTCGTGGAGGCTTTCCGCCGCGACCTCATCGGGCCAAGCCCGCAGGACGCCGATCTTGTAAGCGAGCGGCTCAACGAAAGCCCGTCGCGCTGGTATCTGACCGGCTTTCTGGCGCCCGCAGAGGATCCGGTAAGCCTCGACGGCGACGAGCGAACCGATGATCCCTCTGTCCAGGAAGAGATGGAGATCGATGTCGAGGAGCCGGATGCCGATGGAGCCGGGGGGGCTGCTGGCGACAACGAGGAGCCGGAGGCCCCCAACACCAGGCGCAGGTTCTTGCCCTCGTCAGTCGGGCTGACGGTGCTGCTCCCTCCGGACATCACCGAGATCGAGGCTCGCGTTAGCTGGGGGGACTACCGGACCGAACCCCCGCTGCCGGAAAATGTCCTCCTGGAGGAACCTCTCCCCGAAGAACTGGACGAAGACGGTAAGCCGAAGCGCACGGCAAGGCCGATGGTGGACTGGGTCCGCGCGCCCAAGGATCGGGCGCTCCGGTTGCCGGTGCGGGACGGCCGCGGCGAGCCCATTCTCGTTCCCGAGAGCGCCGCCGAGCAACGCCGCGGCGGCGGCCTGACCTTGGAGACGCATTCTCGCCTGTTCAGCTACCCGACGCCGGACGGACAGATCGAGCAGGTCCGGGCGCTGACGGTCTTCCTCGTGAACCGTCGGGCAACCGTGCATCGCTTCTATTCCGATGTCAGCTACGTCTTCCAGGCCCGGCTCGAACTGTGCTGCGAGCAGGGCCTCCTGCCGCGACGCGACCTGTCCGGGTACTGGTCCGCAGACCCGGATCTGCGGGTCGCCGATCTTCATTATCGCGACGTCTGCGAATGGGCCGTGGGACGCAACGCGGCTGCCGGCTGGGAAAGCGGTGAGAATCCGACCGACCGGGTTACGCGCGTCTGGACCGACCCATTGCCGACGGCCGAGGTCGAGCGCGTCGCGCCGAACGAGGACGATGAGCTGAAGGCGCGCGTCGCGTTTGGCATGGAGACGCTGGCACAAGCGGCAGAGGCCGGCAGCAGTGCTCTGGCCGCATCGCTCAGTGAGCTTCCGGGCCTGTACGGGTCCTGGATCGACGCCGAACGCCGTAGGCTCGCCTCGCTTCCATCTCGTCGCCTGGAGACGGCCGAACGCCTGATCGCAGAGATGGAGGCGGCGAGAGGCCGCATCGCCCAGGGCATCGAGCTGCTCGCTCGGAATGACCAAGCTCGATTGGCATTTCGGTTCATGAATCTGGCGGTCGCAACAGCCGCTCGCCGGCGAACGGCGGGTGCAACAGGAGATCCTCAGGCACTGCCGGAGCCGCAATGGCGACCGTTCCAGCTGGCCTTCATCCTTCTCAACATCTCCGGGCTCACGGAACGAAACCACCCCGACCGGGAGATCGCCGATCTTCTGTTCTTCCCCACAGGCGGCGGCAAGACGGAAGCCTATCTGGGCCTCGCCGCCTTCGTGATCGTCCATCGCCGATTGACCGGCTCGGGCGTGCTCGGGGCCGGGGTCGCCGTCATCATGCGCTACACGCTTCGACTGCTCACACTGGATCAATTGACGCGCGCCGCTGGTGTGGTGTGCGCACTCGAACTGATGCGGACCGATGCGGCCCATGTCGATGACCGCGGGCGTCGTCTGCTCGGCGACTGGCCGATCGAGATCGGCCTCTGGGTCGGTTCCGACGCATCGCCCAACCGTCTTGGCGGGCGTGGCAAGTCCGATGAAACGACAGCCGTGGGTCGGGTGCGGCGGTACCGCAACGGGCGCGACAAGCGCGCGCCGGCCCCGCTGAAGGCATGCCCGTGGTGCAGCATGGAGTTTACCCCCTCGTCCTTCGCCTGCACACCAAACGAGCAAGCTCCGACCAACCTCGAGATCCGCTGCGTCAATACGGTTTGCGACTTCAGTCGGAACCGGCCGCTGCCGGTCTTGACGGTGGACGAGCCGATCTATCGCCGTCTCCCAGCCTTCCTGATCGCGACGGTGGACAAGTTTGCTGCCCTGCCCTGGGTTGGAGAGACCGGTGCCTTCTTCGGCCATGTCGATCGCTTCGAGGATGGCGTCGGCTTCTACGGTGCGGCCGAGCCGGGCCGCGGCCGGCCGCTTGGGAACGGCTGGTCGCTCGACCCGCCGGACCTGATCATTCAGGACGAGCTGCACCTGATCTCCGGCCCGTTGGGAACGGTGGCGGGCCTTTATGAAGCAGCCATCGACCAACTGGCATCCCGCGGGAACGGGGACCGCATCGTGCGGCCGAAGATCGTCGCATCGACAGCGACCGTCCGCCGGGCCTCGGACCAGATCGCGGCCCTCTTCGATCGCCCGGCCACAAGCATATTCCCTCCGTCGGGGCTCGATCGCTCGGACAGCTTCTTCGCCCGCACAGTAGCGTCCACGACCGACCCGGCGCGCCTCTATCTTGGCATCGCAGCCCAGGGACGCGGCCCGAAGCTCGTGTTCCTTCGGTCGCTTACAACCCTGCTGGCGGCGGCGCAGGCAGCATTCGATGCCAATGCTCCGGCCGCCGGCACGAACAATCCGGCCGATCCATACATGACGGCGCTCTGCTACTTCAACGCACTCCGCGAATTGGGCGGTGCGCGGCGGATCGTCGAGGACGAGGTACGCGATCGTGCCGCCCGCTATGGTGCCCAACGGCGACGGGTCGATCCCCCCGCTAGCCCGTTCGCGGATCGAACCATCAAGGAGCCTCTCGAGCTGACCTCGCGCGTGACCACGGACGAGGTGGCCAAGGCCAAGCAACGCCTCGAGAGCCGGTTTGGAGCCGGGTCCGAGCCCGTGGATGTGGCGCTGGCGACGAACATGATCTCCGTCGGTCTCGACATCCTGAGGCTCGGGCTGATGCTCGTTCAGGGGCAGCCGAAGACTGCCGCCGAGTACATCCAGGCGACGAGCCGCGTCGGCCGTGATCACGAGCGTTCGGGGTTGGTCGTTGCAGTCCTGAACCTGCACAAGCCGCGCGACCGCATGCATTTCGAGCAGTTCGGCCATTTCCACCGGACGTTCTATCGCGCCGTCGAGGCGACGAGCGTTACGCCCTGGGCGGCTCGCGCTCTCGACCGGGCCCTTGCTGCCGTGGTTGTCGCAGCAGCACGCCATGTCGATCCCTCCCTGACACCTGAAACAGCGGTCACCGCCTTCAGGGATCATCCGACCGTTCGGAGCACCGTTCGCGATGCGATCCTGGCCCGCGCTCCCGCGCATATGGTGGCTGGCGGGCATGCGGCGCTGGCCGCTGCCATCGATGCTATCGCCGACGCGTGGATTGCGACCGCTGACGAGCAGTCCGCCGGCGGCAACGTCTTCGCCTATGCGCACAAGAAGAGCCCGCACCGGCTGCTGCACATGCCGCTAGAGCCCGAGCTCGGCAACCTGGCGGAGCCACACAAGCTCTTCGTGGCGGGTAGATCGATGCGCGACGTGGAGGCGAATGTGCTCCTTCACGTTAAAGATCCTCGCGGCAACGCGATCGCAAACGCGGACGACATCGCATGACCAAGAACGCCCAGCGGCTGAGCCAACTGATCAGCACCTTCGGTCCCGGTGCCATGATCGACCTGCCGACGCGGTCTGTCGTCGTGGCGGGTCTCGAGTTCTGGGACATGACGCCGAACTCCTTCACCACGATTCCGGAGCCACGTGTAACCGCCCGGATCGAGCAGCTGCTGAAGGCTCAGGGTCGGCTCGATCCCGACACCAACCTCAGCCTTCGCACACCGCCGCTGTCGGACGACCGCATCAATGGAGGCCGCTCGGGAGTTTCCGCGCCGGTGTTTCCGGCCTGGTTCGTGTGCGAGCAGGTCGAGGTGACGTCTACCGCTGCCGGCAGCCTGCGGAGGCGGCGGCTGGTACGCTGGCAGGACCTCGATTCGAAGGGGCGGCGCAGGTTCGTCTTCGATGACGGCCAGAAGTCGGAGGTGACGCCGATCCGCTTCGTCTGCGCTTGCGAGAAGGGGCACCTGCAGGACATCGACTGGCGCTGGGTCGTGCACGGGGCGGTTCAATGCCAGGAGCCCCTCTGGATGGAAGAAAAGGGAACGAGCGCCGACCCGGCGGACACCAGCATCGTCTGCGGTTGCGGTCGCAGCCTGTCGCTCCAGGACGCGTTCCAGCCCGGGCGGCTGGGGAAATGCCGCGGCGAGCGACCGTGGTTGCTCGACCGCGATCCCGACGGGTGCGGCGACAACCTGAAGCTCCTCACGCGCACTGCGACGAACACCTATTTCCCGCAGGTCTACACCGTGATTTCGTTGCCAACCGAGGAAGATGATCTGACGAAACTGGTTTCGGAGTTGTCTGGCGAGTTGGCGAACGTCCAAACGGTAGAGGATGTCGCTCAAGCCAAGCGCTTCAATTCGAAGATCTCCGCTTCGCTCGGCATCTACTCCGACGCTGACATATTCGAGCGCCTGGCTCGCATCCGATCGGGTGCAAGGGCCGATTCCTCTCGCTCACCGAAAGTGTCGGAGTTCGATGTCTTCGCCAGCGGCCGCGCGCAGATCGGCCAGAATCTTCCGACCGCGAAGCTCTACGCCGAGACTCTCGCGCGCGCGACATGGATCGACACATCGGTCGAGGTGGACACATCGGCCATCAAGAACCTTGTCGCGGTCCACCGCCTCAGGGAGGTGTCGTGCCTCTACGGCTTCACCAGGTTCGAGGCGGCGCCTACCAGCGCGGACGGCGACGTCGAAGACGTCCAGCTCGCGGTTCGCGGTGCCCCAATTTCCCGAGACGCCAACTGGCTGCCCGCCATCGAGCAGTTCGGCGAAGGGCTGTTCATCCATATCGACGAGCAGGAGGTTGAGCGCTGGCTGAAGTCACCCGGTGCCGATGTGCGGCAGGAGAGCCTGCTTCGGGGATACGGACATTGGGTAAAGCGCTTCGCTGGCGGCGCGCCGAACTATCCGGGCACAGCATACACGTTGCTCCACAGCCTCTCTCACGCATTAATGACCGAGATCGCCCTGGACAGCGGCTACCCGGCGAGCTCGCTCAAGGAGCGCGTCTATGCTCTCGCGGAATCGCGCAACGGCGGGCCTCCGACGCGATGCGGGATCCTGATCTACACGGCCACACCCGGGGCGCAGGGCACTCTGGGTGGCCTCGTCGCAGCGGGATCGCGGTTCTCCCGCATCCTCAAGAGTGCGCTCGACAGGCTGCAGATCTGCTCGAACGACCCAGTCTGCGCGGACCATGAGCCTGATGGCAGGAGCGGTGACAGGGCCACTCACGGAGCAGCATGCCATGGATGCCTACTCATCGCGGAAACGAGCTGCGAGATGCGGAACCTTTTCCTCGATAGAAGCTTGCTGGTTCCGACCATGGCCGGCCATGAATCGAATTTCTTCAAATAACGACGCGATTCCTACCGGAACGCTCTACAGAAATGGTACGGCAACCCCTCAACGGTGACCACCGAGCCACCTTCAACCAATGGCACCCCAACATGCCTCAAGCTGCATAGCCCGGACTTTGCCCTGGTCTCCAGATGGAGGGGCGGCGAACCCGGCGCTGACCGCGCTCACGCCGAGGTCGCCGCGCTCAGCATATCAGTCGTCGCTAGAGCACTTTCTCAGCTGATTGAATCGTAGGGGATTCCCGGACGGCTCGATTTCTGATTCAAGATACAGGCTGGTGAAGGAGGCCAGCCTGTATGACGCGACCTCTTTCGATGGATATCCGCAC
>Ga0209347_1002183_pt1 | contig 26947 bp, 15 predicted proteins | sample AutmiccommuBRH23_FD_187382 | JGI IMG/M metagenome (GOLD analysis project Ga0209347, IMG submission 187382) | Deep subsurface microbial communities from Mt. Terri, Switzerland - Autotrophic microbial communities BRH/23 (SPAdes) (version 2) | ecosystem: Environmental > Aquatic > Deep subsurface >...
AGCCTGGTGTCGCTGAGCACCAAGTGCGGCGACGCCGAGGGCGAGAAGGACGTCTACGAGATCGACGTGATCAAGGACCACCGCAGCGAAGACCCGCTGCAGGAAGCCCAGAAACGGGATCTCAAGAACCTCCTGACCAAGGGACTGACCCGTGCCGAGAGACTCATTATCGTCCTATATTATTATGAAGAGATGACAATGAAAGAAATCGGCGCCACGCTGGATCTGTCCGAGTCCCGGGTCTCCCAGATGCATTCCTCCATCGTGGCCCGGCTCAAGGCCCAGATGAACACCCGCAAGAAGGAGTTCGCCGTCGAGTGAGCGTCCTCCTGCCGCACGGGATCGATCGGAATCACCACGCTCAGGCTACGCTTGAGCGTTTCTTTTTAGCGATCTGCACAAAGGCTAAGATAGTGGTTTTGGCCACACAGGACACAGAGAGAAGAAGGTAAGAGGGCGGATAGAAGAGAAACTCGGAAATCGATGTGTTCTTGCCTTCACCCCTTTCGTTTTTCTCTGTGATCTCTGTGGCTTCCTTTCTTAGCTTTTGAGTGGGTCATTGTTTTCTTGAAGCAGGAACCATTCCGGCGAGTCCAGCCAGACTGGTCGTGCTCGTCCGAATTCATTCAAACCTCAGCCATGCAAGCCCCGGGCTCTACCGCCCCACCGGCTTGAACATCGCAACGAAGCGCGTGAACGGCAGCGACGCATAGTGCCCCGGCGGCAGGGCCGACCACTTGTTGCACTCCAACCCCCGCAGCCCCTCTCGCGTTGTGCGGACAGACACGGAGCCTTCACAAACCTGAGCCCCTCAGGTGGGCAGGCGAGGGCGACTGCCCTGCGAAAAGGCCGTAATCCGCCACCGGAAGCCGGCCGCACCCTCGCGCCGGGCAGACGTATGGTGTTTGTGAGGCGGAGAATTGTCCAATACGACTGTTGTTATGCGTACATGAGGGTACCGTATGAATCATAACAAGCAGAAACTCTCGGGGGTTTTCGCGCCGGTCACCACGCCTTTCGCGAACGATGCCGTCGATGTCGAGGCCCTCGCTTTCAATCTTTCCAGACTCCGCAGAACCGACCTGACCGGCTTTCTCGCACTGGGCTCCACCGGCGAAGCCAGGAGCCTCACGGATGAGGAGCGCATGCTGGTTCTGAAGGTCTTTGCCGAAGAGAAGGGCGACAAAGTCGTCATGGTCGGCACGGGCTGCGAATCTACCTGGGAAACCATCGCGAAATCGCACATGGCCGCACAGATGGGTTTCGATTACGTGAGCGTCTTGACGCCGCACTACTTCGCTAGGCAACTCGACGGACCCGCCCTGCTGCGGCATTACGAACGGGTCGCCGAGGAGGTGGCCGTGCCCGTGCTGCTGTACAACGCGCCGCAATTCGCCGGCGGGGTGCAGATCCCCCCGGATACCGTGATCGAGCTTTCCAAGCACATCAACATCGTGGGAATCAAGGACTCCAGTCCGGCCGGACCGGGGCAGTTCATGCCCGACCTCGACCCGGAGGAGGATTTTTCGGTCCTGGCCGGCTCGCTCAACTTCTTCTATTCCTCCCTCCACCTCGGCGCCACAGGCGGGGTCCTGTCGCTGGCCAACGTCGTACCGAACCGCTGCGTCGAGTTGTACGATCTGTTCATGCAGGGCAATTACGAGCGGGCGCGAGAGTTGAGCAATCTGCTCATCCGGCTCAACCAGGTCATCTCCGGCTCCTGGGGCGTCGCCGGCGTGAAGATGGCGATGGACCTGATCGGCCTCAAAGGCGGCCGGCCTCGCGAGCCCCTGATGCCCATCACATCGGAGGCGATGGCGTTGATCCGCCAAGCCCTGATCAACGAGGGCTTCCCCATCGCGCCGTCCGAGATCGGCATGTAGTACAGCGTCCACTCTAATCGGGTGACCGGTCTGTTCGGAGTCCCGCCTTCAGGCGGATCTAAAAGTCTTCCGGCGCAGCCGGCTCCTCTTCTATAACCTCGGGATTTCAAAAGCCGGCCGGACTGCTTTGACCCGCGTAAACGCGGTACTCCAAACGCGCCGGCCTGCGCACAGCGACAAGTCGCGTGTCCGCGAGTCTTCGTTCGGAGTCCCGCCTTCAGGCGGATCTAAAAGTCTTCCGGCGCAGCGGGCTCCTCTTCTATAACCTCGGGATTTCAAAGGCCGGCCGGATTGCTTCGACCCGTGTAAACGCGGAACTCCAAACGCGCCGGCCTGCGCACAGCGACAAGGCCTACGTTCGCGAGTCTTCGTTCGGAGTCCCGCCTTCAGGCGGATCTAAAAGTCTTCCGGCGCAGCCGGCTCATCTTCTATAACCTCGGGATTTCAAAGGCCGGCCGGACTGCTTTGAACCGCGTAAACGCGGTACTCCAAACGGGGTGGACTCGCGTCATGCCGATCACCAAGCATAGTCAGCCGACTCATTGCAGCGGCTTGGCCAGGGACTCGCCCACGTACACGCGGTAATCCTTGATCCGGCCGCCGACGGAGTTGTTGCCCGGACGCGGCGTGTAGCGGAAACCGCTGATCGTGACCGTCTGGCCGAGGTCGATGACCAGCCGGTGCGGGTGGCCGGGCTGAGCCTGGCTCCATTCGGTATGCCAGAAATCGGCGGTTTGGCCGTTGATCGCGTTGAGGGCCGAACCGTCTTCGCTGATCCGCTCCTCGCTGTCCACGTAGGCGATGGTCCAGACGGTGTGCGGGATGGACTGGCCGGCCGCGTCCAGAAGGTCGAGTTCCGCGACCGCGGCGTGAGGCTTGCCATCGTGGGCGTTGAGGGTCTCCAGGCAGAACTGGCGGCCTTGGGCGGGCTTGTCGAATGGGATTTCCTGGGCCACGGGTCCGGAGACGAACATGCCCATATGGACCGGCTGCACGCCCTCAATCGTCAGGACGGACTGCTGGACCTTCTTGACGAAATCGAGCTCCGGCCGGAGTTGGTCGAGGATCGGTTTCCCCAAGCCCGCCAGCGCCGGCTCCTTCGGTCCGAGCAGGTCCAGGACGATCACCTCGTTGCGACCCGCCTTGAGCCACGGGCCCGGCACGTACATGGTTTGCGTCGGTCCGATGTTCCAGAATCGACCCATGCACCGGCCGTTGACCCAGAGCACGCCCTTGCCCCATGTGCGGACGTCGAGGAAGGTATCCGCCGGCTTGGCCACGTTGAATGTCCCCCGCCAGAATGCCGGCCCGCCGGTCGTGCCCTTTTCCCATTGCAGACCCGCGAGCATGGGCTCATCGAGCGGCAGACGGTATACTTGCCAGGGACTGGGCTCGATTGTGTCGCCAGCGGCGGTTTTGAGAGTCACCGGCGTGTGCAGGCCCTTGCGGTCGTGGACCTCGGGTCCGAAGTTGACGTGGCCCATGGCCTCGATCAGGATGTCGAGACGAGCGGTCGCCTGACGCTGCGGGACTTGCACGCGGTACTGTTGCGACCGCCGGTCCATCGTCCCGACGAGCTTGCCATCCAGGAAAACCCAGGCGAAGTCACGGGCCTCCTTGGCGCTGAGTTCGGCCGCGGGGCCCGCGGGGATCGTCGTGCGGTACAGGATGCAGCCTCGACCCTGGTCGTAGGCCTCCATGTTGCGGGGGGCCTTGTCCTCGATGGGCGCAGGCAGATTCTCGAAGATCGCGGCGGATTCGCCCACGTCGAAGCGGGCGATCGCCGTCACCGGATTGGCCGCCGGCGGCTCGGGGATCGTCTCGCCGGGCAGCAAGTACTTGGCCATCAGGTCCCGAGTGAGCTGGAACTTCTCGCCGACCCAGCCGGCCTCGCTGATCGGGGCGTCGTAGTCGTAGCTGGAGGTATCGGGCTTGAATGGCCGATCCGCTCCGGACCACATCCCAAAAGTCGTGCCCCCGTGGGCCATGTAGATGCTGAACGACGCATTGTTCTTGAGCATGTACTCCAAGTCCGCCAGATACTGCGGCGTGTTGCCCAGGTGGTGCGGGAATCCCCAGGTGTCGAACCAGCCCGGATAGAACTCGCCGCACATCAGGGGGCCCTTCGGCTGAACCTCGCGCAGCGCCTTGAACCCGGCCGCAGGGTCCTTGCCGAAGTTGACCACGTTGAAGAGATCGTCCCGCAAGCCCTTGCGAAGGGCGTACGGCGGATTGCAGGCGAACAGCGGCACATCGAATCCCCCGTCCAGCAAAGCCTGGCGGATCTCGCCCATGTACTGCGCATCATCGCCATAGAAGCCATACTCATTCTCTACCTGCACCATGAGGATGGGACCTCCCCGCGTGATCTGCATCGGTCCCAGGATGCGGCCGACCTCCTTGAGCCAGGCCCGTCCGGCCACGATGAAATCCGGGTCGCGACTCCGCATCCGGATATTCTCGTTCTTGAGCAGCCACCACGGCAGGCCGCCCCCCTCCCACTCGGCGCAGGCGTAGGGCCCCGGCCGAAGGATCACCCAGAGCCCCTCCTGCTGCGCCAGCCGGCAGAACTCCGCGGCGTCCGCCTGGCCGGACCAGTCGAATCGGGCCTGGTCCCACTGGTGATAGTTCCAGAACAGGTAGGCACAGACCGTATTGAGACCCATCGCCTTGCAGAGCCTGAGCCTGTGTCCCCAGTACTCCCGCGGCACGCGGGCGAAGTGGATTTCCCCGCAGCGGATCTGGAGGCGTTGGCCGTCCAGCAGGAAGTCCTGATCGCCGATGGCGAAGCGGGGAGTCGCCTGCCCCGAGGCAGCCCCGGCCCACGCAAGGACACAACCCACGACCGCCATGCCGATCAAGGTCCGACGCGACACGCTGAGGCACACTGTAACCATCCGGATATCTCCATCCTGGCTTGGACCGCTCTTGTCTTGCGACCCGGCATCAGCCGGATCTTCGGGCCGCATTATACCGGCGCCGTCGCACGCGGGCAATCCCCTCGGGGCTCTTCCTGACGAGTGGCCCGCGGAACAACCGGAGGGCACAAAACTGTTGCATTTTCCGGGCGGCTCTGGCAGCATGGTGCTTTGGGTGAACGGCCTCGTTCGCCCGGCAGTATAGTGCAGGGCCGCCCTGCCTGCGAAGACAGGGGTTCGACCCACCGTGGAATTGGTGTGCGCAGCACATCCTACGGAGGTTTATGCTTTCAGATAAGGGGACGCACCTATGACAAACCATCCCATTTCCAGACGCCAATTCATTGAACGGACCGCAGCCATCGCTGGCGGGGTCGTGCTGTCGCCCCTGGCGGCTCGTGCGGCGGCCAAGAAGACCGCCGTGGACATCGTGCCGTTGGGCAAGACCGGCCTCAAGATCAGCCGGCTCGGAATCGGCATCGGCAGCAACTCGGGCAGCGTCCAGGCGCAGTTGGGCCAGGACGGACTCAACCGCCTCGTCCGCTACGCCTACGATCAGGGCGTCACCTACATCGACGTCGCCCGGTCGTACCGGACGCACACGATGGTTCGCGAGGCCATCAAGGACCTGCCGCGGGAGAAGATCTTCATCCAGACCAAGATGGGCGGCTCGCCGGAGAAGCCCTTCGAGGAGATCGACAACTACCGCAAGACCTACGGCGTCGATTACATCGACAGCCTGCTCGTCCACTGCACGATCACTCCGAACTGGGAGGAGGAGCGCAAGCGCGTCATGGACGCGATGCAGGAGGCCAAGGACAAGAAGATCATTCTGGCCCACGGCGTCTCGTGCCACAGCCTGCCGGCGCTGAAGCGGGCGGTCGAACTGGACTGGGTCGATGTCCACCTGGTCCGCGTCAACCCGCAGGGCGCCCACATGGACACGCCCCGGACGGACACCTGGAACGCCGAGAGCAACGCCTCGCACGTGCCGGCCGTCATGGAGCAGATCAAGCTCATGCGGGACAAGGGCCGGGGCATCATCGGCATGAAGATCATCGGCAACGGCGACTTCACCAGACCTGAGGACCGCGAAAAGAGCATCCGCTTCGCCATGCAGTGCGGCCTGCTCGACTGCGTCACGATCGGCCTCAAGAGCCCGGCCGAGATCGATGAGGCCATCCAGCGCATGAACAGCGCCTTGGCGGACGTCGCGTGACGTTTGAAGTGTGGAGTGTGCCGCGTCTCATCAAGGGACGCGATACACGCTCAGACAAACAGCCGATTGCAAATAGTCAATTTCGAGGGGTTTTTCCAATGAAGCACCGTCATCTGATCGCCGCCGTGCTGTGCATCGCCGTAGTGAGTCTTGCCGGCCTGTGCGTCCGCGCCGGCCAGGACAACAGCAACAAGACCAGTCCCGAATTCCGCAAGCAGTTTATCGACAGCTTTCAGCGCACCAGCCTGAACACGACGCCGAGCGACGCGATGATGCTCCGCATCCTGGTCGAGAGCGCCCGGGCCAAGCGAGGCGTGGAGGTCGGCGCCGCCAGCGGATTCGGCGCGATCAACATGGGCATCGCCTTCGAGCGGACCGGCGGGCACCTCTGGACCCTCGAAATCGATCCCAAGTGGGCCAAGGAAACCCGCGAAAATCTGGGGAAAGTCGGCCTGGAGAACGTCGTGACCGTCGTGGAAGGCGACGCCCTCAAGACACTCGGCGACATCGAGGGCCCGATCGACTTCGTCTTCATCGACGCCCTCAAGCAGGACTACTTCAAGTACCTCAAGCTCCTCGAGCCCAAGCTGCAAGTGGGCGCCGTCGTCGTGGCGGACAACACGATCCAATCCGCCCGGGCCATGAAGGACTACCTCGACTACGTCCAGAACAGCCCCGATTACGACACCGTCACGATCCGGGCCTCCATGGAGAAGAACGACGGCATGACCATCAGCTACAAGATCCGATAGACCCCACATCCGCCAAATCTCAGGGCCATCCGATTCACCGCAACCGGATGGCCCTTATCGTTCGCAGAACACGCGAGGCGTCAGCGGGCCCAGAAGGTCGCCTTGGCGCCGCGATCCACCGCCTCCTTGACCAGCCTCTCGCCGTTAAAGAAGCCTGAAGATTCGTTCTCGCGGGTCAATTCCTCAATCTCCGAATCGGACAACGGATGCACATCCAGCTCCACCGTGTTCGGCGTGTGGACCGTCTTGGCATACCACTGTCCGGACGGCAGACGAGTCAGGTCCGTACGTTCGACCTGCCGCGTATGGATGTCGTCCGGGGCAAACTCGGCTTGCTTCACGCAGATGTAGTCGCGGGCGGGATCGACGTACCAGTCCCGCCGCAGGCGAGTTCCTTCGTAACGAAGCAGCACGCACCCAGCCGGCATATCAGGCACGTCTTTCAGCACCCTCATCGGCCCGACGTTCCCGATGAACGGCCACTGATCCGTGATCGGCATGATCGACTGGGCCCAGGCATCGCGGTCCCGGCGCACGTCCACCGTCGCTCCGGGGTCGGCCGACGTAGGCCACAGCCCCCGCCCTGTGTCATAGGAATAGCAGAATTGGCCGCCGTAGATTTCCACTCTGAAAAGCGTCAGGTGGCTCGATGCCCACGCGCGGATTTGCTCCACGTCGTCGGGCAATTCGATGGCCAGGGGCGACTGGTGATCGGAACTCACGATCCCGTACGTTTCCTTGCGGAACCTCTCGCCAAGGCTGTAGCTGATCGTCAGCCCATAGGTGCTCTTCCGGACGATGCGCACGTTCCGCGGGAATTGCCGCAACGCCTCCTTGGCGGCCTCCACAATCGCCTTGGCCTGCGGTTCGATAATCCCCCAGTTCACGACCGTGGGCAGTCCCTCCGGCGCGCCGAGGTCGTGGATGCTCGCAGGCCCGCTCTCGGGGAAGGAGAAATCGCCCGTCTTGCAGTTGTCGCCCTGATCCGGCCCGAGGTACTTGCGAATCCGCACCGGCAGACGCGTCTCGGGATCCGCCCAGACCTGCTGGGCCAGCACCCGCAGTCCCGCCGGCCCCACGTCGTACGTGTCGAACCGGACAACCTCCCGACCGTTAATGTCGTCTGAAACTCTCTCCACGGTCGTCCGCCAGAACCGGTCGATGCCTCGATCGTCCCAGTCCCCCACGGCGTACTCCCAGGGCGTCTGCGGGTACGGTCGAGGGGTGAAGGGCTCCTCGTGGATCTGCTGTCCCCAGTTGCTGTGGTAGGCCCGCCAGACGCCTTTGACGTGGTCGCGCATCCCGGCGTAGAAGTTACGTTCGTCGGCATGGGTCACGAAGCAAAGCCGCTCCCGCAGGTTGGCCCACTCCTGAGCCCCGTCGTCGTAACGGATCAGGACCCAGGGTTTCGAATCGATGGACTTCTGCACCTCGGCCAGCGTGATGCCTGCAGGGCAGGCCAGGGACAACCACAGGGACACGCCAACCGCCAGACACGCCGCCAATCCCAGGCCCGAGCGAGCCAGCGTGGGCACAAGCACAACCCTTCTGGCCGGCTTCACCTGCGGCATCCCCTCAAGGGTCTGCATTCCCTTGGCAATTATCGAAGGCCGGGACCGGAGCCGATCGCCCAGTCTGCCCAGCCGTTCGTCGAGTCGCTCATCGTATTCGTTCATGTTGGATTCTCCTTCAGCCATTTCTGGAGGCGCGACCGGGCCCGTGAGAGCTGCATGGTCACGGTCCCCACCGGCCGAGCCGTCATCTCGCTGATCGTCTTCACTGGATGGCCCTCGAAGTAGTAGAGCGTGAGCACCTCCTGCTCATGTGTGGGCAAGCGCGTCACAGCGTCGAGAAGCAGGCGGGTCTGTTCGTCGAGGGTCCCGTCGGCGGAGGACGCAGAAGGTTCTTCGGGCGCCGCCGAACCGGCGATCTGCGTCTGCCGCACCCTCCGCCGGACGGCAATCGCCTCATGCCGCGCAATCTCCCGCACCCAGGCGCCGAACGAATCTCTCTTCCGCAGGCGACCCAGGTTCACGTAGGCCCGGACGAACGCCTCCTGCGTCGCATCCTGTGCGGCGTGGTAGTTGCCCAGCACGGCCAGCGCCGCCGCCAGGACGGAGCGTTCGTGCCGCTCGAAGAGCCGGCCGTACGCCTGCCGGTCGCCATCCAGGACAATCTGCACCAGTTCGGAATCGGACTGCATACCCATTTGTACCTGCGTCACAAAGAGAACACGCGTTTCTCACTCTATAGAGAGCCTCCGCGGGCCAAATGCAACAGGAAACGACGACTTTCTCTGCAATCATCTAACGAGTCTTGATGCACAAGTCCGGCAATGGCTGGGTGCCATGCCTACGGCTTTGCGTAGGCATGTCTGGCCCGCAAGGTCATGCATGTCTACGAGGCGTAGACATGGCACCCGGCGCGGCTGGTCTCGGATTACCGGTTCTATCCATCAAGACTCATTACGGCGGGTGCGGCCGGCGTGCGGTGGCGGGCCAAGAGGTTGCGAAGCTCGTTTCGTCCAACGATTGCGTGGAGGCGCATCGTCCAGCGGTTGCGTCGGCCCGGCGCGGGCCCCGCTCCACGCCGCACGCAACCGAAACGAGCGTCGCAACCGCAACCGTTCCATCCGCCATCCCTGAGGATCAACGCGACCGTATTTCGCCCCATGCGGTCCGGCCTGGAATGGCCCCCGGACGGCTCATGTCCCGTGCGGCTCATTTGTCCGGGGGGCGTCGGGTGCCTGCTCATCCAGCGACTGGCGGTACTTCACACAGCCTCGCATGAACTGGGGCCACTCCGGCACCACAGGGATCGGGTCCGTCTTCTCCGGAAGCAAGCCCCACAAAGCCGGATGATGCCAGCAGAGTTCGTGCCGACTGCTGTCCCGATGCCGCCGGATGCCCTGCCGGAGTTTCTTGACCTCCTCGATCAGTTCCTCACGCGTCATCCGATCCAAATCTTCGTCCATGATGTTCCCCCGCGACAGATTCTCGCGATCATCACGTACCATGATGATCACGCAAAAGGATCAGCGGAGATTCATGCGATGCTGATACATTTCCTTCCGGGTTCTCGCCGCATCACCGCAGCCTCCCGAATACGGGCGCGCACAACGGGGTCGCACACGGGACACTGCCCCCTTGTGCATGTAGTCCTTCAGCATAGCGATGCGTTTCTCCCTTTGCCCAACGGCAGGCGAACCGCCTCCGCACGACGTGGGATCTTTCACCGCACAGGCTGCATGCTAATACCCCCCAGCAGGCGGACAAATAGGGAATCGACCTGCAATGGTGCTCGCCAAAGGACTATGCTGATGAGCGGCATGCATTGACTGGGGCAGGCTGCCTCTTTCCCAAGATGACCAGATTGGCCGACTGGCTTTCCTCTTCGACTTCCGTCCCCACAAGGGAGGGAAAGAATCGAAGATCCCCGAATCCCGCGTCCATCAGGAGTTCGTGAAACTGCACATCCGTGTAGGCTTCTGCGGTCATTGCATGAGAGGCCACTTGACCGGTTTCGGCATCCACAACAAAGAACCGCTGCGTTGCCGATTGGCCGGCGGCATCCCAGAAACTCTCGGAAAGGCACAGATGCGGACGGCTGGAGAACAGACCGCCGCCTTCCTCGCAGGAGTGCCACGAACTACCGGCCCGGCCGTTCTTCTCGACGGTGCTGAACCGTTGCGGCTCGAGCAGCACGAGTCCGCGCCGAGCGAGCGACGCGCAGGCGCGCTCGAGGATCGAGCGAGCCTCGGCCCTGCGAAACACGTTCAGTTGGCCGAAGAGCATCATGACGAGGCCGTATCCATCGCCGTACTCCGCCTCCCGCACATCCGCCAGCTGATAGGTGCAGGCAAGCCCTTCGCGCGCGGCCGTTTCCTGTGCGTGGCGAATCGACGCGGGGGCGTAATCGATTCCCACGCACTCATGCCCCAGTCCGGCCAGACGGCTCGTGTAGAACCCCGGGCCACAGGCCAGGTCAAGAATGCGAGCCGGTGTGCCGCCGAGGATCTCCGTGTGGATCCATTCCACTTGCCGATCGATGATCTCGAACCGGCGGCTGGCGAGGTTGTGTTCCTGGCTGAGATGCTCGGCCAGCATGCGATTGCTGAAGTCCGGATCGTTCCAGGGAATGTTCTCCCCCTCGGCCCAGGCGGTCGGGGGAATCCTCCGGCCGATTATGTCGTGCAGATTCATCTTGCTGAGGTCAGGCAATGGGATATCTCCGCCAAAGTCCGGTCATGAGATCGCACAAGTGCATCATCGTAACGGAACCAGATCCGCGCAGTATCATCGCCATCGCGCTACATCAACACAACCTTCCAGTCGGCACCATGATCAAACATAGACTCGGCAGGAATTTGTGATTCGTGATTGTGTGCAAGGCCCTCTAACAACTGGACTGATTCCTGCAAGAGGAAACGTCTTGTTCCTTGGATCTCGTTACACGCCAATTCGATAGCGGATGGACTTCTCTGATTCTCATTGGTCAAGTCCATTTCACGTTTCCAAGCAGCCGAGTTTTCTCAGAGAGGTTGAAGACTTGGCGGGCGTTGTTGTGCATGATCGGGTCCACCAGCTCCATGGCGTCCGCCAGGGTCAGCCAGCCTTCTTCGACCAACTCGCTCAAGGCCAGGGCGATGCCTTTGCGGGCGATCGTGGCGTGGCCGAGGACCGGCTCGACCGGGATGTAGTCGCCGCCGAAGGTCAGGATCTTGTTGGCCGGGGCCGTGACGAGGTATTTTTTGAGAAAGTCCTTGGCCGCCACTGGGTTGATGATCCAGGACCAGCACATGTCGACGTAGGCGTTCGCCCATTGCTTGGCCGCCGCGATCAGCTCCTCGTAATGCGGGTAACAGATATGCATGAAGACGAACCGCGTGTCCGGGGCCCGGCGGCACAGGTCCGTCATTGAGCCGGGATTGTGCAGGAGCCGGCCGAGCGGCATGCTGTTCTCGCCCGCGTAGTAGCCCGTGTGCAGCTTCACCGGCAGCTTGTGCTCGGTCGCCTTGCGGACCGCCTGCCAGAACAGGTGGTCTTCCAGAGCTTTTCGTTCTTCGCCGGCCAGAGGCTCGTTGGCGAGGCGCTTTTTGAAGATACCCTCGACCTTCTCCGCCGGCACTTGCTCGTAGTCGATGTCCCGGCTGTAGGCGTTCTGCGATTTCACCGCCACCGCGTACTTGCCGTACTTCTCGAACCACCAGTCGATCACGCGGTGCCAGTCGGCCAGCGAGCGGACCTCGATCCCGGTGGGTCTGCCCATGCCCTCGAGGTTCGGGCCCGCGAACATCCCGACAAGGCTGATGTCCTGCATCAGCAGCGTGGGCATGGCCGTCTCGCGGAACGGCGAATTGAGGCAGTTCACCTGGCACGACTCGATCCTGCCCTGCTCGCACAGTATCCGCCGATAGAAGCCCGCCCGCCGCGTCCGCTCATACCCCTCCTGCACCTTCTTCACCATCCCGGCCGACAGATCGTCCACCTCGTAAAGCTGCCGCACGGCGATCCGCACGGCCTGGCCGTAGCCGGTATTCTTGACCGCGGGCCAGTACGGCTCCAGGACCCGCCATTTGTCGGCCGGATCGATCTTCGGCGAGAAGAACCGGTCATAGGCCTCCTTCGGCATCCCCGCCACGAGCAGGTCGGAGTTGAGGTAGTGGCTCAGCAGCAGGCTCCAGTCATCGGCCGGAATGCCGGGGTGCGACGCTCCCGCGAGTCGCTGCTTCTCCTCGAGCAGGTGCTCGTGCGTGTCGATCAACGGCGTCGCGAACACCTTCTCGACAATCGCCGGATTCGCTCGCCCATTCGTACTGATGCCGGCAGGCATTTCCTCGGACGCCCGTGCGGGTACACTACCAACCGAGTCAAGTATCGCCGCCGTGCCCAATGCACCGATACCCTGGAGTGTGTGACGTCTCGAAATCGGATTCCTATCAGCCATACGCTATCCTCCCGAATGCTGTCCCCGGCCCGCCGGAAACAGCAGGTTCCAGGGACAAGTGCCCCTTACGATACCGCACAGCAGCGAGAGACACAAGGGCGTTGAGCCATCCAGGCCGCCCAACCGTGAACGAGAGGTGCAGAGCAGTCTAACAACTCCCATCCAGGATCGGGTGGCAGCGGCAAGCGGAGTCCGCGCAGCTTGCCGATGGCTATTGCGCATGGACGGAACCCTCGGCAAAGCGAGTTTGCCGCGACCACCCGAATGGAGACCAGCGGGATTCGCCACCATATACCGGCCGCACCCGGTGCCGCCGAGAGTTGCAGGATTGACCTTTCCGGCCGGATGGGACATACTGTGCCACGGTTCCGGACACGGACCGAAGCAGAACGGCAACTCATTCTGAAGGAGTGGTTATGTCCCGCATGCGGATGCATCGAGCCGGGTTGGTTCTTGTTGGCTTGGTCACCACCATGGTTGTCAGCACGTCGTGGGCCGCGATGCCGCGGTTCGAGGTCCACAAGATCGCCGAGGTCGGCAACCAGATGGGCCAGACCTCGCTCGTCGATATCGACAAGGACGGCGACCTCGACTGGGTCGTCGGCCAACGGGACCGGACATGGTGGTTCGAGTACGTCGGGCCGGACCGGTGGATTCAGCATACTCTCGGCAAGGGCGCCCGCACCGACGTCGGCGGCACCGCCTTCGACATCGACGGCGATGGCTGGATCGACCAGATCGCCGGCACCGCATGGTATCGCAACACAGGCAAGCCCCGAACCGAGCCCTTCGAGCGATTCGACAACGACGCGATCAGTTGCCATGACGACGTGGCGGCCGACGTCAACGGCGACGGCAAGCTCGACGTCGTCGCGTGCAGCAACGACAAGGCCCACGTCGTCACCGTCTGGTACGAGATCCCCGCCAATCCGCGGGACAAGTGGATCGAGCACAGAATCGGCAGCGGCATTCACGGCGGCGTCGGCCCCCGCGGCGTGGCCGACCTCGACGGCGACGGCGACAATGACGTCGTCCGAGGCGACGTCTGGTTCGAGAACGCCGATGGCAAAGGCCTCCAATGGAAAGAGCACGCGGACCTGACCCCGCCCGGCGGCAATCGGCCCGAGCGTTACGGCCTGGCGATCAAAGTCTGGTGCTGCGACCTGGACCAAGACGGCGACCTCGACATCGTCGAGGCCGAGGCGGACTCGGTCGATGCCCGGGTCTTCTGGTTCGAGAATCTGGGCAAGGCCCAGTCCTGGAAGTGCCACCTGATCTCGCAGGACCACACGAAGCTGGACTTCCACTCGCTGGCGGTCGCGGACTTCGACAACGACGGCGACCTCGACGTCTACTCCGGCGGCGGCCCCCTCTCGCAGACCGCGAAGAAGTGCTTCCTCTGGGAGAACGCGGACGGCAAGGGCGTCCTGTGGGCCGAGTACGTGATCCTCGAAGGCAAGGAGTGCCACGAGGCCAAAGCCGCCGACGTCGACGGCGACGGCGACATCGACATCGTCACCAAACCCTGGAACGGCAACCTGCACATCTACTTCCGGAACATGCTGGTGGAGGACGGCGGAAAGCCGGACAAATAACGGTTCTCGCGCAGAGACGCGGAGACGCAGGGTGTGAGAAGATAGGAACGCAAGAAAGAAAGAAGGTCAGAACTGCGCAGCCCGCGGGTGTTTCCGCCTTCCTACCTTCCGACGTTCTTGCCTTCTTACGTTCTGGCTTCCCACGCCTTCTCTGCGCCTCTGCGTCTCCGCGCGAGTCAATCCGATCCCGGCCGAAGACCGGGCCCCTGCTACCTGCTTATGACAGGTAGCAGAATCGGCCCTTGCGATCTTACGCCTTGGGATCCAGACTCGCCTGAAACCGCCGCCACAGCGATTCGTCCAGACCGTGCTTCAAGAGAAGCTCCTGATTACCTCGCACGTGTTCCGTGAATTCAGCCGCCGCCTTCAGCAGTGGCTCCGTCGCGCGCTTCCGCTCGACCTCTTCGAGGAACCATTGCATCGCCTCATTCGCCCCCTGAACGGCTTTCGCATGATCACCGAACTCCTCCGCATACCGGCAGCGAAAGCCCAGCGTCCGAAGGAGCAAGCGGAACATATGGCGTTGTCCCTCTACAACAACCGCTCGCAACAGGGCTTCACTTCTCTCGTTATCTGTCCTTGCCTGCAGCAATTCACCCATCTGCCTTCGGGCAACGGCTCTGTTGTGCAGCCACTCCCCCAACTCGCCACGTAACTCGCGCCGGCCTTCCCCCTCGACAAGACCTTCATAGATCGTTATCGCCCGCGCGTAGTCGCCAATGGCCTCCGACAGATAGCCCTGAGCCGCCAAGGCAAAGCCCCGGTTGTTGTAGCAGCCCGCCAGGTCATTGCACAGCTCGCGCCGGCCTTCACCCTCGACAAGACCTTCCGTGATCGCTATCGCCCGCGTGTAGTCGGCGATGGCATCCACGAGATGGCCTTGATCCGCCAAAGCAACGCCCCGGTTGTTGTGGTAACGTGCCAGATCATTGCGCAGCTCGCGGCGACCTTCCCCCTCGACAAGACCTTTCTCGATCCCTATCGCCCGCGCGTAATCGGCGATGGCCTCCAAGAGACGGCCCTGATCCGCCAACGCAGTACCCCGATTGTTGTGGTAACGTGCCAGATCATTGCGCAGCTCACAGCGTCCTTCCCCCTCGACAAGACCCTCCGTGATCTCTATCGCCCGTCCACAGTCGGCGACGGTCTCCGAAAGATGGCCCTGAGCTCGGAAGGCAACACCACGATTGTTATAGCAGCGCGCCAGATCGCTACGAAACTCGCGGCGACCTTCCGCCTCAACAAGACCTTCCGTAATCTCTATCGCCCGCTCGTAGTCGGCGATAGCCTCGCGAAGATAGCCCTGATCCGCCAGAACAGTACCCCGGTTATTGTAGCATATCGCCAAGTCATTGCGTAGCTCTCGCCGCCGTTCCCCCTCAACAAGGTCTTTCCTGATCTCTATGGCCTGCCCGTAATCAACGATGGCCTCTGACAGATGGCCCTGATCCCGCAAAGCATTTGCTCGGTTGTTGTAGTAACTCGCCAAATCGTTGCGCAACTCGTGCCGCCCTTCCCGCTCGACGAGATCTTCCATGATCTCTATTGCACGGCCATAGTCAGCGATGGCCTCCGACAGATGGCCCTGAGCCCGCAAGGCAACACCACGGTTACCGCAACACTTAGCCAGGCCATCGCGTAATCCGCAATGGACTTCGCTGCTAACCGAATCCATATACGCATCAATAAGCAGTCCATTGATCCGGACATCCTCATCAAGGTAGCCAAACATCCCAAGCCATGCATCAGTATTGTAATGGCTCTCAGGGGAAGGTTTCATGAGGAACACAGAGATTGCCATGCTGACATCTTTCGCCAGCACCAAGTGCTCAATGGCCCGCAGCAATGGGCGGACCTCGTCGATTCTCGTCGGGTTAACGGGCATCTTTCGCCGGGCCCACCAAACCGCAATCTCCTTGCGACGTGTGTTTGCATTATCCTCTCCTGTCCGAGCAACGAGGAACTGGCGGACAATTGTGTGCTGCTCGGCTTCCGAGCCATCGAACTCGACCATCTGCCACTTCTTCAATCCCGCGAGCGACTTGCGGACGGCGATCTCGTCTCGAGTCATCAACTCGGCAAGCATCTCAACTGGGGCCGAACCAAGTGAACAGGCCACGAATTCCAGGAGAGGCAGATCCTCCTTGGATGTCTCGATGATTCGCTCAAAGAGACCACCAACCGTCGGTTCCCCAAGGGGATTCACTTTCCTCCATTGGGTGGCATCCCCACCATAGAGATCGCGAATCAGGACGCCGAGCACATGCACGGCGTAAGCATGGCAGCCGTAGGCTGTCACCGCCTCACGTTTTGCGTTGTCGCCGCCCTTCACATCGAGTTCATCGAGCAGTCGGAGTGCCTCCTCGGGCTTGAGATCCGCCAATCGCTTTTCAGGCCCATGCTTGTCCCCGATCATGACGGGCAAGTTCTCGTCGAGGGCGCTGGGTATCGCTCGCGTCGTCAAGAGCAGTCGGGACCCGTTCTCCCGCGAGCATGCACCTGTCAGGAACTTGTTAAACTCAGACTCCCATCCGCCCCGGTCGTCGGGTGATGGATTCGACGCATCCGCATCGGGATCAGTTGCCCAGCGTTTGAGCCAGCGTTCCACGCCGTCGAGGATGATCCAGCAGGGCTTGGTGGCGAGAAGACCCTCAACAACAATCGCACGCTCTCGGGCTGTCTTGATTTGCATGCGGTCGATGGGCTCGCCTGCGAGGTACAGATGCAGATCATCGAGGAATCGGTCGAACGTGTAGCCCGATTCGTAGACCTTCCGCCAGAACAGGCCGATGCCTTCGGGCGGCCGGGCCCCGCGCTTGTACCATTCGCCGATCAGGCAGCTCTTGCCCTGCCCCGCCATGCCGATTACCGCGGCGATCTTCTTGTCACCGGCCATCGCCGCGGCCAGTTCCTTCAGTTCGTCCTCCCGGCCGGCAAACGGCTCGGAAATCTTCGGCCCGCCATACGGCAGCGAGACGCCGGGCCACGTGCAAGTTGGTTTGTTCTTTGCAGGCGGTGTTCCCTGTTCCGCACTGACCGGCATCTCCGCAGAAGCCGCATAGGTAATGTGAACCGCTTCTGCATAGCCGATTGTAGGAGACTTGTCTGGTGAGCAGATCTGCTGGCCGGAGACTTGGGATTGAACTGCGACACTCAGGTTTGCGTCGCCCGGTGAGACATCCACTGTGCGTCCGGGTTGCTGTTGGGTGCGATCCATCCATGCGCAAACACAGAGGGCCACGCAGAAGGTCATGGATATGCCAAGCACACCCCACGTTCCGATGGAGTCCATGACGAAGTCAAACGCTGCGATCTGCCCCAGTACACCGGAGAACTTGATCGTAGGAATGCTCAGAACTCCCGCAAGCAGAGCGAGACACGCTCCGGCCATGCGTCTGTAGAAGCGGGAACTGTGGAAATAGAGGACACCCGCGAAGACGACAACCCCGACAAGAACAAGACCAGCAGCCCAGTAAACCCCATATTTGATCAGGATCGATACGAGAGCTACGACAGCGACCACGGCAACGGCTGCGATCGCTGCATCTTTGACTGCGGATGACTTTCCATTCGCCATTTGCTTCCGGCCTCCCTTGTTTCTCTCACAATCGCCTCTCGATCCTCCCGGGGCGGCTGTGGCTCGGATATATCATAGCCTCGCGAGGGCTCTTTGTCAGCGGGATTTCTATTCGGTTGCGGACGTCACCCCCTGGGGGCCTGCCCCCAGACCCCCGAGATTTTGCGCTTTGTGCCAGCAACATGGAATGCAAGGCGAATTCGCGCCGGCGATCAAGATGAATCGCCCCGCTGTGTGCAGGCCCGGGGTATCTCGATATGGCGGTCCCAATGGCAAGCCTCCAGCTATCATGTCATTGGCCCAAGGCGGTAAATCTCGGGGGTTCGGGGGCAGAGCCCCTGAGGTGAGCGACTTCTGCGCGGGACCAGGACGAATCCGCCCATATAACGCGCTCCCCCGGCGATTGAAGACCGCGTAAACGCGGAACTCCGAACGGGTCACGTCCGCGCCGGCATCCCGCGAAGCGATGAAACCAATCATTGCGACATGCTCCCGACACACGATAGAATGCGGGCTGTTGCGGACGCCTGCCGCAAGGACTGAGAAGCGCGGACGGGTCGCGTGGGATGCTTGGATTGAGGTCTTGGGATGTCGCTGACACCATTCGATACAGGGCCGGGGGGCGTGTTTCGGTATTGCCCGAAGTGCGCGATGGCGGCCATGCGCGTTGTCGGGAGCAAACTGCTTCGCTGCGAGGCGTGCGGGTTCGAGCTCTACATGAACCCGGCGGCAGCCGTGGCGGGGGTGATCGTGGACGAATGCGGCCGGATGGTCGTGACCGTGCGGGGCAAGGAGCCGGGCAAGGGGCTCTGGGACCTGCCCGGCGGGTTCGTGGACCCCGGCGAGACGGCGGAGGAGGCCCTGGCCCGCGAGATCCGCGAGGAGGTCGGGCTCGACGTGACTGCTATGTGGTATCTGGGGTCGTGGCCGAACGTCTATGAGTATGGAGGCGTGCGGTACCGAACCCTGGATTTCGGGTTCGTATGCGAGGCGGCGGGAGTCGAGCGGGCACGGGCGATGGAGAGCGAGGTGGCGCAGGTCCTGTTGCTGGAAGCGCGGGACGTGGACATCGAGCGGTTCGCGTTCAAGTCCGTCGGGCGGATCGCCGGGGAGTACCTGCGAAGCCGGAACACCCAAGACAAAATCGGCAAAATCGGCGGCGCCGAGCCATGAAACACGTGGGTGCTTGATGAGATTGGAGATAGTAGTTGCGGCCCCCGCAGGCGAGAATCGCGGGCCATCCCGTTCGGAGTACCGCCTTCAGGCGGGTTCTGAAGTCTTCCGACGCAACCGGCTCCTCCTCTCTAACCTCGGGATTTCAAAGGCCGGCCGGACTGCTTCGACCCGCGTAAACGCGGAACTCCGAACGGGCCGGCCCGAAGCGGTTCCCTCCTTTGAATCTTATTGACCGGATTGACCTCATTGTCAATTGGGTCAATAAGGTCCTGGGGTCATTTCCCTGGCTGCCGGCTTGAAGCGATAAATGGCCGGCCAGCGGGACTCCAAACGGGCCGCGACGCGCCCGCATGGCGGGGAAGCGGCAACGGGACCTGTTGTCACGCATCTTTGCAGGAACGGTCATGCCCCCCCCCCTGCCACTTGCCACGCTCGCACCGCGCAAAGTGCGGTTGCAGGGATGGGCCCGCTGTGGTATAATTGTCGGCTGGTGTGGGCGCCAGGGCGCCCGCCGGGATGCAGGGTGCGCGGAGGAGTTGGGTGCACATCAAAATGGACATCGCTTTTGCGCAATCGAAAGCTGCCGCAGTCGTTCTCCTGCGAAAGACCGCGTGCCGCGGGTACGATTCTCAAAGCAAGCGACGGGGGATTTCTACCGATGATCGATAACGAGAACGAGCCGGCCGGGATGTGGCGGCGGCAGGTCTCACGATGAAAACAGGGTCCCCCATGCCGCTTGTTGCGGCGGGGACCCGAAATGGCCCTGGTATGTGATCGGGGAGTAGTCTGAGTTTCAGTTGGAAGGAAGATGGGTATGTGGAAATGGCTGATTCTGAGCGTGGTCGCACTGGCCATGCTGGCGGGCGTTGCCCAGGCGGCACGGGACATCACGGGCCCGCTGGATACCGTGCAGGGCGTCCCGAACGACGGCGTAACGACCGGTGGCGGCACCAACGGCTGGCCGGCCGGGGAATTGCCGCGTTATATCTGTGACGACCTGGTTTCGACGAAATTCCTGCACTTCAAAGGCGAGGTGGAGCCCACGGGCGTCCGCATCACCCCCGCCGTCGGCGCCACCATCGTGGTCGGCGTCACGTTCACCACGGCCAACGACGCCGATGCGCGCGACCCGGTCAAGTACGAGTTGTCCGGCTCCAACGAGAGCATTGACGGCCCCTACACGTTGATCGCCAGCGGCGACATCACCGATTTCGCCGGCGCGACGGCCTGGGCGCGGCAGACCAAGACCACCACGGCGATGCAGTTCGCCAATACGGCCGCGTACAAGCACTACCAGGTGATGTTTCCCGCCATCCGTACTCCGGCTTCCGCCAACAGCATGCAAATCGCCGAGATCGAGCTGCTGGGGAACATCTTCTTAGCCAGCGCGCCGGATCCCGCCGATGGCGCCATCGGCGTGACACTGCCGCTGTTTCAGTGGATCAAGGGCGACACGGCCGTGCAATACGATCTCTATCTGGGCGCCAGTCCGGACCTGACCGAGGCCGATCTGAGAGTCTCGCACACGTCGGCGATGAACTCGGTGTATTACCACACCGACACCACGCTGGAGCCGGGCGTCGTCTATTACTGGCGCGTGGACAGCATCGATGCGAAAGGCATCGTGTACGCGGGAGAGGTCTGGCAGTTTGCGATCGCCTCCAAGACCGCCTGGGCCCCGAAACCCGGCGATGGCACCGCCTATGTGCCATCGAACACGGAGTTGTCCTGGGCCGCCGGACTCGACGCGATGGCCCACGATGTCTACCTGAGCGAGGACCGTGCCGCCGTCGAGGCCGGCGCCGCGGAGGCCCGCAAGGCCGCGAAACAGTTCACAACATCCTATGCGTCGAGCGAGCTGCAGCCCGGCACGACCTATTTTTGGCGTGTCGACGAGGTCCTCGCGGACAACAGCGTGGAAGCCGGACCGGTCTGGAGCTTCAGCGTCCGCCCGGTCATGACAAAGGCCGATCCCAGCCTGGTCGGCTGGTGGAAGATGGAGGGTGAGAACCCCGACCTGGCCGTAGACTACTCGGGCTACGACAACTACGGCACGCTCGTGGGCGGACCGACGTTCGTGGACGGCTACCTCGGCGAGGCCCTGTCCTTCGACGGCGTCAATGACTGCGTCACCTGCCCTGCCACCGCGAGTCTGAACGAGCTGGAATCCGTCACGGTGGCCGCCTGGGTCCGCTTGAACGTCCTCGGCGGCGACCGGAAGATCGCCGGCAACGAGGACAACGCCACCGGCGGCTACAAACTCGGGATCTACAGCAGCAACCAGGCCGAGTTCGAGATTCGCGACGCCGCCAATGCGGCGACCAACAACCGCGCCGTGGGCGGCGGGGTCGCGCTGGGCCAGAACGTCTGGTACCACGTCGCCGGCGTCTACGAGAAAGGCGTCGCCCTTCGGACCTACGTCAACGGCACGCTGGATCGCGAGGCGCCGACGGCCGTGGAGGCCGGCATTTCCAACGGTTCGCTGATCATCGGTCGCGAGACGTATGCCCAGTCCAATTGGTGGGTCGGGCTCATGGACGACGTGCGGGTGTACAACAAGGCCCTGACCGAGGCGGAGATCCAGGATGTCATGCGGGGCGACCTGAGCCTGGCCTGGGACCCGCAGCCGGAAACCGGCGTGAATCTGGACATCCGGAACGCGACGACCCTGGAGTGGACCGCCGGCAAAACGGCAGTTCAGCACGACGTCTACTTGGGTCAGGACAAGGATGCGGTCAAAACCGCCGACACGAACTCGACGCTCTATCAGGGCCGGCAGACCGGCACGAGTCTCTCGCTGGACGGCCTGGTCGAGTTCGGCGGCGGGACGTATTCCTGGAGAATCGACGAGGTCGAAGCCGACGGCGTCACCGTCCACAAGGGCTCCATCTGGAGTTTCACCGTGCCCAACCATCTCATTGTGGATGAATTCGAAAGCTATGACGACGCCGACAACCGCATCTTCGATATCTGGGTCGATGGTTATGGCGACGACAACAACGGCTCGTTCGTCGGTTACCTGGATTCCCTCAACGGCACGTTCGGCGAGCGGACGATCGTTCACGGCGGCAGGCAGTCGATGCCCTTCAACTATGACAATACCAGCGCCGCGTACAGCCAGGCCGAGCGAACGTTCAACCCGATCGAAAACTGGACCGGCAACGGCGTCACCGATTTGACCCTGTTCGTCTATGGCTACCCCGCTGTGGGCGAAGTCGCAGTCACCGAGACCGCCGGCAAGATCAGCGTCACCAGCACCGGCGCCGACATCTGGGGCACCGTCGACCGGTTCACCTACGCCTTCAAGACCCTCACCGGCGACGGCACTATGATCGCACGGGTCGTCGATACCGGCACCGGGGCCGACAACTGGTCCAAGGGCGGCGTCATGATCCGCGAGAGCCTCAACGGCGGCTCGGCGAACGCCATGATGGTCATCACCGGCGGCGGCGGCAACGTCGGCTACTTCCAGTCCCGCGACACCACCAACGCCGGCTCGACCGGCGTCGACAGCCCCGCGGCTATCGCGGCTCCCTACTGGGTCAAGATCGAGCGGTCCGGCATTACCCTGTCCGGCTTCAGCTCCACCGACGGCAAGCTCTGGAGTCCGGTGGGCACAGCACTCATCGAGATGACCGATCCGGTCTACATCGGTTTGGCCGTTACCGCCCACACCGCCGGCCAGGAACGCACCTATCAGTTCGACAGCATCTCCACCACCGGCAGCGTCAGCGGCGCCTGGACAGGCGCGGTCATCAGTGAGGCCGTACACAACAGCGACCAACCCCTATACGTGACCGTCGAGGACAGCACCGGCAAGAAGGCCACCGTGACCGACGCCACGGCCGTCACAACGGCCGGCTGGAACGAGGTGAAGATCCCGTTGAGCAGGTTCACAGGCGTCGCCATGAGCAAGGTCAAGAAGGTCATCATCGGCGTGGGCAACCCCGCCAATCCGACCGGCAGCGGCGCCGGCCGCATCTTCATCGATGACATCTGGGTGACCACGCCCTGAGGATTCGCGACATACGATGGACATCAGCAGATAGAACATCGTAAGCAACGAATTCGACAGCGGTCATCACGAACTCAATTTCGGGGTCTGCATCTCGACGATGCAGGCCCCGCTTCTCTTTCCCGCGGGCCGCAACCGCAAGAGGTGACCACACCAAGACGCCATTCTTCCCCGATGCGCACTCCGTCCCCCACAAGACACTGTGTTAACCGCGGAGGACACGGAGGTTCGCGGAGAGAAACGAGATACGGGCCACAGGCACGGCTCACAGCTCTCCGGAACGCTCCCACGCTTCTACGCTTCCACGCTCCAACGCGGCGTTCCGCCGCCATGTCATCCAAGCGACGAGTGACGAGCCCGCCCCTGGAGGTTGCGCCGGCCCGGCCTGTCCGCGCGAGTCCTGGGCCCGACCGAGCGGCCGTTAAAGCGTAATCGAGGGACTGCCCCCGGTCCCTCCCCATCCTTCATGGATTGCCCCCTGTCTGCCTCACCTGCCTACGGGACTATCGTCAGCCCCAATAGATCGACAGTGCCTGAAAGCGGCCCGCCATGTTAGGAATTCTGCTTCCACACTATGTTTACCTCTTCGGAGGTCAGATAACTCTTTCAGGAGGCATATGGCAAGCGTTACCACCAAAGCACCTTCAGCAAGAGCGCATATTACCACGATCACACGCCACTCGGACAGCACGCGGAGACTTGCGTACATGAGTATGGGAACGGTGATGCAATACACAATTGCATACACGGCTGTACTAAAAGCAGTGAAGCTATCCAGAACATTGGATACCATGTGCTTGTTCCTTGCCAGATCATAGTGCTTGTCCCGCTCCGACTTCCAGCAGAACGCCGCGGAGTCTGGACATAGGCCGGACACTTTTCTGGCGCGACATTCTGAACGCACTGCATACATATGTACCCAGCCGAGGTAATTCGGTGGTGCTACATCGTGGCGAAGGTACTCGGTTAGCGCGGCAAGGAAGCCACGACGAAAGCTGACGGCGCGCGCCTTTTCAATGCTCGCTAAGACACCCAGCGTGAGAAATCCATAGGGAAGAACTGCACCAACGGCAGTCCACAAGCCTGTGTTAGTGAGGCGATTGCTGATTACCAGTCCCATTGCGGCCATTATCCATGTTGCAATTGCCCCAAGTGTCCCAAGGAATATGTGACTCCGACATGCCTGTATGGCACGAATCTCTTGCGAGACTTCAACGTAATCTCGTCTGGCAAGATCCAAGGATCCAACCGCACTTGAATCTGCCGCCAGTTTGGCCAGTTCTGCACCTTTGAGTGGGCTGTGGAATCTTACAGCACATCCACCCTCGCTTGTCGACCGCCCAGGCAGGATATCGCACTCTCGTTCAATCTCAATCTGTGTGGCCTTTGATGGATGAGGGACTTTGAAGATAACCACACCCTTGTCTCGAGATGGGTGAGGATTTTTGATGTAGGCACCTCCAGAACTTATATCCACGGCAGAACTCTCTGAAGCTTTCTCGCCGTCAGTTGCGAGAAATGCCGCCACATCCTTGCGGCAATCATACCGTGGGAACCATCTCTTGTTCTGCTCCATCTCCTGACTCCTTTCATGACAAATGGAAACCGAACCCAATCATTAGTACTGCGAGTACCTCAATGGGTGGTTAGCACTATGCTCTGTTCCATCCAATGGTCACATTGTCCTCACAACATCACCTCGCATTGCTTGAACATTCCAGTGATCGGTGACTGTCCAGCAACACGCTCACACATTCACTCTGTACTCTCATTCACACTTGGACCTTCTGGCATACCATGCGACAGGATAGTCTCTTCCGCACGCATCTTCTTTTTGATCCATGCGCGCGATGGACTCTGAATCCTATTCGGCAGATTCGGTGCATTCGATTCTACAGCAGTCCACTTCTCTCGGATTGCAGAAGTAAACACGTAGGGTCCCTGGCTGTCGCATTCCTCGACAATACCTCCTCGATCTGGCGACGAAGATCCGAATAGCGATCCGCCGCTGTCTTATGCTTCTCCGCTACTGCTGAATACCCGAGGAATGTCTGCAAACTCGTCAGAATCGCCGCCAGAATGCTAAGGGATCCAACAACAGAGCGTTCTACCGCCGTTGGAGTCGCGGAAAGGCTTGAGAAGATGGTTGTTCCAACAACCGCAGTCACAATGATCGTTGGTATCCCAAGAATCCGATTGAGACATGCATAGTGCTCGACAGCTCTATCATGTGCTCTGGATCGCACGCGTACTGCAGTAAGCCATTCCATGAGAAGTTCTCGTTTGTTGTTCATAAGTATCACCAAGAACGATCATCCCGAGATGGGATGCAGGCGAAGACATGCAAGAGGGAGTCCATGGCGGTTGCTCAAGCTCGCTGGCTACCTCCAAATCTTCGTTCTTGCGTCAGACACGAGGGTGCCCAGTGCATAGCACTGCTTAACGAATTGCCATTCGGGACATTCACTAATTCTACCGCGCCCCTATCTCTTCGCTCCTATCCTTCGCGATCCCGCAGTCACGGGATCGCCCAGAAGCCCTGAAATCTCCAGCCTCACATGACTTTGTCGCACTTCAATCCAGGATGCTCATCAAAGAATATGACATCATTATGGCGGATGGGTCAGGAGGACACAAGGGAAAAGTTGCGGCGGAATTCCGGGGACGCCATACGAATAGCACTGCCGTCGTATCTTTCGTGGTAGTTGATTATATTCGGGGCACGCCATACTCATTTCGCCCACCCGCGGGGGCCTTGTCGCTCGTTGCTCACCCCTGTGAATCTGTGAAATCTGCGTAATCTGCGGCTATCAACTCCTCCATGGCGAATCCGGAGGGGAGAGGTCTGCCACAGATTTCGCAGCCCGGCCTCCGGCCGGAAATAAGTCGACTCGCGCAGAGACGCGGAGGCGCAGAGGAACACCTACTGAACCTCCTTCCCCTCAGCGTCCCTGCGTCTCCGCGCGAGACATACTCCGTTTGTTTCAATGGGGTACGGGGACGTTCAACCATTATTGTCCTTGCGACCGCTCAATTCTTCCGGGCCCGTCGAAAGCCGAAGGGCTCTTTGGACGGATTCTCCGGCGGGGGCATCAGCATCTGAATCGCGTCGACAATGGCTACGATCTGCTTGCTGTGGGCTCCGACCGTCTTCTCCACTCGCCTCAGCCTGGCGGCCAGAACGTCGTTCGATGCGAGCATCTGCCGCAGTCGGACAAACGCGCGAACGACGAAGACGCTGGTCTGCACGGCCCGTTCGGAATTGAGGATGCTGGCCGCCATGATGGCGCCGTGCTCCGTGAACACATACGGCCGATAGCGGCGACCGCCCCGCCCGGCCGAGCCGTTTGAGATCACAGATTGTGATCTCAAACCCTGGAACTCCTCCGTGGTTAACTGGAACGTGAAATCATCGGGGAACCGAACACGATTGCGTTTCACCGCCTGAACGAGGACGCGAGTTTCCACCCCGTACAGACCCGCCAGGTCTGAATCGAGCAGGACCTTCTGGCCCCGGATCAGGAGAATCAGGCTCTGCACCCGCTGGATCGGGATGATCGCCGGGACATCGGTGTCCTCCGGGCTGTCGCGTTCATCAGTTCTGTCTCTCGCCATGGTCGATCCTCCGGGCACGCTGTCCTGACCAAGCCCACCACAGTATCGAATAGCCGGGACGCCAGAGCAAGCGAAAAAGGACAACTCACGCAGGCGGAATGGTGTGCATGGCACATCCTAATGAGTTTTGACGAGCAACTTCGGCAATCCATGGTCGGGTGCCATGCTTACGCCTCGTAAGCATGTTTGTCCTTCGCAGGGAGCATGTCTACGAGGCGTAGACATGGCACCCAGCACTCGATGGGTCTGCA
>Ga0209347_1002184_pt1 | contig 26944 bp, 25 predicted proteins | sample AutmiccommuBRH23_FD_187382 | JGI IMG/M metagenome (GOLD analysis project Ga0209347, IMG submission 187382) | Deep subsurface microbial communities from Mt. Terri, Switzerland - Autotrophic microbial communities BRH/23 (SPAdes) (version 2) | ecosystem: Environmental > Aquatic > Deep subsurface >...
TAGGTTGATTGGATGAACAGATATGCGCGCATATCCCTGATAGTATGCCTGTTGTTCTTTGCGTTCGGTCTCCAGGTGTTGGCGGATGGCATCATCATCCCTATCCCGCCGCACCCGCCCGCCCCCCGGCCCCCGCTGCGCAGCCTGGCCATCAAGTATCACCACGTCACCGTTACTATCGAGGACCAGGTAGTCACCACCCGCGTGGATCAGGTGTTTATCAACGAGTCGGGCCACGACCTGGAAGGGGAATACCTCTTTCCGCTGCCCGCGGACGCCAGCATTTCCCGCTTTGCCCTGTGGGTGGACGGCGTGCCCGTTGAGGGGCGGGTGCTGGACCGCGACGAGGCCCGCGATATCTATGAGGACATTGTGCGACAGCAGCGCGACCCGGCCCTGCTGGAATATGTGGGCCATAACGCCTTCCGCGCCCACATCTACCCCATCCCCGCCCACGGCGAGCGCCGGGTAGAGCTGGAATATAGCCAGGTGCTTCAGGCTGACCAGGGCTTGCTGCACTATACCTATCCCCTGAGCACAGAAAAGTTCTCCACCCGTCCGCTGGAAGAGGTACGCGTCACCGTGGACATCCGCTCGCGCGAGGCGATCAAGGCGGTCTACTCCCCCAGCCACCCCATCGAGGTGGACAAGGGCGACTATGCCGCGCAAGTGCGCTATATGGACGAGCAGGTGATCCCTGACCGCGATTTCGTCCTGTACTATACGGTGGGCGCGGAGGAACTGGGGGCGAACCTGCTCAGCTACCAGCCCGACGGCGAGGACGGCTTTTTCCTGCTGCTGCTGGCTCCGCAATCCACCGTCGAGACGGAGGAAATCATAGCGCGGGACCTGTTTTTCGTGCTGGACACGTCCGGCAGCATGCGCGGCGAAAAGCTCCAGCAGGCCAAGGCCGCCGCCCGCTATGTGCTGGACAACCTGAACCCGGAGGATCGCTTTAACATCGTCGCCTTTAACAGCAGCACCAGCCATTACGCCAGGGGCCTGCAACCGGCAAGCGATGTGCGCCAGGCGCGGCAATTTATCCAGAATCTCCAGGCCGGGGGCGGCACGAACATCGCTCGCGCGCTGGAAGAAACCCTGGCCCAGACTGGTGACGAGCGCCCGCAAGTGCTCGTGTTCTTGACCGACGGCCTGCCCACCGAGGGCGAGCGGGAGGCGGGCAAGATCATTGCCCGCGTGTCGGAAGATGCCGGGGAGAACGTGCGCCTGTTCACGTTTGGCGTGGGCTATGACGTGAACACGACACTGTTAGACACGCTGGCCCAGAACCACCACGGCACCGGCTCTTATGTGCGGCCAGAGGAGGATATCGAGAGCGCCGTCTCCTCGTTCTATGAGAAGATCAGCAAGCCGGTATTGGCCGACGTGTCCCTCGATTTCGGGCGCATCCAGGTGGAGGATGTGTACCCCTATCCCCTGCCTGATCTGTTCGCAGGCGGCCAACTGGTAGTGGTGGGGCGCTATCGGCAGGGGGGCAGCGCCATTCTCACCCTGAGCGGAACGGTGAACGACCAAAAATTGGCCCATCCCTTCGCCAACCTGCACTTTCAGACCGAGGCCGACGGCGGGCAGGCCAACGACTTTATCCCGCGGCTGTGGGCCACGCGCAAGATCGGCTATCTGATGAGCCAGATTCAACTGCACGGCGCAGAAGATGAATTGATCGACGAGATCATTGACCTGAGCGTGCGGTATGGCGTCGTCACGCCCTATACCTCGTTCCTGGTGGACGAGACCGAGGACGCGCTGACCAGCGAGGGACGGCGCGACCTGGCCGAGCGCGAGTTGGCCGCGCCGCCTGCGGCTGATGGAGGACGGGCGGGACTGGCCGCCGCTCCCCAGTCTGGCGAGGGGGCAGTGGAAAAGAGCATCACCCAGAACCTGCTGCGTGGGGCCGACGTGGTGGCGCAGAGCGATGAGGAACGGGTGCGCATCGTGGGAGACAAGACCTTTGTCCTGCAAGATGGCGTTTGGACGGATACCACGTTTGACCCGGCCCGGCTCGAGCCGGAGCGGATCGCATTGGGCGGCGAGCGATATTTCGCGCTGCTGGGGGAGCATTCCGAATGGGGGCGATACCTGGCGCTGGGGCCGGAGGTGATCCTGGTTTGGGATGGACAGGCGTATCAGATCGGCGAGAACATCGCCGAGTCTGCGCCCGCGACGCCCCAGCCTTCGGCGCTCACCGAACCGACGGTCACCGGGCCGACGCCCGCGCCCACACCCGCCGTCGAGTTCTGGGAGCAATTCAAAGAGTGGTGGACCAATCTAAAGGACGGTGTCATCTCTCGTTTCTGGTAAAATGATAGCAGACAGTCAGGCTTGAAGGGAATGATTTGGATGAACACGAAACGCATGCAACGATGGAGTTCGACACTGCTGTTGGTGGCCTTGTTGCTGGCGATGGCGGGTTGCGCAACCGCGCCGGAGGATCAGCGTGCGGTCACGCCCCTCGCAACGACAGAGCAGACAGCCGTCCCCTCACCAACGCAAAACGTTTATGCCGTGGCATACGCCGTGGGAGGAATGAAACCGATGGGTTTTGCCAGTGTCCAGGTGGAGCCAGTGACCGTGCAGCCCAGCGTCCCGCCGTATAATCCCGACCCGCAGGCTGCCCGGAACCCCGACCTGCTGGGGCGTCTCACACCCGCTCAGGTCGAGTTCCTGGCCCAACACGGGTTCGTGATCCTGCCGCAAGGCCCGCAACAGATCTATCAGGTCTACAAGCAGGCCGCCGATGCAGACACCCCGGTGTTTGTGACCACCGATGCCCTGATGCACACCTATCATATCCTGTATGACTATACCCTGCGGCATGTGGAGGTGCAGTATCTGACGCACGACCTGGAGCAGTTGCTTGCAGCGTTGATCGCTGCCACCGAGGAGCAGCTTCAGGAGGCCCGCGACCTGGAGCCGGTGCGCGAGGCGGCCAGCCGCAATCTGGCCTACCTGGTGGTGGCTGCCAGTCTGTTGAACCCCGACACCCGCGTGCCCGATGAGGTGGGCGAGATGGTGCGTCAGGAACTGGCCTTGATCGAGGCCCACGCTGGCCTGAGCGCGTCCCCCATCTTGGGCTATTGGGAGGACTATACCCAATACGTGCCGCGCGGCCACTATACGCGCAACGAGACGCTGCAACGCTATTTTCGCAGCATGATGTGGCTGGGGCGAATCATGTTCCGATTGCAGCCGGGCGAGGCGGACGCTGATCTGGCGGCGGGCCGCCGGGAGACGCGCCAGGCATTGTTGTTGGTGGCGGCCTTGCACAACGCCCGTGCCGAGGACGCCGACGCCTTGACCCTGTGGGACCGCATTTACGCCCCGACTACCTTTTTCGTGGGGCGCTCGGACGACCTGAATGTGTACGATTATAGCGAGGTCGTGGGCCAGGTCTGGGGCGATCAGCTCGACTTGGCGCTGCTGGCCGACGATGAGCAGGTGGATACCTTTATCCAGGCGGCTGCCTCCCTGCGGTCACCCCAGGTCGTCTCCTCGTTCGTCACCGATCAGCACGATGTGGTACAGGTGACCAAGGGCTTTCGCCTGATGGGGCAGCGCTTTGTCCCCGACTCCTATATTTTGCAGCAGTTGGTCTATAACCGGGTGCTGGAGTATCAGGAGCAGGGTAAGCCGTTCACGATGGAGATGTCCGACGCCGGTCCCATTCGGGCCTTCCCGCGTGGCCTGGACGTGGCCGCCGTGTTGGGTTCCCAGCGGGCGCTGGACATCCTGACGGAAGAGGGGGATACGGCCTATGTGGGATATGCCGAGCAGATGGCCAAGCTCCAGCACGAGTTCGCCGACCTGCCCGCGAACCAGTGGCAGGAGAACCTGTACTGGAACTGGCTGCATACCCTGCGCCCCCTGTTAGCGCCCAAAGGGGCGGGATACCCAGCCTTTATGCAGGGCCTCGCCTGGGCGGACAAGAATCTGAACAGCTTCCTGGGGTCGTGGGCGGAACTGCGGCATGACACGCTGCTGTATGCCAAGCAGAGCTACACCGTCAAGGCGACCAGTATGCGCCCCGAAGTGGCCAAGTTGCCGGGGTATGTGGAGCCGGAGGTCGAGGTCTGGAGCCGCCTGTTGTACCTGGTGCGCCAGACACGCACCGGCCTCACTGAGCGGGGGCTGCTCAATGACGAGTTCCAGACCAAGCTGTCCAACATGGAACGACTGGTGAGCGATCTGCGCGATATCTCTGAGGCAGAACTGTCCAATCAGCCCCTGGACGAGCAGCAGGTGGCGTTGATCGAGCGCATCGGCTCCATGCTGGAGGGGCTAACCACCTTCTCGCAGCAGACCGAGGACGAGCTAACCTCCGAGGCAGATGAACGGATGGCCGTGGTGGCCGATGTGCACACGGACGTGCACATCGGCCAGGTGCTAGAGGAGGGGGTGGGTGACCCCTTTACCCTGTTTGTGCTGACTCCCGATGGACGTGGGGGCACGGTGCTGACCGTCGGCGGGGTGTTCAGCCATTACGAGTTCAAGCAGCCCATGAGCCAGCGACTGACGGACGAGGCGTGGCAGCAGATGGAGCCCAAGCCGTCCCTGGCGCCCTGGTTCGACGCGCTCGTGCAGGAGTAACGACGCTTATAACGCCTGTAGTGGCTGAAATGCTACCGCCCCCTTGCAAAAAGCAAGCCCTGTCAGAGGTGTTCTGGCAGGGCTTTGCTGTTGGGGGGAACTTTGAAATGCCGTCGGGGATGGCGACCAGCGCGCGGCTACAAGCCGATGGAAAACGCGGCTACGCGGCGTCCCATTCCCCCTTCAGGTTTGGGTGCTTGTCTACAATCCTTCTTGATAAGGAAAGCGCAGTGGAGCCGGTTCCACGCCAACTACTACATTCCCCCGATAGGTCAACTGGCACTCAAGGCGGTCCTCTGGTTTCAAGCCTGCCAGGATGCCCAATTTGTTCGTCGGTCCAAAAACCTCGCGGGTCTGCCACTCTATCAGCGGCCAGCGCAACTCGCCAGCATCGCCGGATTCCAGAGACAGCGTTAGCCAGCGCTTGTCATCGCTCCACGTCACTGGAACGAGATCGCCGGAAATAGCAATTGATTCCGGGTCTACACGAGTCGGTCGGCGGATGCGCAGCCAGCATTTCCGATGGCTTGAGAATTGCAGCACACCTTCCTCGTTGCCCTCCAGCGTGACGTTGGCGTCTCGGTGCGACATGGGCACGCGTACCTCTGTTCTGTCGCCACATTGCACGACCGCATGTTTCCATACCGCGTACAGCCCGCGAACTCCTGAGTATGCACAGCAGCCGCCGCTACCCAGGGCGGGTGTATCGGGACGCAGTCCGGGGTGGTTGGCAAGCCCGGGGAGGTTGCGCTTGAGCGTGTCGGGCCCCATGAAATAGCCGAGATCGTTTAAATAGCTGCGGCTGCCATTCCACAGGCCGGTCATCTTGGCCAAGCGCGCCCTGGCTTCGGCTTCTGACAGGTCAGAGGTGAGCAATAGCTGTGGAACAAGCTTCTCGGGTTGGGTAAACTGCATGTTCAGCAGCTCATTGCGCCCTGCACGTTCCAAAACATCCCAGGTATCGGCCAGTTCCGACCATTCGGGTCGAAGGTCAGCGCACGGCCCCAGGTCGGTAATTAGCTCGATCAAGTCCGCCGTGCAACACAACTCACTGGAAGACCAGGGTTGGTCACTGGCTGTTTCCGGGCATAGGCCGCATGAAGCCACCGGGTTCACGTTGCGGTCGCGATCGAAAATCCAGTGATACACGCGCACCGCCAGTTCGATCCACTCCTGCGCCAGAGAAATCTCCCCCAGCCCCCAGAGGTGGCGCGCCAGCTTCACCAGGCCATCCAGGCCCGAGATAGCCCCATGCCAGTGGCCGCGAAATTCCCCATCGGGCCCGAACATCGGCATCGTGCTGCCACGACGTTGTTCCAGGCCCGCCAGGAACCCCCTTGCAATCTGCATCGCCAGGTCCAGGTCACCCGCTTCGCCGGTCCATTCGGCCAGCTCCACTTGCGGCCCCAGCAGTTGGGAGGTGGCAATACAGAAGCCAAACCAATTCTGATCTCCAAAGTCACGTCCCGCTGGCAGGCCAGGCGTGCGATTCCAGAAGACATCCAGAGGCCACGAAAGCGCCTCCGTGCCGTCGGGGAGGCGGTGCTTCTTGGCGACTGCCAGTACTCCCTGTTGCAGGCGACGAACACGCTGCCGCAGCGCATCGCGTTCAGCAGCCGGCGTGAAAGGGGACCTCAATCGTAGGACCAGATAGCCCATTGTACGTCCCTGGTCCCACATGTGATAGTAATAGTGTCCGCCAGCCGGATCGCTGTGCTCGGGCACGAAAGCCATGCCGGTCTGTGGATGAAGCACGGATTGCAGGTGCTGCCAAAGCCCTTCCTCGATCTCGCGACCCGTATCGTGGTCACCTGTGATTTCGCGCACACAGTGCCATGCAGTCAATGCCCGGCTGGTGACATCCCCGTGGTCCCATTGTGTATGACGCAGAATGGGCTGAGGCAACAGGGCACAGTCGAACGTGGGGCGATACCCTGTGGGCACGCGGTCCACTGTCTGCGTCATGAATCCGTCACGGGCCAAAAGAATCCGTTCCTGTACGAGTTCTCGCATAGCTCATCTCCAGTGGTAAGCGTTTTCGTTTCGACTTCGGAAATTACGGTAGATGCGCATCAATCACCACAACGCTCAGGCAGCAGGCAATACATGGGCGGGTCCGCTGGCGGGCGGGGAAACGCAGATAAAGCGGGCCGCTTGGCGCTATAGAACAGGTGCGTGTGGCAGGCGCAGTCCGATGCGCCAAAAGGGGCGGCGTACGGCCTCATTTCTGGCAGTTGCGCCAGCCGTTGTGCCCAGGCGCATTCCAGGCGCTGGCTGCCGACGCTATACCAGATTTCGCGAATGACCCCGTACGCTAACAAATAGTCAATGTGCCAGTGCCCGCGCTTTATCGCGCGCAGGTGGCGGGCCAATCGGGCGCGCAGTCCGCCCAGGGCGCTCCCCACGTAGAGGTAATATCCCCCCTCGAAGGTCAGCGGCCCCAGGCTGCCCACCCGCGTCTGCACGCGCTCTGCCAGCTCGATGATCAGTATGTATGTTCCCGGTTGGACGAGGTTCATAAAGACAGTGTAGCTATTCGCCTGAGAATGGCAATCGCCAGCACGCTGGTTTCTCTACGATCCGCAAGAGCCGAAAGGCTTCTCTTTGTGAATATTTGACGGTAATGCTATAATTGGTTCTATATACGGATTCACGAGCCGAGGAGGTTGCATGAGGGAGTACAAGGTAGATAAGCTGCGAAATGTGGCGCTTGTTGGCCACGGCGGCTGTGGCAAAACATCCCTGAGCGAAGTGATGCTGTACGATAGCGGCGCTATTTCGCGGCTGGGACGAGTAGAAGAACACAACACGGTCTCCGACTATGACGAAGAGGAGCACATTCGCGGGTTGTCGGTCAACAGCTCGGTGATCCCTCTGGAATGGCAGGATCACAAGCTAAATGTGATAGATGCGCCCGGTTATGTGGACTTTGCGGGTGAGGTCAAGACGGCCATTCGTGCCGTGGACAGTGGTGTGTTGGTAGTCTGTGCGGCATCTGGTGTCGAAGTCGGCACAGAGCTCCACTGGAGCTTTTTGGATGAGGCCGGGCTGGCTCGGTTGGTGTTCATCAACAAGATGGACCGGGACAATGCCAGTTTCCAGCGAACGCTGGAACAGTTGCGCTCCAAGTTCGATGCGACGTTCGTTCCCGTGCAGTTGCCGATAGGCGCGCACACCTCGTTCAAGGGTGTGATTGACCTGGTGGCGATGAAGGCCTACATCGGTGAGGAAGGGAAGGAATCTGACATCCCCGCCGATATGCAGGATCAGGCAGCCCAGGCGCGCACCGAGATGATGGAGTTTGTCGCCGAAGCAGACGATGAACTCATGATGAAATACCTGGACGGTGAGGAACTCACCGATCAGGAGATTCGTTCGGGTCTTGCCAAGGGGGCAAAGAGCCGCAGCCTGGTGTTGGTCTTTGTCGGCTCGGCAACCGGAAACTCGGGCGTCAGGCTGCTGCTCGACGCCGTGGACAACTATCTGCCCTCCCCTGCCGAGTTGGAAAACAAGGCGGTCAACGCGGCGACCAACGAAGAGGAAGCGCTTCCTTCCGACCCGGCGGGCGCTTTGGTGGTGCAGGTATTCAAGACCCTGGCCGACCCCTTTGTGGGCAAGCTGTCCTACTTCCGCGTATACAACGGTACGCTGTCCTCTGACTCGCGTGTGTTCAACGTGAACGACAACGCCGAGGAACGCCTGGGCCAGTTGTTCATGATGCGCGGCAAGGAGCAGACTCCGGTGGCCAAGGTCCAGGCCGGAGACATCGGCGCGGTGGCCAAGCTGACGGTCACCAGCACTGGCGACACGTTGTGCGACCGCGGCGCGCCATACCGCATGCCGGAAATCGTCTATCCCCAGCCGCTGTACTCGGCAGCAGTCTTTCCCAAGACCAAGGCTGACCTGGATAAGCTGGGCGCGGGTTTGAACCGCCTGATGGAAGAGGACCCCACCCTGCGCGTGGAGCGCAACAGCGAGACCAACGAGATGATCTTGTCTGGTATGGGTGAGTCACACGTCCAGATTGCGGCGCGCCGGTTGGCGCAAAAGTTCGGCGTCGACATCGAGACCACCGTGCCGACCATTCCCTATCGCGAGACGATCACCAAGACCGCTCAGGCGCAGGGTCGCCATAAGAAACAGACCGGTGGTCGTGGTCAGTTTGGCGACGTGTACGTCCGCTTTGAGCCGTTGGAGCGCGGGGCCGGTTTCGAGTTCACCAGCGAGATCTTTGGTGGCTCGGTCCCCAAGAACTATATTCCAGCAGTCGAAAAGGGCATGCGCGAGGTGCTGGATAGTGGCGTCCTCGCCGGGTTCCCCACCGTGGACTTTCGCGCGGTGCTATACGATGGGTCCTTCCACCCGGTAGACTCGTCCGAATTGGCCTTCAAGCTGGCGGCGCACCTGGCGTTCCGCAACGGTATCCCCCAGGCAGGGCCTGTGCTACTGGAGCCGGTGATGGAAATCGTCGTGACGGTGCCTGAAAGCTTTATGGGTGACATTCTCGGTGACCTGAACACCCGGCGCGCTCGCGTGCAGGGTATGGAGCAGGCCCGTGGGAATGGCGTCGTGACCGCTCAGGTGCCTTTGGCCGAGATTCAGCGGTATGCCACCGACCTGCGTTCGATGACGCAGGGGCGCGGCATCTACACGATGAAGTTCTCCCATTACGACATCGTGCCCGCTCACCTGGTCGACAAGATCAGGGAAGAGGCTGCCAAAAAGCGCGAGGAGCGCGAATAGTCTGGCGATGTGCACAAGCGGGCAGCTCGCATGGGCTGCCCGCTTTCATGTTCGACATCCACGGAGCTATCGGGTTATGCTTGGGCTTACGGCAGGTTGATGGTATATGAAAGTTGATTTGCATATTCACACACATGCTTCCAAGGACTCGTTGACCTCCTACCGCCAGGTGTTGCTGTGGGCCAACCGCAGGCAACTGGGGGCGCTGGCTATTACCGATCACAATACCATCGCCGCTGCTCTGGCCCTCCGCGAGCTATCTCCCATCCCCATCATCGTGGGCGAGGAAATCCGCACCACGCGGGGCGAGATCATCGGGTTGTTCCTACAGGAAGAGATTCCACCCGACCTGTCGCCTGCCGAGACGGTGCGCCGGATTCGAGCGCAAGGCGGGGTGGTGTATGTGCCCCATCCCTGTGACCGGGTGAGGCATTCGGCGTTGGAACCGGAAGCCCTGCGTGAGATCATCGCGCAGGTGGACGTGATCGAAGTGTTGAATGCCCGTGTGACCCTGTCGGCGGACAACAGCCAGGCCGAAGATCTGGCCCGCGCCCACCACCTGCGCATGGGCGCTGGAAGCGACGCCCATCAGGGTTACGAGATTGGCCGGGCCTATGTGGAGATGCCCCCCTTTGAGGATGCGGCGAGCTTTGTGCGTAGCCTCTCCCAGGGCCGGGTGATCGGCGGCCTCTCTTCCCCACTCGTGCACGTGGGCAGTACCTGGGCCAAGCTGGCCAAAGAGTTCAGGGCTTTTACCTCGTTCCCCAAATAGGCGGGCGCCCAGCATCGCAGAAAGGTTAACCTCTGCCATGGAATCTCAGGTTGGCACCGTTCCCCTGTTCCCTTCGCTTGTGGCTAGCGTCCTGCCCACCATCGTGTATGTGCTCCTCATCTGGCGGATTGATCGCTATGAAAAAGAACCGTTGCGCCTGTTGCTGGTCGCCTTTTTATGGGGGGCAGCCCCGGCGGTGGTGCTCTCTATCGTGTTAGAGTTGGCCTTTGATCAGCCGCTGGCGCTGCTCTCGGACCTGTACGGGCCGCTGAAACATTACGGGGATTTCATCAGCATGGGGATCGTCACCCCGCCGGTGGAGGAGATCGCCAAGGGACTGGCCCTGTTGGGCCTGTTCATGCTGGCGCGGCGCGAGTTCGATGGCACGCTGGACGGCGTCATCTACGGTTCGCTGGTGGGGTTTGGCTTTGCCATGACCGAGAACGTGCTCTACTTTGTGCGCTCGTGGCAGCAGGATGGCCTGCAGGGCTGGGGGATGGTGGTATTCGTCCGGGCGCTGGTGTTTGGCCTGAACCACGCCATGTATACATCGTTCACAGGGGTGGGGTTCGGGCTGGCGCGCTACAGCCGGTCGCGGCGGCGGGGCGCGTTTTACATCCTGGCCGGCTTGTTGGCTGCCATCCTGACCCACGCCATCCATAACACCTTCCTGTCATTCGAGGACATGTGTATGGTCAGCCTGGTGGCGGACTGGCTGGGGGTAGGCGTGGTGCTCGTAATCATCCTGTTAACTCGACGGCGCGAGCGGCTCTGGATGACCACCCAACTGGCCGATGAGGTGCAGTGGGGGGTACTGACGGCGGAGCAATTGCAGATCATCCTGTCGCGGCGGCGCAGGTGGTCTAAGGAGTGGGCCGCCCTGGGGATGGCCGGGGTGCGGGAGGCCCGCTTGTGGCACAAGCTAGCGGATACCGCCGGGGAACTGGCGTTCAAGACCCATCAGGAGCGGGCGATGGGGCCGGAACAGGCCACAACCAGGCTGATTACCCAGTTGCGCGCGCGCATGATTCAGATTCGCCGGGAACTGGGGGACAGCACGGTGGCGGACAGCGTGGTATGCGCCCAATGTGGGCGGCCCTCTCTGGCGGCAGGAGACGCGCCCTGTCCCCATTGCGGCGCGGGGTGAACGGGGCTGTTTGCTGCGGATGGAGTGAGAGAAAGGAGCGGATATGCGGGTTGGGATTATCTCGGATGTTCACGACAACATCTGGGCGCTGGCCGATGTGCTGGCGGGGCTGCGAGATTGCGAAGCGCTGCTCTGCCTGGGCGACCTGTGCGCGCCTTTTACCATCACGGCCATCGCGGAGGGCTTTCAGGGGCCGGTGCATCTGGTGTGGGGCAATAACGATGGCGACAAGCTGCTGATTGCCCGCAACGCGAGCAAGGCGGGCAACGTAACCCTGCACGGCGAGTTTGCCGAGCTAGAGTTCGATGGCCGCTCGGTGGCGCTGACCCATTACCCCCACCTGGCCAGGGCGCTGGCGGCGGGCGAGCAGTATGATCTGGTGTGCTATGGCCACAATCACGAGCGCAATGCGGCCTGGATGGGCCGCACGTTGCTGCTCAACCCCGGCGAGGTGATGGGGCGGCTGGGTGTGCGCAGCTATGCCGTGTACGACACCCAGCGGGGCGACGCCGAAATTCGGACGCTGTAACGCAGCGGGGGGAGCAGACCCTCCTCCGCCCCGGCGGGGCACGCCGTATATGGTGCATCTTCTCCCCAGGGCGAGAAGGTGGCAGAGGCGCACTCATCGCTACCAGATGTATGCTGCGCCTACGCCAGCGGTATGCATATGCCGCGGCATGCATACCGAGCACTGAAGGTGACGGGCTAATGCAAGGAAAAGTGCACTCATGAACTTTAACTATAGATTGGGTAACATGCCACTAGGCGCGGGCAGTGCGAGATCGAGCCATAGCGTGTTACCCAAGTTAATTCTTAATCTTCATAAACGGGTTAAATGCATTGTAGTAGCCTTTAGCCTACGGTTGGGCGGGGTTGTCCGGTGGGGTCCGAAGGGACGGGAACGGGAAAAGTGTTTCGATTTGAATGGAGGGTTTTATTATGCAAGACAACATTGGCAATTACGCGAAACACGCACGGTTCTGGGATTGGAGCAAGCTTGATCACGACCGGACGCCGGACGATGAATACTGGTATAATTACGCAAAGCAGTACGGGAACAACGTGCTGATCCCAATGTGCGCGTGGGGCGAAACGGGCGTGTACATGGCGCGTCGCGGAATGAACGTGACCGCGTTTGATATTACGCCGGAAATGATAGCGGAGGGCAGAAAGCGGTTCGGCGATGTGCAAGGGTTGCAGCTTTTTGAGGGGGATATAACCGACTTTCGTTTCGATATCTCACCTGTGGATTTCTGTTACAGCATGGATTTCGGACATATCCTCACAATCGAAGGCATCAAAAAGGCGCTTGTGTGTATCAACTACCATTTGCGGGATAGTGGCGGGCTTGTTATCGAAACTACGCTACCGCCGACAGAATCGCACAGTTATCCGCTTCAAACATTTATGCCGTCGAATCAGGTTTACCCCGGCTTGAAGGTATGGAAAACGAGCGAAGGCCGTCTTGACGTGGAATCAGGCCGACATTACATTTCGCAGAAATTTTACGCCGAGGACGAAAACGGCTATGCCGAGAGTTTCGACCACTCGTTTTACTTGCAAAGTTATTCCCGCGAAAAGTGGCTCGCGGCGCTTAAAGAGTGCGGATTTAAAGTTGTGGGTGAATACAAAAGCCGTGAAGTGGAATCGTGGCAGAGCGGCGGCGACGGATTCCGTATCTTTGAGGTGGTAAAATCAACGGCGGCAAAACAGTAGCCGCGCTATCCGTGATATTGTTGGCGAATGTTATGGTGAGCACAGGGCGCACTATAAGTGTATTGGTCAGGATCAGATTGCACACCTGCGCCAAGGCGGCGACGGATGAAATGAGCGCCGTAATAAGCGAGGCTCGCTCCGTGCCCCGCGCCAGCGGCATGCATGCCGCGGCATGTATGCCGATCACTGAAGGTGCCAGGCTAATGGCTAAAAATTAGGCTCAAGCCTACTAAAATACACTTAACCCGTTTGAACGGGTTTCTCCCCCCAACCCGCAGGTTGGGGCACGTAGCCAGCGGCTGCGGCCGGGGACCTTCAGTCCCAGGTGGGGCAGCGGCACGCGTGCCGAGCGGCGGGCGGTTCCCGTATCTCCTCCTCAATGCCCATGCATGCGAAAATCGGGTTGTGCCGTTTCTATCGATGGCCTAACCCTCTTTTTCCAGTGAAAACCAAATATTGGCGCTATTGGCCAGGGATGGCGGTTGGCGGCGCTCCAGGGAATATCTATCCTCAATCTACATTTGGCTAATATGCGATGGTCGTTTGTGATGGCCTGTCAAGTGTGGTAGAATCAGATCGCTGCGATACTCTACGAAAGGCGGAAGATGACTCAGGAGCTTCCCGAGGAACTCAGCGCGCGGGAACTGGAGATACTGAAACTAGTTGCCACCGGCGCGACCAACCAGCAGATTGCGCAAGCATTGAGCATCAGCATCAACACGGTCAAAGCTCACTTGCGCAATGTCTTTGCCAAGCTGATGGTCGAATCGCGCACCGAGGCCACGTTGTACGCCATCCAGCACGGGCTGATCGAGGTCGCCGCCTCCACGGAAGGCGACTCTGCAGAAGACGCCTCTTCTGCGGAAGAAGGGGACGCTGCGCCGGAAGTAGAGCACCTGCCTCCCCTTGAGCGTGAGATGCCCGCCCTCCCCTCGCCCCATACCCTGGCGTGGCCGCTGGCCCTTTCCCAGCGGATCGCCCTGGTCGTGGGCGCGCTGCTGATCCTGACCGTCGCTGCCTGGCCGCGAGCGCAGGCCAACACTACCCCCGCCAATAGCCGCTTCATCGACCAACCTATCCAGGTGAGCTCTAGCGCCGAGGCGGAGAGTTCTTCGCGCTGGCAAACAGTCGCCCAGATCTCCACCCCGCGCAGCCGCTTTGCCCAGGCCGAGTTGAACGGCGTCATTTACGTCCTCAGCGGCCTGACTGAAGAGGGCTGGACCCCTTCCGTCGAAGCGCTTGACACCGCAACCAACCAGTGGGAGCGCCGCGCGAACAAGCCCACGGCTGTCGCCAACGTGGGAGCCGCCGTGGTGGATGGGTTGATCTATGTGCCGGGGGGCTATGACGAGAACAACACTGTGCGCGATATCCTGGAGGTGTACGACCCCCAGCAGGACCGCTGGACCACGGCAGCCCCGCTACCACGGCCCATCTGCAACTATGCCATCGCCCCCGTGGAGGGCGGCTTTTACCTGTTCGGGGGCTGGGACGGAACAGGCTATCTGGATACCGTCACCTATTACGACGTTGCCGCTGACAACTGGCAGCAAAAGCCGCCCCTGGCGGTGGCGCGGGGAGATATTGCGGCGACCACCGTGGGAAGCCGCATCTACCTGATCGGCGGCTATGACGGCGCTACCGAGTACGACCTGTGTCTATCCTACGACCTGGAGATGGTCGCCGCAGGCCAGGATCCCTGGCGCACCCACGCGCCCATGAGCGTGGGCCGCGCAGGCCATAGCGTGGTCGCCTCGGCGGGCACGCTCTACGTGGTGGGCGGCGGCTGGGGCAGCTACCTGAGTTACAACGAGCGCTACGATGTGGCTAACGACCTGTGGTCTACCTTTGAAAGCCCCATTCTCGGGGAATGGCGCACGCTTGGGTTGTCGGCGGTAGGGAACGGCAAGGGCCTGATGCTCTATGCCCTGGGCGGCTGGAATGGCGGCTACCTGGGCGCGGTGCAGGTCTATCAGGCCGCGCCCTTCCGGGTCTATATCCCCTTGCCATAGGATAGGAGAAACGCACAATGCCAGAAGAACCTTATAGCGCCACGCTCGCCTGGACGGATGGCCTGCAATTCGTGGGCAAGGCTTCCCAATCGGGCATCGCCCTCGTGCTGGATGGCTCGTCAGAGCACGGCGGGACCGACAGCGGCATTCGCCCGCAAGAGGCCCTGCTGATGAGCCTGGCGGGCTGCACCGGCATGGACGTGATCTCGATTCTCAAGAAGAAACGCCAGCAGGTGACGGGCTTTTGGGTGAACGCCCACGGCACGCGGGCGGAGGAATACCCCCGCCGGTTCACGCGCATCGAGATGGAATATGTGGTGCGCGGTTGGGGCATCTCGCCAGAGGCCGTGGCGCGCTCCATTGAGCTATCGCAGACCAAGTATTGCCCTGTGACGGCGAACATCAACGCCGAAATTGTCTACACGTACCGGATCGAAGAGGAGACGGTACCTGAGGAGCACTGATGGATCAGCATTACGACATCGTCATCATCGGTAGCGGCCCAGGCGGCTATGTAGCCGCGATTCGCGCCACCCAGTTGGGCGCGCGGGTAGCCATGATCGAAAAAGACCTCCTGGGCGGCACCTGCCTGAACCGGGGCTGCATTCCCTCCAAGGCGATGGCCCACGACGCCGAGCTATATTGCCAGGCCACCTCCGGAGAGTTTGGCCTCGACGTGGAGGGCGCATTCAAGCTCAACTTTGCCCGGCTGATGCAGCGCAAGCAGAACGTCGTCAACACCTTCCGCGATGGCATCGCCCACCTTATGTCCGCCTACAAGATCGACGTCATCCAGGGGCGCGGGCGCATCCTCCAGCCCGGTCTGGTGCAGGTGACGGGCGAGGGAGAGCCGACTAATCTGGAAACGCGCACGCTGGAAACGCGCAATATCCTGATCGCCACCGGCTCGGAACCGGCTAAAATGGACCTGCCCGGCATCGACCTGCCCGGCGTGATGACCTCCGACGGGCTGTTCGAGATCGAGCAGCTTCCCAAGAGCATGGTAGTCATTGGGGCCAGTGTGGTGGGCATGGAGTTTGCCTGCATCTTTCAGGCGTTGGGCACGCACGTGAGCGTGCTGGGCCGTAAATCGTTCTTGCGAGACGCCGAACCGCAGCTAGCCAAACGGATGCGCATCCTGCTCTCACAGCGAGGCATGGACATCACCATCGGGTTGAATTTCGAGCGTATCGAGCGCACGCCGGAAGGGTTGTTGCAGGTGCATTACGAGCGGAAGGGCAAACCCGAATACGCCGAGGGCGAGATCGTGCTCGTCTCGATGGGCCGCTGCCCCTACACACAGGGCCTGGGCCTGATCGAGTTGGGCGTCCAGATGGATGGCCTGTCCATCGCAGTGGACGAGCATATGCAGACCAACATCCCCGGCATCTATGCCATCGGGGATTGCATCGGCGGGTACATGCTGGCCCACGTGGCCTCTCACGAGGGGGAGCTCGCGGTAGACAACATGCTGGGGCGCGAGCGCAAGATAGATTACCGGGTCGTGCCCGCGGCCATCTTTACCATGCCGGAAATCGCCGACGTGGGCCTGACCGAGGAGCAAGCCAAGGAAGCCGGGCTGCGCGTCAAGGTCAGCCGGTTCCTCTTTAGTGTGAACAGCCGCGCCCTGACCCTGGGCGAGTCGGAAGGGCAGATTCGCATGATCTGCGAGGACACCGGCGACGGGCGGGGCGGCAAGGTGCTGGGCGTGCACATTATGGGGCCACGCGCCAGCGATATGATCGCCGAGGCTGCCCTGGCCATGCGCATGGGCGCCACGGCAGAGGATATTGCCCACACCATCCACACGCATCCCACCATGCCAGAGGCCATGATGGAAGCGGCTATGGCGCAACTAGATGGCGCTATCCACTACCAGACCAGGTAGCAAGGCTGGCTCCTTCTGCGTCTGGTCGTTTTACGCCCATGATAGTACAATGGGTTGGGCTGGTGAGGAAAGAGATGACGATAGTCGGACTGTGTACGATCGACATCCAGATTGCAGAGAGTGGCTCGCTCAAGCAAAAGCGCCAGACGCTACGCTCGGTGGTTGCCCGCGTGCGCAACGAGTTCAACGTCTCGATTGCCGAGGTGGATCATCAGGATAGCTGGCAGCTTTCCACCCTGGCAGTGGCCTGCGTATCCAGCGACAAGCAGTATGCCGAGGGCCTGCTGGAGCGGGTCGTACATTACATCGACAATGGCCATTTTGATCTCGTGCTGTTGGATTATCAAACAGAGCTTATCTGACGCCCTGAGAGGGCAGAGCAGAAAGGGAGGCTATGGAACCGGAGTGGTTAGTAATCGCGCGTGACGCATCTATTATTTTCCTGGCCCTCCAATGGTTCGTGATCCTGGCGGTTGTGCTGATTGCGAACTGGTATATCTGCCGGGGCGCGATCCAACTCCTGCATAAGGTGGAAGCGGGGTTTGTCTTCCTGCGTGCGCTTCACGCCCGGCTGATCGCCACCATCTATCGCGCCCTGGCTGCTATCCAGGCTCCATTTATCTGGATACAGAGTAATATGGCTTGTGTACAGACTTTTATGACGACTCTGAAAAGACCGGGTCTCAGAGGGAGGTAGACTTTGAAGGACGATATGCGCTATATAGTGGGCGGAGCCTCGGTGGGAGCCATGCTGGGAGCCTTGATTGGTTGGCTCTATGTGCGCTCCCAGGCAAAGCAAATCGGCGACGGCACCCAGAGCAGGGTTTCCCAGCAGTTGGACTCCCGCCAATTGATGCGTCTGGGCGGGGCCATCGTCGGGGTCGTTCGCCAGATACTCGAACTGGGATACTAACGACCGCGCAGGTTTGCGCGTAGATTTGCGCGCACAATTGGTCTGTTGCAGCGTCGCAAGTGTCAGGGGTGGCTTGGTGCATCCCTGACACTTGCGTTGATAGATGATTGTGCTTTTTTGCACGAAACTTTTTGACATGAGGGCTATTTGCGATATAATCTAAAAGGTTGCCATTCCCTGCATCCATCACGCGTACCACCCAAGTCTTAGGAGGCTTTCTGTGTATAAAATTTTGACCAAAGAGACCCTGGGGCCGGTGACCAAACTGTACGTCATCGAAGCTCCCGAAGTAGCCCGCAAAGCCAAAGCGGGGCAGTTCATCATCCTACGGGTTACTGCAGAAGGGGAACGTATTCCGCTAACCATCGCCGATTTTGATCGGGAAGCGGGCACCATCACCATCGTCGTGCAAGAGATCGGAAAATCCACCAGGTTGTTGGGCACCCTCAACGAAGGGGACAGCCTGGCGAGTTTCACAGGCCCTCTGGGCCAACCCACCGAAATCGAGCACTATGGCACGGTGGTTCTGGTGGGTGGCGGTCTGGGCATCGCCCCCATTTACCCTATCTGCCGCGCCCTGCGCGAGGCAGGCAATCACGTGATCGGCATTATCGGCGCGCGCACCAAGGATTTGCTGTTCTGGGAAGACAAGATGCACGAGGTCACGGATGAGCTGATCGTCTGCACCGACGATGGCAGCTATGCCCGCAAAGCCCTGGTAACCGTCCCCCTGAAGGAGATGATCGAAGCGGGGCGGGACATCAAGCAGGTGTGGGGCATCGGCCCGGCTATTATGATGAAATTCGTCGCCCTGACGACCAAGCCTTTCGGGGTCAAGACCATCGTGAGCCTCAACTCGATCATGGTGGATGGCACCGGCATGTGTGGTGCCTGCCGCGTATCGGTAGGGGGCAAAACGCGCTTTGCCTGTGTAGATGGCCCGGAATTCGACGGCCACGAGGTAGATTGGGACCTGCTGCTGAGCCGCCAGCGCACGTACCTGGACCTCGAAAAGCGCGCGTTGGAAGCGTTCGAACAAGAACTGGCGAGCAAAGAGAAGTAGGAGACCATTCATGGCAAAAGCAGAGAAAACTCCTCGCCACGAGATGCCCTCTCAACCTGCCGAGGAGCGCAGACACAATTTTGACGAAGTAGCCCTGGGATATACGCTGGAGATGGCCGTCGAAGAGGCGAGCCGCTGCCTGCAGTGCAAAAAGCCGCAGTGCGTGCTCGGTTGCCCGGTAAACGTGCGCATCCCCGAATTCATCCACGCCCTGGCCGAGCAGGACATGTGGGGCGCGGTGGAAATGCTCAAAGATAAGAACAGCCTGCCCGCTATTTGTGGGCGCGTTTGCCCGCAGGAAAGCCAGTGCGAGATCAAGTGCGTTGTGGGTCGCAAGGGCGAGCCGGTCGCCATCGGGCGGCTGGAGCGATTTGTGGCCGATTGGGAGCGCCGCGAAGGCGCCCGCACTCCCGCCGTCCCCGCCCCCAATGGCAAGCGGGTAGCCATCATCGGCTCCGGCCCTGCGGGCCTGACCGCCGCGGGCGACCTGGCCAAGATGGGGTACGACGTAGAGATTTTGGAGGCGCTGCATACGCCGGGTGGCGTGCTGATGTACGGCATCCCCGAGTTCCGTTTGCCCAAAGAGACCGTGCAGGCCGAGATCGACTACCTGCGGCGGCTGGGCGTCAAGGTCCGCACCGACGTGGTGGTGGGCAAGCTCTACACGCTGGACGAGTTGCTGGAACAGTACGACGCCATCTTCCTGGGCACCGGCGCGGGGCTGCCCATGTTTATGAACATCCCCGGCGAGAACTATAACGGGGTTTACTCGGCCAACGAGATTCTCACCCGCACCAACCTGATGAAGGGCTATCTGTTCCCCCAGTGGGACACGCCGGTGAAGGTGGGCGCTAAGGTAGCCGTGGTGGGTGCTGGAAACGTGGCGATGGACGCCGCCCGCAGCTCGCTGCGCCTGGGCGCGGAAGAAGTGCACATCGTCTATCGCCGATCAGCAGCCGAAGTGCCCGCCCGCGCGGAAGAAGTGCACCACGCCGAGGAAGAGGGGATCATCTTTGATTTCCTCACCAACCCCATCGAGGTCCACGGCAAGGAAGGCTGGGTCACGGGCATGCGCTGCATCCGCATGGAGCTGGGCGAGCCGGATGCCAGCGGACGCCGTCGGCCCGTCCCCATGGAGGGTTCCGAGTTCGACATGGACGTGGATACCGTGGTGATGGCCCTGGGCACCCGGCCCAACCCGATGGTGTTTAGCGACGCCAAGGGGCTGGACCGCACCCGCCACGGCACGGTGGTGGCCGACGTGAACACGGGCCGCACCAAGCGCGAGCGGGTCTGGGCAGGTGGCGACATTGTCACCGGCGCGGCCACGGTCATCAGCGCGATGGGCGCGGGGCGTATCGCCGCCACCGACATCGACGCTTACCTGAACAGCAGCGAAGAAGACGCTTATTTGAACAGCGACAGCCATTCTTCCTGGTGGCCGGAGAACGCTACCCTCTGCGAAGGGTAAACGCTCCCGCCTTGCGGACGCGGTTCTTTCGACCTGAAAATAAAGGCCATCCTCTACACGAGGATGGCCTTTTTGATACGAACATGCAGCCTGTGTGGTGATAGGTATGCAGACTATCCCCACGAGAGGATCAGCCACAGCACCAGCCCCACGATGATGAGCAGCAAGGCCACCAGGCCGCCCATCACCCACCGGGAGCCAATCCCGACATCCTCGCTGATCAGCACGTGCGTGACCTGCTCAAAGCGCCAGAGGGCAAAGATCGAAGCCAACGTCCCCATAACGACCAGCAGGATACCGATGAGCCGAGAGACCAGGGAGAACTCGCTGTCTGACAACAAGCGCGCAATGGCCAGCCCGACGCCGATCGCCGAAAGACCTGTGCGCAGCCACGCGCTAAAGGTGCGTTCGTTCGCCAACAGGGTGCGGTATTCCGCCCATTGGGTGCGCTTGCTGGCGTAGGCCGAGCGCTCCTTGGCCAGTTGTGTGCGCAGATCGTCGATCTGGCGTTGTTGCTGCTCTTCTTCTGGCGCGTTGCCCATCTTAACATCCTCAAGAAATTGAGCTGAAAACGCTCGCGTTCGCGTGCCCAGGGTTTCAGCCACACGTGAATCTACTACAAGGATGGGACAGCGTTCGAACGATGAGGGGGGAGGTAGAGGGGGGATAGATGGTAGCATCCCGATTATGGCACGCTACCCTTGTTCCGTCAATGCCGATAAGCCTGCAAGCGCAGAACGCCCTACCACTTGGCGCGGTGGAGCGAACATACTAGAATACAGCCGCCGGAGACCCACCCACCCTTTATCCGGCAACTCAAGCGAGCGATAGCCATGCCATCGTCCGCTCCCTGTATCCGAATAGAAATTGGAAGGTGCAGCATATGGAACAGATGCGTCAAGAGATTCGAGAGCAGCCCGATGTTCTGCGGGCGCTCGTGGAAAAGGAATACCCCACCATCCGCGCCATCGCGGAGGAACTGGGTCAGCGAGATATCCGCTATGTGGTCATTGCGGCGCGCGGCAGCTCGGACAACGCCGCCACCTATGCCAAATACCTGTTCGGCGCGGCCAACCACCTGCCGGTGGCCCTGGCGGCCCCCTCGCTGTACACGCTCTATCAGACCCCGCCGAACCTGCAAAACGCCCTGGTGCTGGCGATCTCCCAGTCAGGGGTTTCGCCCGACATTATCGCCGTCATCGAGGAGGCCCGCGCCCAGGGCGCGCCCACCCTGGCGATCACCAACGCCCCCGATTCGCCCCTGGGCCAGGCCGCCGAGCGGGTGATCTACTTGCAGGCGGACGAAGAGCGCAGCGTGGCCGCCACCAAGACCTATACCGCCGAATTGATGGCGTTGGCCCTGCTGTCGGTGGCGCTCAACGGCGATGAGCGGGCGCTGGAACAGTTGCATCGCGTGCCGGAAGCTGTCGCCCGGACGCTGGACCTGGAAGGGGCCATCCAGCGCGGCGTGGAGCGCTATCGCTACATGGCAAGCTGCGCCGTGATCGGGCGGGGCTACAACTATGCCACCGCCTTTGAGGTCGCGCTCAAGCTCAAGGAACTGAACTATCTCAGCGCCACGCCCTATTCCTCTGCCGATTTCCTGCACGGCCCCATCGCCGTGGTAGAGCCGGGATTCCCCGTACTGCTGATCGCCCCAGGCGGGCGCAGCCTGCCCGACCTGTTGAGCCTGATCGCCGAGTTGAAGCGGCGAGAAGCGGAATTACTGGTAATCTCGGACGACCCGCAAGCCCTGGAACACGCCCAGCGGCCCATCCGCCTGCCGGTGACCGTCGAGGAATGGCTTTCACCCTTTACCGCCATCGTGCCGGGGCAACTGCTGGCCTATCATCTGGCCCTCGCCAAGGGGTTGAACCCCGACCAGCCGCGCGGCCTCCGCAAGGTGACACAAACCCGCTGATGACTGGCGGCGGCGCAGCTACTAGTAAATGCCTGTCTGTTTTACTTATAAAGGCCCTTGTGTGGGGCCTGGCGGTATGCTATAATCGCGGCAGCGTAGTACATCATTCGACATAGCGCACACATCGCGTTTCACAAAGGAGAACGCCGCATGGAGAAGAGATTCAGGGCCTTACGGACACTCGCCACTCTGTATAGAATTATTGCTTGGGTCCTGCTCATTGGGGGCATTCTGCTGGCCACCGCAGTCGTCCTGCTCGGTGTCCTTGCCTCTAGCAGAGGGATCAGCCCTTTGCTGAACGGCCTTCCTGTGCTGAGCCAGGTTACCGGACTGATCGAGTCGCTGGCCGTAGCGGGGATAATCCTGCTCTATTCCCTGATCCAATTCCTCGTGCTATTCGCCATCAGTGAGGCCATCCACCTGGCCCTGGCCATCGAGCAAAACACGCGCGAGACGGCCTATTATCTGCGCGGGGAAGCCATGAGTTCCGCTCCTGCGGCAGGGTCGTGGCAAGGGCAGGGCGAATAGACAACCGCCGCAAATCAAGGCCCCGATCTGTTATCGGGGCCTTGGCCTCGCCGGTGACGCCGTTTTGTTCATAGGCCGGGAAATTGATAGCGCCCGCCCACGCGCGGCTTGCACAAAATCTCCAACACGCGCAGGTCAAAGAAATCCTGGCTGTTGGCCGAGAGGAGCACTGCCGCCGTGTCAGCCCCTTTGGTGGTGCCCGCAATGGCAATCACCTCTTTGCCCACGGGCACCAGTCCGGCGTCTGCCGCCATCATGGTGATCTCGCAGGCCACCTTGATACCTTCGCAGAAATCGCGCAGCACAAAGGCGATGATCTCCTCCAACTGGTAGCTGCCCAGCTTGCGCCGCACCCCCCTGGAGACCCCGCCAAAGACGTAGGGGCAGGTCAGGATATGCGCTCCAGCCGCCTGAATCCGGCTGCGGTATTCGGGCTGCAATTCGGGCGTGTTGTCACACACAGGATGCGTCGCCACTACCCGCTCCAACCCCTGCAAGTACTCGGCGGCGCTGGCGCCGGTTTCCCCCGATGTGGAAGCAACGATCACGTGCGCGATCCCCAGAGCTTGGGCATTCTCCCTGGCTACCTGGAAGGTGCGCTCGGTATTCTGAGGACCTGCCTTTTCGTAATATACGCAACGCACTTCGCGGTCAGGCACAGCTTTCCCCCTGCTCTCTCACACTCCCCCCAGGCTACATTGCAGCCTGAGGTATATCCGTCCCTGCTACGTCGTTCTCCGGCGCATCCGCGGACGTCCCGTCCGAGGGCGCGCCGTCCGCAGCGCGCTGCAGGGCCTGTTGATACCGGTCAACCGCCCGGTAGATATGGCGCTTGACGGCATGATTCTCACTCTCCAACTCGCGCAAGATACGCTTGACGACGGCACGCCGCGAGGATACCCCCTCGGGGCAAGGCTCTCCCTGCACGGGGAACCCGCTGGCCCGCACAAAGGGCACGATATCGCGCTCTTCCACATAGGCCAGGGGCCGAATCGCCACCAGGCGCCCGCCGAACAGGTCCATTTTCGGCTCCATCGGGCGCAAATCAGCCGTGTAAAACAGGTTCATCAGGGTGGTTTCGGCGATGTCGTCGGCGTGATGACCAAAGGCCAGCTTGTTGCATCCCCATTGGTCGGCCAGCCGAAACAGGGTCTTGCGCCGGTTCCAGGCGCAGCGAAAACAGCGGCTCATCGTCGTGGTAGCCACCTCTTCGGCCACCGCCAGGTCTTGAATCAGCAACGGGATACTGCGCTCGGCGCACCACCCCTGGAGCCAATCTAGCGGCACGCTGCGCCCGCAGTGCATATCCGTGCGCACGCGGGCGGCGATAATCTGGTATTGTTCCCGCGCCATCTGCTGCCGCCGGTGCAGCAGGTCTAGCAGAGTCATACTATCCTTGCCCCCCGACACCGCCACCAAAATCGCATCGCCGTTCGCCAGCAGTCTGTAATGGCGAACAGCCTTGTTGACGGCTTTCATCAGGTAATAGGCCAGCTTGTCCGCGCGGGCTTGATCCGGGTTATGAAGTAATTCTGTCATGTTTTAATCATATCACAGGCCGAATGGGACCGCAATTTCTTGGCGTTTGCCGGACGCCAAAGCGCCATCCTGGCGCGCGCCTCGCCCAACCCACGCGGCAGAATGCCGCGGCTACATGTTCGCGCATGGCCGTAAGCGGACGCGCACCGCCGCAATTGCCACTCCCGTCTGAGCGTGCTATACTCCCCGTTATGACGAACTCGAATTATGATCACATCTATTTCTCGCCCCATCTGGATGATGTCGTGTTATCCTGCGGAGGGGGTATTTATACGCAGGTGCGGTCCGGGCAACGCGTCCTGGTGGTTTCTTTTTTCGCCGATTCCCCCCAGGAGGACGATTTCAACGCCTATACCCTGGAGCTAAAGGAGCGTTGGGGCGGAGCGGCGGACCCGGTGGCCGTGCGGCGCAGCGAGGACCTGGCGGCGCTCAAGTTGTTGAAGGTTGACGCGCTGCATCTGCCCTTCCTGGACTGCGTCTATCGCCAGGACACCGACACTGGCGAGGTCTATTACCCCACGGTGGAGCATATTTTTGGCGACGGGCATCCCGCAGAGGGGCAGCTTCACCGGGCGCTGTTGGCGGCGTTGGTCGAGCGAGTGGATGGGTTGTCGGCGGCTACGCTGTACGCCCCCCTCACGGTGGGCCATCATGTGGACCACATCCTGGTGCAGCGCATGGCTTTTGCCCTGACAGGGCAGGGCCACAAGGTACGGTTCTACGAAGATTTCCCCTATGCGGGCAAGACGGAGGCCATCCGCGCGGCGCTGGACACCCTGCCCGACGTCTGTTGGAGCAAAGAGACGACTTGTTTCGACGAGCAGGCGCTGGCTGCCAAGGGGGAGGCGGTGGCCTGCTATACCTCCCAGATCAGCACCTTTTGGGCGGATTTAAAGGAAATGCGGGCGGCGTTACGCGCCCAGGCGTTGCTGGTGGGCGGCGACCGCTATGGGGAGAATTACTGGCAATTCCCCCAGGGCTGCGCCCCCACCGTTTGATGCTAGATCGAGGCAAATCATGCGAATTCCCGGCTGGTTGTTGAGCATTTCCCGCACCGTGTTGGTGCTGGCGCTGCCGCTGGTGCTGCTCTTCTCGCCCCTGTACCTGTTTGTGACGACGGGGTTTGTACGCCATGAATATTCCCTGCGAAATTTCCCTCCCTCCGAGCGGTTCGCCCCGGCGGAGCGGCTGCGCATCTCGGACACCATTTTGCATTACCTGCGCAACAAGGCTACCGTGGCCGACATGAGCGAGGAGACCACGGACAGCGGCGAGGTGGCGCTGCTTCCCAGCGAGGTGCAACACCTGGTAGACGTCAAAGTGGTAATGGATGGCATTTTCACAGCCCACGCCATCGCCACGGGGCTGGCAATCCTGGCGGCGCTGCTGCTCTGGTTCTCGCCACGCCGACAGCTACTTCCGGCGGCGCTGCGCCAGGGGGTGCTGCTGATGGGCGGCATCATTGCCTTTATCCTGGTGTTCTCGTTCATCGATTTCGACATCTTTTTCACCCAATTCCATCAAATCTTTTTCCAGCCTGGCACCTGGGTCTTTTACGAGACGGATACCCTCATCCAGCTTTACCCGCTGCCCTTCTGGATGGACGCGGTCTGGAAGATCGGAGTGACCACCCTGGTGGGCACGGGGCTGGTGTATCTGCTAGCCCACCTGCTGGAGCGCTCATCCGCTGTGGCGGTTGCGACCCCCGAAATGGAACGGGCGTCCTGATACGATGGAGCGTCATCCGATGATCGACGTGGAGACGGCGCGGGGCTATTACGCGGACGGCGACTCGGCACACGGGTTCGACCACGTGCTGCGCGTATGGAGGGTGGCCCTGCATCTGGCCGAGGAGGAAGGGGCCGACCGGGAAGTGGTTAGCGCGGCGGCCCTGCTGCATGATGTGGGCCGCGCGGAGGAGCTGCGCACCGGAGTTTGTCATGCCCAACAAGGCGCGTTGATGGCACGGGAAATCCTGCGCGGTCAACCGTCAGCGTTCGTCGAGGCGGTGGTCGAGGCCATTGTCCAGCATCGCTTTCGCGGTGGGCAAGAGCCGACCACGCTGGAATCCAGGATCTTGTACGACGCGGACAAGCTGGACGCCATCGGGGCCATCGGCGTGGCGCGGGCCTATGCGGTGGCGGGGATGATGCACCAGCACCTGTGGGCCAGGGTGGACCCGGCTTACGCGGAGCGCCCGCCCCAGGCAGGAGCAAACGATCTGGGGGAGAGCGAGCACACGCCGGTACACGAGTACCTTTTCAAGCTGGTCAAGCTGCGAGACCGCCTGACGACCAGGACGGGCAAACGGATGGCGGAGGAGCGGCATCGGTTTATGGCCGAGTTTTTCGAGCGGCTGGACGCAGAGGTAGCGGGGCAGATATAGCCTTTGCTACGTTGGACCGCCGGCTTCCAGCCAGCCAACAGGCACCAGATGCCGCCAGGGATGGCCAATGGCGCTAACTTTTCGCGGATTATGGGTTCATGTACGTACTACCGCTGAAAGGGATGGGTTCCGTAACAGCTAATGCTCGCCGCTCGGTATGTAGGCCGCGCCCCACCCAGCACTCAAGTGCTGGGCTAGTGATTAAAAAGTGCACTCAAGTGCACTAAAAGCTCTTTA
>Ga0209347_1002185_pt1 | contig 26933 bp, 23 predicted proteins | sample AutmiccommuBRH23_FD_187382 | JGI IMG/M metagenome (GOLD analysis project Ga0209347, IMG submission 187382) | Deep subsurface microbial communities from Mt. Terri, Switzerland - Autotrophic microbial communities BRH/23 (SPAdes) (version 2) | ecosystem: Environmental > Aquatic > Deep subsurface >...
CTGAAACATCATCAGGCCCAAAATCATTTCTGTTTCAGGTCGAACAGACCGTTTCAACTCAACCAGTAACTTTGCAACAATAGCACTTGAAGATATTGTCATAATTCCAGCTACTACCAGGATTTCTTTAATTGGCCAACCAAGGATCAATGGAAACAACAGTCCTATTGTAAAGTTGATTGCCATGTAGATTATTCCGGTTTTAAAGATTGAACGGCCTGCCTTTAACAGCCTTCCCACCGAAAACTCCAGGCCCAGATAAAACATAAGGTATAGAACACCGAGCCGACCCATAAAATCTATTAAAGGGGCACTTTTTATAAAACCCAAATCTATGATCCAAAACTGCGGTATGTGTGGCCCCACAGCCAGTCCAGCCAGAATTAACAATGGGACTATTGAAAACCGCAGTCGGGAAGCTAGAAGCCCGGCAGCGGCTATAATACAAATTGCAAGTCCAATTTCAAAAAGAATATTCTGCTCCTCCATTTAATCAAATACTCCCATCATTTATAAGTCGCTTACACGCCTTAACCTGTCCCCTTTCCCCGAGAACAACAAGAGTTGCCCCTTCATAGATAGCCTGATCAGGCCCGGGGTTTGTAACTTTCGAATGGTCCTTCTTTATTACAGCAATTATCGCTGCCCCTGTTTTTTTTCGGATATGAAGATCACCTATCGTCTTTCCAACACCTTTGGCTTCCGGCTCTATCTTAAACCATTCAATAACCATTTCATCAAAAGCCACATCCACCGATTCCAGAGCTTTCGGCATATAAACCATGCCCCCGAGAATAGCTCCCACACGGCGTGCCTCAGAATCGTCAAGAGTAACCATGGAGATGCTTTCTTCGGGATCATTATCTTCAAAATGGTGCATTTCACGTCTACCATCGTCATGAACAACAATTACCAGTTTATCCCCGCTTCGGGCATTAATCTGAAACTTCCTCCCTATTCCCGGCAGGTCTGATTCTCTAAATGTACCCATTAAATCCCACTCCTTTATTTGCTTTCTTTCCTTCGCTAAAAAAGACACTAAAGATACAAAATGTCTTTTTTGCTTCAGAACACTTTTCTTTTTCATTTTTATTTTAACATATCTTCTTCCCAGGGCCTACCGCAGGAAAGTTCCTCAAACCTTTGAAGGTTTTCCTGAGCATACACGAATTGGTGGAAACTGAAAGAATACTTCAATGCTAATTTCACATACCAATTAACGATATACCGGCAAAATAAATGATTTGGACGAACGTTTAACACAATGTCTGATGACGGGACCGACCTGGACGATAGCCTATACTGTTGGGAAGAAAGCCTGGTTCAAAGATGGGATGCAGTACATTAAGGAGTTCTTGCCGGGTTCTCCGAACTTTTAGCCTTAATAAGAATCACAAACAACAAAGATGGTATTATAATCTCTATGGTCAACTCAAATAAAGGTAATGCCGTATTAAAAAAGGAATAATATTCAATATTATTTGCAAATGACACTATTGAAAAGGCAACAATCATCACTGAAATGGGGAATACGACTACATTCCATTTTTTTGTATTTACTACTTCCCCCAGGCATTTTGAGGCTGCGTAGAGAAATAAAGAAATTTTAGCAAAAAAAGTACTTACCCAAACAATTATAAATATAGACTCGGCCCTTGGCATCTCACGAAAAAGCATGAACAATTTATAATTTAGCCTCGGTGTTTGTTCACCAAAATTACCATATAGGGTATATATAAGCGATATTGTAATAATACTGTATAAAGCCAGCGAAACAAGGATAGAGCTGCTGTACCGTTTTTTGTTGATTAATGATGGTATAAGTATAATTAACGCTATTAATTCAAAAAGCTTGGGCAAATGCACCAATATTCCTTTTTCCACCTTGTTCCAGCTTTCAACTGGCATGTATAATGGGGTAAAATTTATATCATAAAAATTAAAAAAAATGCCAAAAAATATAAACAATAGAACTGGTATAATAAGCAACGAAACCACCCTGGCAGTTACTTCTATTCCTGATTTAACCGTGTATAAGCAAATTAAGATTAATAAAATGCTAAAAACTATTGATGGTGTTTTAGGGTATTGAATTCGCATAAAATTCAAGAAATCATACAAATAAACATAAGACATGACAATAAAAAAGAAACCAAGGATAGTACCTAAAATAGTTCCCAATAGTGGCGAAATTAATATCGCTGTTCTTATGATTGATTTACCTTGACTTTTTTGGTTAATTTTGTAAAGTATTGTTGCATACAAGAAAGCCAGGAAAGTTGAAATTATGGTTACCGCCATAGTATCACGACCACTTACAGTGATCACAGGAAATCCTCATATTACAGGCAGTAGCAATATAAAAACACAAAAAGAAACCAACTGAAAGTTGTCTATTTTAACACTCATGCATAAGTCATCCTAAGCAATATTCATATTTATCATAATCCAATGAATAATATTTCCCTTTATTTTAATTGTATGTACCAGTACATTCGTCGTTGAATAGTTATAAAAGCAAAAAAGAAAACCCCTGGCTCATTAAAAACCAGAGGTTTTCCCTTAATCTGAACATCTGAACAAAGGAATACTATGATTTTCACTTCAACGGGCTCACCTTTGTCATACCCGTGACCAGTGTCTACAGGGTTACCCTGATATCCGAATGGTATTCCTGCAAAGATTTCATTGCTTCCTGAATATTGTTTTCTTTATATACCGAGATACCTCTTGCGCTGGCCAGGGCAGCGGCCATGGTGGTTATATACGGTACCTTATATTTGATTGCTGTCTTGCGTATATAAGAATCATCATGTTGGCTGCGTTTTCCGGACGGGGTGTTGATAACCAGATTAATATTCTTATTCATAATATCATCGATTATATTGGGACGGCCTTGATATAATTTCTTAATCTCTTCGCATATAATTCCATTTTCCGTAAGGAATTTGTGGGTTCCTTCGGTTGCTTTAATATTAAAGTTCAGTTTGCTAAATATTTTGGCCGTTTCCAATGCGGCCGGTTTATCCTGATCGGTCACACTGATCAAAACCGTTCCAGATATGGGAAGGGGAGACTGGGTTGCTTCCTGAGCCTTATAATATGCCAACTCAAATGAATCGGCAATTCCTAACACTTCTCCGGTGGAACGCATCTCCGGCCCCAGTAAGGGGTCGACTTCCTGGAACATATTAAACGGGAAGACAGCCTCTTTTACCCCAAAATGAGGAATTCTTTTTGAGACCAGCTTTTTGACAAGGGATTCTTTACCCTTGTTGTCTGCCAACATTATTTCTGTGGCAATCCGGGCCATCGATATATTACAGACTTTAGACACAAGGGGAACGGTCCGTGAAGCTCTTGGATTAGCTTCTAAAACATAAACCTTATCATGGGCGATGGCATACTGAATATTCATCAGTCCTACCACCTTCAGTTCCTTTGCTATTTTTCTGGTATATTCTACAATAGTATCAATATGCCTGGCCTGAATACTTATAGGCGGAATCACACAGGCTGAGTCTCCAGAGTGGATACCTGCCAGTTCAATATGCTCCATTACCGTCGGTACGAAGGCCTCAGTTCCATCGGCGATTGCGTCGGCCTCTGCTTCAATAGCGTTAGCCAGGAATTTATCGATCAGAATAGGTCTTTCCGGAGTAACCCCCACTGCCGCAGCCAGGTACTGGCGGAGCATCTCTTCATCGTATACAACCTCCATTCCCCGACCCCCCAAAACATATGAGGGCCGAACCATCAAAGGATAACCAATCCGGCTGGCAATTGCCAGTGCTTCTTCTAGATTCACCGCCATACCGGATTCCGGCATAGGTATGTCAAGTTTCTCCATGATCTGACGGAATCGGTCGCGGTCTTCGGCCAAGTCTATAGTTTCAGGAGAAGTGCCGAAAATTTTAACCCCGGCTTTAGCCAGTTCAGCGGCTATATTTAAGGGGGTTTGCCCTCCGAACTGAACTATTACCCCCAGGGGCTGTTCCTTTTCGTATATGCTCAATACATCTTCCACAGTTAATGGCTCAAAGTACAGCTTATCAGAAGTGTCATAGTCGGTGGAAACAGTCTCAGGATTACAGTTGACAATAACTGTCTCAAAGCCCATATCGCGCAGGGCAAAAGCCGCATGTACGCAACAGTAGTCAAACTCAATTCCCTGGCCGATCCGGTTCGGGCCTCCGCCCAGGATCATCACTTTCTGACGATCACTTGATACAGTCTGATCAGGGGCGTTGTAGGTGGAAAAATAGTAAGCCGCGTTTTCGACACCGCTTACCGGCACAGCTTCCCATCCCTCAACTAACCCCAGAGCGATTCTACGCTGGCGGATTTCTGTTTCCGGCAGATTTAACAGCATTGCCAGGTAACGGTCCGCAAAACCGTCTTTTTTAGCCTGAACCAGCAGTTCGTCCGGCAGGTGCCTATGCTTATACTCCAGAATCTGTTCTTCCAGCAAAACAAGTTCTTTCATTTGCTGAATGAACCATGGTTTGATATAGGTCAGCTCGTAAAGCTGATTTATAGATGCACCTTTGCGTAATGCCTCATACATTATAAACTGGCGTTCACTTGAAGGCTCTATCATTAACGACAGAAGATCTTCCAACGGGCGCCGGTTAAAATCTTTTACAAAACCTAACCCGTAGCGACCGGTTTCCAGTGAGCGGATTGCTTTATGAAAGGCCTCTTTATAGTTTTTGCCAATGCTCATAACTTCACCGACGGCCCGCATCTGTGTACCCAGTTTGTCCAGGGAACCGGGAAACTTTTCAAAGGCCCAGCGGGCAAACTTTACCACCACATAATCACCCGAAGGTGTGTATTTATCCAGGCTGCCTTCCCGCCAGTATGGAATTTCGTCAAGGGTTAAGCCGGCTGCCAGCAATGCCGAAATAAAGGCGATTGGAAAGCCGGTGGCTTTTGAAGCTAACGCGGACGAACGGGATGTTCGAGGGTTTATTTCAATAATAACAACCCGACCGGTTTTGGGGTCATGGGCAAATTGAACATTGGTACCGCCAATTACTTCTATTGCCTCCACAATGGCATAGGAGTATTTCTGCAATCGTTGTTGAAGTTCCGGGCTGATTGTCAGCATGGGTGCTACACAAAAGGAATCTCCGGTATGCACACCCATGGCATCAACGTTTTCAATAAAACAAACTGTCAGCATTTGATTTTTGGCGTCCCGCACAACTTCCAGTTCCAGTTCTTCCCAACCTAGTACTGATTCCTCCACAAGGACCTGACCAATCATACTGGCGGTGATGCCTCGATTTACTATAGTTCTTAGCTCTTCCACATTATAAACCAGGCCACCGCCAGTTCCTCCCATGGTGTAAGCTGGACGGATAACCACTGGATATCCAAGTTCCTGAGCGATTTTTTCTGCTTCTTCTATATTGTAAGCTGGCTTGCTGCGTGGCATTTCGATGCCCAAACGGTTCATCGTTTCTTTGAAGGCTATTCGGTCTTCACCGCGTTCAATGGCATCAATTTGCACACCGATTACTTTAACCGCGTATTTTTCTAAAACACCAGCCTTGCTTAATTCGGAACACAAGTTTAGAGCCGACTGACCACCTAAATTTGGCAGTAACGCGTCAGGTAGTTCTTTAGCTATTATGTCGGATAGTCTTTTTAAATTCAGTGGTTCAACGTAAGTTACATCAGCAATTTCTGGATCAGTCATAATTGTGGCTGGATTTGAATTGACCAAAACAATCTTGTAACCTAATTTTCGCAGGGCTTTACAGGCTTGAGTTCCAGAATAGTCAAATTCACAAGCTTGTCCGATTACAATCGGGCCTGAACCAATAATGAGAATTTTACTGATGTCGGTTCGTTTTGACATATTTTCCTCCTACTTATGCACCAAATTATTTTTTTCTTTGCTGGATTTATGTTTAACTAAATAATTATTATATCAAAAAAATTATTATTTAGAGATACATAATTACGTTTTTATATAGTATTCATAAAATTACCAGAGAGATTTGCTACCCCGTCATTTTAATCACCAGGTTCTTTCCTTAAATTGGAGCTAAATTCTTAGCCCGGAATTTCCAGTCAGGCAATTAGTCAGCTCCTTATCGCATAATATATTCGGGGAAAAAGCCCGGTCATATTTAACCGGGCTATTATTAATATTAATTAAGCAGCTGAATAAGAGGTGTATATTCAAGTCCAAGGGAATCAGCAACACCCTTATAAGTTAGCATGCCGTTGTACACGTTGACGCCCTTAGACAGCGCCTCATCATTTAATATTGATTTTTTATAACCCATGCCTGCGATTTTCAATACATAGGGCAGGGTGGCGTTTGTCAAGGCAAGGGTGGATGTTCTGGCCACCGCCCCCGGCATATTGGCGACGCTGTAATGCACTACTCCATATTTGATATAAATGGGATCATCATGGGTGGTAATCCTGTCAACGGTCTCAACGCAACCTCCCTGGTCGATGGCCACGTCCACAATCACAGAACCCTCGGACATCTGCCTGACCATAGGAGCAATTTTCAATGACTGAAAAAATACTGTTAAAGATAATCAAGCCTTATATGGCAAAGGTTGCCGGAGCGGTTAAAAAAATTAAAGTCCTGCCAAAAGAGATTCTAAAAAGCCTTAATCAAACCGTTTCTATAAGGCCTTTTACCCTCCGGGTAGTCCACCCTGTATATGGACTTTTCCAGTTTGCCCTGCGGAGTAAAGCGGACAATTTCTTCAGATTTCACATAATAGCCCTGGCTATCCAGAAATGTTTTCAAAACATAAAGTGAGCCCTCTGTATCTGCAACCATACTGGTTAAAAGGTAAAAGGAATCTTTCTCCCAGTTTTGTCCTTTAATTATGTATTTCAAAGTACCGTTCCGATCTGTTTTGATAAGCCTCTTCCTGGACTGGTCGATTAGATAGAAATTGTTCTGACTGTCAGAGGTCACACTGGATAAATACTCAAAGGAAAAGTGGTTTTTCAAAGGAGGCTCTTTATACACGTCCTTATTTTTAAATATTAATAGACATGGACAGCCAACCCCAGGCAGTTATTCTTTTTTTGAGGCCGGCGGCCGAAGCCCGGGGAGGTTTTTTTTAAAGTCCCTGCGCTTCAGCAGAGTATCGGCGATAAAGCTGACCACATCAATGTTACTGTTATAAATCGCCTGCCTGACCAGGGGCAAGGTGATGAAACGTACCAGGTGGTCGATGCCACCGTTGTTCAAGGAGTTAAATGTCTCCCTTAGCTTTTGTATCCGCTGCATCTTTTCCATGATCGGCCTTACCATTTTTTCGTAATCCAACCCCTCCGCTATGGCCCGGCCCGCCAGAGCGGCGCCGGACATACCAGTAAAAAGACCCAGACCGAAAAAGCCGTCGGTGAACCCGCCGGCGTTGCCCACCAGGTACACGTTATCCATACGCTGCCGGGAGGTAAGCCCGCTGGTATGGTGCCACTCAAAGGTTTCAACCACTTCAGGGTGCATTTTTTCCTTGTCCATGAACCGGTCCCAGTAGGTGCTTAAATCTCTTCGATTGATGTCCGGCACCACCAGTACCAGCATGGCCTTTTCCCGGCTAAAGGGTGCCAGGTGACCGTAACCGTGCTTGGCATACCCGGTGTCGAAATGCATGATCATGGTTTCGGGTTCAAAACGCCCCAGTATAATCGCTCCTTTTACCCAGGCACTGACGGTGGTCTCCCAGATCTTAAAATCCCTGGCCGCCATACTGCTGCCGTCGGCCACCACCACATGTTCATACTCCCGGGCCAGTTCCCGGTAATCGGCCTCGATGTTAAATTTAATCCTGGACTTCAATTGTTTGGAAAGCTGGACCTCCACGGCCGAAGATCCCTGTCCCCGTTCAACAAAATAGCCCAACTTCCCACCCACCATGGCCGCGCGTTTTGTGGTATGCATTACCAACCGCCGCATCCGGGCCAGCGGTTTTATCTGCAAACCAAATTTCCGCTCCAGCAGATCCAGTTGTCCTTTATGGGGGCGCTCAAACAGCTGCATGGTTGCCCCCACTGCAGATATGGGCAAACCCACCCGGTAACTGCGCTCAAATATATCCGGTTCGATACCCCTTTGCTCCAGCGCCAGAGCGCAGGCCAGGCCGCTGGGCCCGGCACCGATTATGGCTACCCGCAATAAAATCATCCCTTCCAGCTCTCGGCCTTGTTGATATTTTTCTCCAGGGAGGGAAACATTATGAATAGCATTAGCAATCCTTCGCCCTGCGTTAACTGGCCATAGGAAAATTGCTTTTCGCCTGGTACCCGTCAGTAAAACAGCCTTGACGAAAGGAGCTTTTGGTGAGCTTGAAGGTAGCTATTATTGGCGCGGGAATATCAGGCCTGGCCTGTGCCATTGAACTGGAGCGGCACGGCGTAACAATTGATGTATTTGAACAGCGAAGCCTTGTGGGGGAGCTTTTTACCCACTGCGCAGCGCTGCTACAGATCATGAGCAGACCTATAAAAGACCCGGTTGATGACCTGAGCAAAAATTTTAACATCTATATAAAACCTCTACGCAAATTAAAAAAAGTTACCATGCACGCCCCCAACATCACCGGTACCGTCACCGGAGACCTGGGTTACCTGCTATACCTGGGCCAGGCCGAGAAATCCATTGCCAACCAACTGCTGACCCAGGTTAAAACACCCATCCGCTACAACACCCGCCCCGAATACGCAACTCTGGCCCGGTCCTATGATTACGTAATCATAGCCACCGGCCACAATAAAATTGCCAAGGTGCTGGGCTGCTGGCAGGATGTGTACACCCCCTGGGTAATGGGTGCTAATGTGCTGGGTAGATTTGACCCCGGCGCCATGGAAATGTGGATGAATACCGAGTTCGCCAAAAGCGGCTATGCTTATCTGACCCCTTTCAACCACAAGAGCGCTTCCCTGGCGCTGATTGTCACCGGGGCAACGAAAGAATCCATAGGCAACTACTGGAAGAAGTTTTGGCAGATACAAAATCTTAATTATCGGGTGACCAGTATATGGCAGCTGCAGCATAATGCAGGGATTGTCTACCCCCACCAGGTAGACAACATTCTTTTCGTGGGCAATGCGGGAGGTTTCGTAGAACCTACGCTGGGATTCGCGCTGCTGGCGGCGATAAAGAGCGGAATTTATGCCGCCAGGTCCATCGTTAAAAAAAAGAGCTATGAAGAACTTCTGGAACAGCTGAAGGAAAACAACCGGATTACCCTGCCTATCAGGAAAGCCCTGGACAAGATGCAAAACAAGGACTTAGACCGGTTAATCGCCACTATTACCGCACCGGGTATCAAACAGTTGACCTATAACACCAACATTGATTCATTGAAAATTGTTGCCTCCCTGCTTAACATTTTGGATCAGGTTTTGGGCGAGGCACCCCGGAATCTGGAAACCAGTGACAGGCGTAACGACCCATAACCCCTCATGACATCAACTTGGGATATATTTTATTCAACGGAAAAGGCTTGGACTCAATGGCCAGGATTTCCTTTTGGAGCACTTCAACGTGAGCCATTTCCACATCCCTGAAATGGGTAAACATCTGCCGGGCCACCGGGTTGGTTACCCTTACCGCCAGTTCGTTGTAAAAGAATTGGTTGCCTATTTTTTCTTCCAGTACCTGGTGCAGGTAATTCAAAGCATCCAGGTTCATCACCCCGTTTTAATATTTTTTAATATTAAAGTTCCTCATCTCCGCCGTAAGCTGCTCAAGACGCTTATGACAGGTACGGGCAAATTCGCCGAAAAGGGATTTCAACCTTTCGTCTTTAATATTCTTGAATAGGTATTTATAGCGCTCCTTACGCTGCTCTTCCCGGTACACCGCTTCCTTGCAGGCGTTGTTCAATAACTCCCGCTGAGTCAATCTGGACACTACTTAACCCCCACCCACTGTTTTTCCTGGCTCTATTATTCCACATGAAGTTGGAAAATCTGCAAAACAGAATTTATTAATTTGCTGGAGATACGGCAAGGTTCGGGATATTTTATTGTTTAATTGTTTTAAGATTTAATAAAGGAATATTTTAGAGCGTAAAGAAATTATATAAAAATGTAAATATATAATGTCATATATGGAAGTATTATAACTTATGGAGGTTATGTGGAATTGAAACCGGAAAGGACAATGTCAGAAAAGCTGGACACCTTTTTTCACCCCCGGTCCATAGCGGTGGTGGGTGCGTCCGGCACGCCAAACACCTTCGGGTACCTGTTCATGGACTATCTGATCAAGGCGGGCTATAAGGGCATGTTATACCCAGTCAATCCCAAAAGCGAAGAAATACTGGGATTCAAATCCTACCCGTTCCTGAAAGACATCCCCGGCGATGTCGACTATGTAATTTCGTGCGTAGGGGCCGGGCACGTGCTGGAGATGATACACCAGTGCCCGGGAAGAAATGTAAAGGGAGTGCACCTTTTTACCGCCAGGATGAGAGAAACCGGCGACCAAAAGGGACACGATCTGGAGCAACATATTGTTTCGGAGGCCGGTAAGCTTGGCTTGCCCCTGCTGGGTCCCAACTGTATGGGACTTTATTATCCCAGGGAGGGGATATCGTATGCCTACGATCTCCCTGAAAAGCCCGGCAAAGTGGGGGGAATATTTCAGAGCGGAGGAACCTCCATCAATTTTGTCCGCTACGCCGGAGTTAGGGGGGTGGGCTTCAGCAAGGTGATCTCCTACGGGAACGCCTCGGGTATAAATGAGTCCGACCTGCTGGAGTACCTGGCCGGGGATGATGAAACCGGGATTATCGCCATATACATTGAGGGCGTCAGGGACGGCCGCCGCTTTTTCAAAACCCTGCGGGAGGCTGCGGCAGTCAAGCCGGTGATTGTGTTAAAGGGGGGCAAAACCGGGGCAGGGACCAGGAGTACCTTCTCCCACACCGCTTCCATTGCCGGCTCCTCCAACACCTGGGAGGTTTTGATCCGGCAGTGCAATGCCGTTATGGCCGCAGACATGGACGAGTTGGTGGATCTTGCCGTGGCCTTCAACTATCTTCCTGAAATCACCGGGAAGCGGGCGGGGGTTATTGGGGGTAGTGGGGGAAAAGTAGTGCTGGCAGCCGATGAGTGCGAGCAGGCCGGGCTGGAGGTGGTGCCCCTGCCTGAAGACGTCAGGGATTTAATCAGGGAAAGGGCACCGGAGCTGGACAACTGGCTGGGGAACCCGGTTGATTTCTCAATAATGGCCGGAGCCGGCCTGATCCCCATGGAACTGATTGAGAAAATGGCTAAGAGCAGCGGGATAGACATTTTGATCTGCAATGTCACCGAGGAGAATCCTTTCGATGATGCTTTCTGGGCCCAGTTGATCAGCTTCGAGATTAACGAGTATTTAAAAGTATTCTCCGCCGGGCTTAAGCCCCTGGTGGTCACCATGGCCAACCCGGTTCTGGGTATTGCCGATACCGGGGAGTGGCGCTGGAAAACTCTGCTGGAAAAGCGCGAAATCCTGGCCTCCGAGGGGATAGCATCCTTCACCTCGGTAAGAAGCGCCGCAACATCCCTGAGCAAGCTGGCAAACTACTACCTGAACAGAAGGATGCAACACGGAGGTGTGAAATGAAAAATTCAGTTCTGGATCGGCTTAAAAGTCAGGGGAGCAACCTGCTGGCCGAGGTGGAGGCTAAGGAAGTGCTGAAGGAAGCCGGTGTTCAGGTAAACGAAACTCTTCTGGCGGAGTCCAGGGAAGAGGCTGTCTCGCTGGGCGCAAAGCTGGGGTTTCCCGTTGTACTGAAGGTGGTTTCCCGGGACGTGCTGCACAAAACCGAGGCCGGGGGCGTCCGGCTAAACCTTGCCGGGCCGGATCAGGTGGGAGAGGCCTATGACGGGATTATTGCCTCGGCCCTGGAGAAATATCCCGGGGCCCGTATAGAGGGTGTGTCCGTGCAGAGAATGATCGGCGGCGGCACCGAGGTCATAATCGGCATGACCAAGGACCCACAGTTCGGGCCGATGCTGATGTTCGGGCTGGGGGGTATTTTGGTGGAAGTATTGAAGGATGTGTCCTTCAGGATGGTTCCCATTACCGTGGCCGACGCCAGGGACATGATCTCCGAGATAAAGGGCTACCCGCTGCTCAAAGGATTCAGGGGATCCCTCCCGGTGAACGAGGATGACCTGGTGGAGATTCTAATCAGGCTCTCCGATTTTATAGATCAGCACCCGGAAATAGAGGAGATGGATATCAACCCCCTTTTTGCCACCGCCAGCGGGATCATCGCCGCCGACGCCAGGATGGTGCTGAACTGGAAGGCCACCGCCTTATAATTGACTACACGCATAGCTTACGCTTCTTAATCGGAGCCTGCTCAGAGAAGCTCTTATGGCGCTCAGCCGGACCCGGGTCTTTATGGCCTGGGCTTTTTATTTTGGGGAAAATGTGGTTCAACGTAGAGATATCTAAAATACATTATGAAATATAGTTCATTAATGATATAATGCTGCTATGATGTAGTGGCAAATTATAGCAACAAATGGAGGGAGGTGAAAATATGGCTGAACAGTATCTTTTTGACTCAAAAGGGAATTGGATCGCATTTAGAATTGATGACTACATTTTTGACATCAATTGTAACTGGGCAGGTTGGATGCCCTGGCCTGAATACCCAGACGTTGTATCAATTCATGGTGGAACAGATAGGTTTGATTCAATCATACCTGAAATCTATTGTTGATTCAGAACAGAAATTCCGTTGGAAGTGGTTATAACAAGCTAATTAACTATAGAATCAAATGAATAATTCTGCTAACATTGACTCAAAGGTTTGGAGGGAAAAATTTCAGACCGTTCCGTGATGGAACAGGAGGAGACAGCACGTGATTGAAAATATTTTCGGCAACTTGTATTTCGTAGAGCGTGGCTGGCTGAACGCCAATCACTTTGTTTTCAACGGCACCAACAAAGTGCTAATCGACACAGGCTACAAAAAACATCTTGATGATACTTTTTACCTGATCAGGAAGACCGGGCTAAATCCCGCCAAAGTGAAATTAATAATATCCACCCACAGTCACTGCGACCACATTGGTGGCAACAAAGCAATCTACGACCTGTCAGGCTGTGCAATAGCAATGCATTCCATTGACCGCTACAATATAGAGAAGAAGAATGACTGGAACACCTGGTGGCGCTATTACGACCAGGAAGCCGATTTCTTCCCTGTCAGCCAAAGCCTTGAGGACGGAGACGTGATCATGCTGGATGAACTGGAACTGATTGTGATTCATACTCCCGGCCACGCTTCCGGCATGATTTCTCTATACTCCCCTGAACACCGTTTCCTAATCTCCTCGGACGCGGTATGGAACGGGGATTTTGGCGCCCTGACCACAAGGGTGGAAGGCAGCATATCCCCCTTTTTACACCAGCAATCTCTTGAAAAGTTAGTCAAACTGGATATTTCCACTATTTATCCCGGCCACGGCAGTATAATTTATAACGCCAGAGAAGCCATATATCAATGCCAAAAGCGTTTGGAATACTTCCTGGAACAACCGGAACGTATAGGGCGCGACCAGTTGAAAAAAATATTCATTTACACCTTGTTGATGAAACCTGGATACACCTATGAAGGTTTTTTCCAGTATATAATGAGTACGTTGTGGTATTTGGAAACTGTTGATTTTTATTTCGGAAAAAAGTATAGGTCTGTTTACGAAGACGTAATAAGCGAATTATTAGAGAAAAAACTGGTGCTTCGCGATAATGAAAGGCTTGTCGCCAGGCTGAAAGTATGATTAATTACGAAGTTATACGAAGGTTATTATTTCCTCCCCGGTTTCCGTTCTTGCTTTTTAAGGTAATTCCAATACTTTCTCTGCACCCGTTGACGCCGGGAGATTTCCCCCAAAGTACCCAAGTCCCCGGGAAATTCTACAGCTTCCATCCAATAGTAGCTTTATATATTCGTCCAGCTTTTCCTTATCCATCCGCACCTCAGGAATTGCCAGGGATAAACCCGCTATAACCAAGCCGGTCATGTCCATTATCGGCATACTGATGGAGTATATGCCCTTGAGCCGTTCACCATAGGTAACAACAAAGCCCTTACTTCTAATCCTGGCAATATCTTCCCGAAGCTTAGACTTATCAATAATGGTGTTTTCTGTTAGAGGTTCTATTTCCAGTTTGTCTATAATGGCTTCTCTCTCTTCATCATCTAAAAATGCTAACAGCAGCCTTGCGGATGCCCCTGCGTATAACGGGGTTCTCTCGCCCACCTGGACTGTGTATTGAAGGCTCTGAAATCCTTTCATGCATTCTATACACACCCTTTTACCGTCAATAATTGTATTTAAGTGAACATTTTCACCTGTCCTATCCCTTATATCCCTTAATATTGGGATGGCAACCGTCCTTACATCAATTCTGCTTAATACAATGCTTGACATATAAAGCACCCGGGAACCCAGCATGTAGTTTTTATTTATCTCATCCCTGGCAAGTAAATCATTTAAAATCAATGTATTTAGAATTCTCAAGGCAGTGGGCTTAGGTATTCCAGCTCTGCCGCTAATATCTGTCAGGGAAAGCACAGGGCATTCCTGACTAAAAAGGTTGAGTATATCTATGGCCTTTTGAATTGTCTTACCCAGATTTTCATTTTTCATATATTCATGGCCGTTGCAAAGCCCTGGTGAATAGCCTCAAGTATATTCCCCGGGTTTACACAGTTACCTACGGCGTATATCTCAGGCGCCGATCCCTTAAAACTATCAACAAGCACTTGATCAGCCTGGTAACCAACTGCCAGAATGACGGTATCCGCTTTAATTATCCTTTCTGCTTCATCTCCTGTCCCCGAAACAATAACAGAGTCATTTAATATTTTTTTAACCCTGGTTAAGGTTAGAATATTCACCCCGTATCTTTCCAATTGTAATATCAAGGGCAGCCTGTTTTGGGATGGCATATCCAGGGCAACTTCATCGAGCATCTCAACGATAGCCACTTTTTTTCCCTTGACCGCCAGATAATCCGCCACCTCGAGTCCGACCTGCCCTCCACCGATAATCAATACTTCTTTTCCAGCCATATCATTATGTTTTAATACGTCAGTGGCAATCACCACATTTTCCCCGTCAATCCCGGGTATCGGAAGGTGTTTTACCGGGTGGCCGCCGGAGGCCATAATTACTACATCATATCCTGAAGCAGAAATTAATTCGGGCGTGGCTGTTGAATTTAAGTTTACTTCTATATTTAATGTACTGATAAGCTTAGTATAAAAATCAATAAGCTTATTTATTTCTGACTTGTGAGGCGGAAGAGAAGCATCCTTCAATAATCCTCCCAGCTTTGGCTGCTTTTCATATAATACTACCCTGTGTCCTCTTTGTGCCGCCACTGTTGCCGCCTCCATACCACCCGGGCCGCCCCCGATAACAGCAACCTTTTTCTTAACAGGGGCCAGCGTTATTCCATATTCCTCCTCTCTCCCTGCCATTGGATTTACGGCGCAACTAAGCGGAAGACCGGCTGATACTCTTCCGATACAACCTATACAGCATGAAATACAGGGACGGATAGATTCATGCTTTCCCTCCAGAGCTTTGGGGACAAAGTCCGGCTCTGCCACAAGTGTCCTGCCAAGGGCAATCAAATCCGCACTCTCATTCTGAAGTATATATTCCGCGAAAGCGGCGCTTCTAATCTTATTAACTGCAATGACCGGTATACTGACGGCCTTTTTTACATTCTCCGCAAGGTGGACGATGGGTCCGTCCGGAAAACGCATAGGGGCGATGGAGGGTATGAAATCCGGGTCTTTAAGGGTGGCGGCAAAGCCCACTGAAACATGAATGGCATCTACCCCTGCCAGTTCAAAGGACCGAGCAATTTGCCGGATTTCCGCCAGAGAATTCCCGCCCTCCGGTTCCTGACCGTTCATTCTCACTATGATGGGATAATCCTGACCAATCTCTTCCCTTATCCGGGCAATTGTATCCAAAACAAACTTTAATCTATTTTCCAGATTTCCTCCATACTGATCGGTTCTTTTATTGGCCCAGGGTGAGAGAAACTGCCCGCACAAATACATATGGGCACAATGCAGCCCAATGGCGTCAAAACCTGCTTCAATTGATCTTTTGGCGGCCCTGGCAAACATTTCGATAATAAGCTTAATCTCTTCCAATGTCAGCTCACGGGGAACTACAAAACCAGGAACAGGATGGGCTATACTGGACGGCGCCACCGGAATTTTCCCCCTGGTTACTTCCAGATAACCTGATTTCGCTATTCGACCGGCCCTTCTGCCGGCATGGGACAGCTGCATGACTGTTTTAGCCCCGTATTGGTGGACCGAATGATTAAGCTTTTTCAAAATGGGAATATACTTATCATCATCCATGGCGGTGGCTTCTTTGGTATTATTGCCCAGCGGATAATCCACAATACCATCCTCGCAGGTTATCAACCCCACCCCGCCCCTGGCCCGGGCTGTATAAAAATTTATTGATTGATCGGTAAAAAAACCGTTATCCGACATGTTGCACGACATCGGCGCCATAACTATCCGGTTTTTTAATTCCATACGCCCAATTTTTACAGGCTCAAAAAGCTTCAATATGACTCTCCCCCCAAAGGTTTTTATTAAATAACTGATTTTTCAAGCTCAAGTAAATTCATCAGCATTTGCAATTTATACTTAATTATTCCTGTCATTTAATGAACTCTTAGTCCACTGGACAACATAACCTGATTAAGCCCTCAATATTTTTAAGAACTGGTAGATTATCTACTGCTGCGGCAATTTGTTTAATCCTTTTTTCATCGAAAACCTGTGCTGAACACATGGAGAATTTATTATAAATATCCTTATACTCCACCGGGTTGCCAAAGGAACCCCTGGAAAAGAGGACTGACTTCTGGTATATCCGGTCCCTGGTTTTAACTATGACCTTGGCGCTTCTTCTGCTTTCAGGAGTAATATAATTCGGGTAAATAGTTATTTTATTCATTAAATTAATTACATCATCTCTTTTTACTCTCTCGTCAGAAAATTGATCAAGACCCGCTACACCATCAATAGCAGCAACAGCTAAACAGTATTTTAAACAAAACTTACCTTCCAATCCTTTTTGAGGAACATCATAAATCAGTATTGTAGGGACTTCCGGATTAACGAAACATTCAATTTCCTCAATCTCTGAAAAACTAATATTGTTTTCCTTTCCAAGGTCTAATATACAATCAACCGGTGAGTGGGTGGCATTACAGGAGGCATGCATTTTATTCACTCTGCCCGGCGAAACAAGACTCCATTGGTTTCCTGGCTTATTAATCTCGTTTATACTATGGCTGTTGCCACAGAACACTTCGGCAAAACCCATATTAGTTTCCAGTATATCGGGGTTAGCAGTAAAGTTTGAATTGGCAAGTAAAGCAGAAAAAACCCCATTTCGGGCTGCAATACCCGCATGCAGGGGTTTAGTCATTGTGCCAAAATTTGATCTTAGACCACATAAGGTGGATGCTGCAATACCCAAGGCATTTCTTGTCTTTTCATGACTCAGGCGGAGTATTCTGGCGCTTGCTGCAGCTGCTCCCAGTGTCCCAATAGTGTTTGTGGTATGCCAACCCTTTTTGTAGTGGGGATCAGCTGTGGCAGCTCCGATCACTGCCTCGACTTCAAACCCTGTCACGAATGCCTCTAAACACTCAATGCTCCCAGTTCCCATAAATTCTCCCAGGGATAGGATGGCGGGAAACAAAGTGACGCTTGGGTGGCCCCTCATAGGCCACAGCACATCATCAAAGTCAACTGCATGGGATATCGTGCCCATAGCCAGGGCAGCATTGGCAGCAGAAGTCCTAATATCGGTGCCGATTATTGATGCCTGTTTGGAGCTGTCCTCCATTTTTACATAATCCAGAATGATTTTACTTGTTTCTTCTCCTAAGCCTGCAAGGGTAACACCTATCCAATCCAATAATGCTTCCTTGCCCTTTTCAATAACCTCTTCATCGAATTGATTGGCCGACGTGTTAACAATAAAATCCGCAATCAGTGAAGTTGCTCCCAAAATTTCACCCCCATAAACATAATTTTCCATACAATTTCACATATTGGAATGCTTTTCATTTATTTTAATATATATTATTTTTTACCCAGAGGAAAATATCAATAAATAGAAGCTAAAGTACCCTTTTTTATACTTTATTGGTAACAGATGCTTTTAAACGGTTATTGGCCAAATATGATCTTGGCCGGTCGTACCGAAATACAGAATTTAAAACAAAAGGCAGGCACAACCATTTCTGCTGTGCTTGCCTTTTTTTGCGGATCGGCCATAAGGGTCTCAACTTCACTCTACTTTCATTTATTTAGTATTTCCCGGCCAAATTTGCCTTTTCTTTTTTTACCAATTGCAAAATAGTAAGCTGTGCAGGCTGCAACCCAGATAATACAAAGTACTCCTACTGTGGGCTGGTCAAGAACGGCCAGGAGTATGAAGATGACCATGGCAAAAAAGCCAATCCAGGATAAAACTGAAAGCCATACAGGCTTTATCCTGAAATAAGCTGCCTCATATTCCCGAGGCAGTTTTTTAGGTAATCTCCAGGCTGCAAGGGCGGTTATTGCCGACACCCCCAGCAGCCCCACCACAGTAATGGTGGCGAAATAATCAACCTTTAAGCCTGAAAAAAGGGCCGCCATCGAAATTATGGTAATTATAGTCAGAGAAGCATAGGGAGTTCCATTGCGGTTTGTTTTTAAAAAAATTTCCGGCAGTAGTCCGTCTCTGCTTAGTGCCAAAAAATCCCTTGGAGCAGCCATCAAAATGGCATTTATGGTGGTAGCTGTGGCAAACAGCGCTCCAATACCAATAAAAACAATAATCCAGCCGGGTAAAAAAGCTGCTGCCGCAGCCGGCACAGAAGCCTCCGCGGCGGCCAGTTGCTGCCAGGGAATCACTCCGACGCTGACGTACGTTACAAGCGCATATATTGCAAGTACAATCAAAAGACTTATTATTATAGACAGGGGCACATTCTTTTTAGGGTCCTTAACTTCTCCCCCCAGCTCGGATATAATCCCGAATCCGCAATATGAATAAAATGCCAGGGCCGCGGCAAAAAGCAGCCCCCCGGTACCGTGGGCAAGGAAGGCTCCTTCCAGAGGCTTCAAATAAAACAGCCCGGGTATGGCAAATACCAAAAGCGCCACAATCATCCAAGCGCACATTATTAGCTGAACGACTCCCGCCATCCTCAGCCCCAACATGTTGACCAGATAAATAATCAATAGTATGGCCAAAGACGTAACTTTTACCGGAACCGAGGGAAGATAGAAGTGCAGGTACTGGGCAAAGCCCATGGCCAGCATTGTGCTTGCCCCCAGGGCCCCAAAAATAAGCAGCATTGCCTGGTTAAAGCCCATAAGGGGTGATAAAAGCCTGCAGGCATATAAGTATGAACCGCCGGTACCCGGAATGGCAGCCCCCAGCTGGGCGTATATCGCACTGCCCAGGGCTGCGGGTATAAAGGCCAGTATATAAGCCAGGTACAGAGAAGGGCCGGTTTTCATGGTTATCGGACCCAGGAGAATAAAAATTGAGGCACCCACCATACAACCCACCAGTGTCGCCACGGCCATGCTAAGTCCCATTGCCCCCTCAGGCTTTTGTAACTTATCTCCGGTCATGATATTGCCGCCTTTCTATATTTTTTTACTTTATTGCTTTTTTACTTTCCCATAAAGGCTGGTTTTCTGTTTTCAAGAAAGGCCAGTGCCCCCTCCCGGACGTCCTCAGTGAAAGAGCAAGCCATGAGAGCCTCGGTCTCACACAGCAGCGCGGTTTCAAGGTCGGTTTCCGCCCCCTTGTTAAGACAGGCTTTTACGAGGGAAACAGAGAGCGGAGCATTGGCGGCTATCTTTTCTCCAAATTTCTTTGCCTCTTCCATAAGGCTTTGATGAGGGACCACCCTTTCCACCAGACCTATTCTGTTAGCCTCGTTAGCGTCAATTTCATCCCCTGTCATCATCAATTCCTTTGCCTTGCCCAGACCCACCAGCCTGGGCAAAATATGGGTAACCCCGTTTGTTTCAAGTAGTCCCACCTTGACCTCGGGAAAGCCAAACACGGCATTTTCAGATGCGATCCTAAAGTCACAGGCAATGGCAATCTCGGCCCCCGCGCCCATGGCATAGCCGTTTACCGCCGCTATTACCGGCTTGGGCAGAGACATTATTTCCCTGGTAACCCTTTGCATTCTCAGTACATTCTCCCTTACTTCCAGAAAATTTATTTTTCCGGAAAAGAATTGCCCCAGCTCTTTTATGTCCGCCCCTACGGAAAAGGCCCTCCCCTCCCCCGTAATAATAAGAGCCCGAACGCTGTTGTCCTCCTTCGCATCGGCCAGGGCCACGCTGATTTCCCTCCATACTTGATCCCTGACCGCGTTCAGAACCTTGGGGCGGTTTATTTTTATGATGGCAATAGCCCCGTCTTTTTGGTAAATGATATCGGCAAAACCCAATTAAATACCCCCTTCAGTTAATCTTCCAAGGGAATGCTCCCTGTTCGGATCATAATCTGAGCAGCCGTGCCGCGTTTTTGTAAAGATAGTTTTCTTTTACCTCATCCTTCAAGGGAAGGGCCTCTGCCTCCCGGACAATTTTTTCGAAGGGGATCAGTGGCCATTCCGAAGCATATAGAATCTGATTTTTCAAAATTGTGTTCCCATACTGAATAAATGTCTCCCAGCCAGTGCCGGGCCGCCCTATATATCTGGGGCTGACCGCGCCCGTTTCAATATACACATTGGGATGCTTCCAAGCCACCGCCACCATTTCGTTCACCCACGGCCAACCTCCGTGGCTGGCTACTATCTTTAAATCCGGAAAGTCACAGGCTATGGTATCAAGGTAGATAGGCCTGCCAAAGTCCATGCTGCGGGTCAGGCTATAGTTTACGCCTGTATGTATGGTTACCGGGACGTTCAGTTCAAGGCATTTTTCATAAAGGGGATAAAACACCCTTTCATGGGCATGTAGTTTATAGGCCCAGGGCTGAAGGTTAACTCCCTTCATGCCGCAGTTTTTTATCCATTCCTCTGCTTCCCTTGCCATATCACGACTCTCCTCGGGGTGGACTGTGCAAAAGCCAATAAATTTTTCCGGATAACTGTCAACAATTTTTTTTACCGCCCGGTTCAACGCCTTATGGTCTCCAAACTCCCACTCGGCCTGGATAACGCACCTTGAAACACCGTTGGCCTCCATGGAGGCCAGCAGCTCCTCGACGCCAATATTAAATTTAAGGGCGGTTGAAAAGAGCTCTGTATAGTGGCTCATATAATAAGGGACAAAAGACACATCATCGGTATCCGCGCCGGGAAACTGTTCTTTGAATGGAAGCCTAACCCTGAAATCCACAATCATCTTCTAACCTCCGTTCATATTTGCCTGATAATCAGTGCCAGATTTTTTCGACCGCATCATAGCATCCCTGCCGCAAGTCCTTTTTGGCTTTGATAAGCTTGTGCTTTTCCACTCTTTCCGAAGGAGTCCTGGGGAGATCGTCAATATACTCCACATACCTGGGAATCTTGAAATAAGCCAGTTTTTTACGCGCAAACTCCAAAATCTCCTCCGGCGGCGCAGAATCCGGTGTTTCACCTTCCTTTAGCACAATATAGGCCTTTACCTCTTCCCCCCTAAGTTCGTCAGGAACAGGGATTACTGCAACGGCATTTACCTTGCTGTACTCAACCAGCACCCCCTCCACCTCGGTGGTGGATATGTTTTCACCGCTCCTTCTCACCATATCTTTTATGCGCCCGACCCAGTGGAAATAGCCCTGCTTATCCCTGAAAGCAAGATCCCCGGTATGAAACCAGCCCCCCTTCAGCGCCCTGGTAGTTTCCCCGGGTTTTTTCCAATAGCCCAACATCATGGGCTCTCCCCGAACCACCAACTGGCCCACATCCCCGTCGGAAACATCCTTTCCATCATCATCTACAACCTTTACCTCCTTGGTAGGTATGGGGAGACCCATGGCGCCGCTGCCTACGCTGTCTTTGTCTCCCAGTGGGACAACCAGGTCAAAGCCGGTCTCGGTCATACCAAAGGCCTCCCGCCACGGAGTATTCCATCGTTTCTCAAACACGCCGTGGAATTCCGGGTATATCCCGGAACAAATGACAGCCCTGACCCGGTGGTTTTTTTCAAGTTCCGGGTTTTCATCCAGTTTCATCAGATAAAAGGGCATTGTTCCCAGTACATAAAAAAAGGTAACGTTAAATTCCTTTATGTTCTGCCAAAACTTTGAAGGCGAAAAGCGGTTCATGATCACCAGTGGAATTCCGCTGGCGATGCAAAGAGCGGTATTCCACTGGGGATCCATGTAGTAGAACGGCTGTGCCGTAAGGTCCACATCCCCGGGACCTATATTTATATAGTCGGTGGCAATTTGGGCAAATAAAAGCCAGTACCGGTGAGTAAGCATGCAGCCCTTGGGAAATCCGGTCGTGCCGGAAGTGTACTGTAGATTGACAAGGTCATTCTCCCCAACATCCTCAATTGTAAATTCCTCAGAAGACATGCCGGTTATATCATGGTAACCGGGGTATCCACAGGAAGTCTTCCCAACTGCCAGCACTTCCCTGAGCCCGGGGACTTTGGGTCTGATGCTCTCCAGAAGAGGCAGGTATTCCTGGTGAATTATCATAAAAGAAGCCTCTGAATCAGTGAGTATATACTCCAGATCATGTTTTTTGTATGTAATATTGGTGGGAACCATAACTGCTCCCAATTTGGCAATAGCCAGCCAACTGATTGGAAAATCAAATCCATTGGGAAGCATCACGCTAACCCTGTCACCCTTTCGAACTCCCAGAGATTTAAGCACGTTGGCGGTACGGTTCACCCTCCGGTTAACCTCCCCGAAAGAAACTTTTTCTCCTTCATAAATAAACAGAGTCTCTTCACAGTATAAATCCGCGCTCTCCTCCAAAAGGTGACCTATGCTGCGCCATTTTAATTCTAACCTCATTGAGATAACCCCCAAAAATTTTATTATTTATAATATTACATCATATTGACATGGTGTCAATATTAATTTGACACCATGTCAATATTGTATGATCTCTGCTACGGCGGCATAAACTCTTGCTATATTCACCTGCAACCGGGTAATATTGTAGAGAGGTGCAGAATGATGTCTCAAATACCCGTAAACCTGACAGGAAATAGAAAATTAAAAGTTCAAATGACCGGAAAAAACATACTGAAAGCCGCCAAAGAGGTATTCCTTGAGGAGGGCTACTATAACACAACCGTAACCAAGATAAGCCGGAGGGCCGGTGTAGGATACGGAACCGTCTATGTGCATTATGGAAATAAAGAAAATCTTCTGCTGGAGATTTTCAGGGACGAAGTTATCACCAGAATAAACAACGCCCTGTATGTTAAATACTCCCCCAAAGACATCAATGATGTCAGGAATATTGTTTACAGGCAAATTCACGCACCCCTGGAAATAGCACTGGATCACAGGCCTATCATGAAGGTAGTATGGGAAGCCATAGGACAAAGAGGAATTATCAGCGATATCTGGAATGAAACCCTTGAAAAATACATACATAGGGTGGTAGATGACATAGGGCACTCACAGCATCAACGGCTGGCAAGAAACCTTAACAGGCAAATTATAGCCAAGTCTATTGTATTCATGGTTATTAGTTTTTTCTGGGATATTGTTCTGGAGAAAGAATCCGATATTCCCCAAATTGCTGAGAATATTACAGGTCTTTATATTCACGGCCTGTATGAGGATTAACGACGGCCAAATGAGAACCCTAAAAAAATAAACCGCCGAGAGATGGCGGTTTATGCTTTTCTTATCAAAAAATTACCCAATAAAATTCTGGCACTGAGATTTAAGTATATTGATAAACTCCTGCCCGGCCATTTGAAAATGGTGATGGGTTAACCGCACCCAGCCATATTCCACGCTGACAGGGTTGTCTACAATGCGCAGCGGTATAATCTCACCGCTTTGAACATAGCGATCTACTCTTAGCGACAGGTTTGTGGTAAACCCGATGGCGGTTCCTTCAGATATCACTTTTTTAGTAATTTCAGTATTGCCGGAAGTAAACATTATATTTGGCTGGCCGTAATTACTCAACATTTTGGTAACGCCGTAGTGCATGCTGTATTCAGGGTTAAAAATAACAATAGGGTGCTTCACAATTTCTTTCAGTGAGATTGAATCACTTATTGAAAGTGGTGAAAGCTTTCCCACACATGCCACCAGTTCATCAAAAAATAATCTCTCAAAATAAATCTCCTGTTTCTCAAATACTTCACGCATTTTATCGTTTTTAAGGGTATGGTCAGAAATTGCAATAAGGCCAAGGTCAGCCCTGCTCTCTTGGAGATCCTGTATCACCTTAATGGAACCCTCTTCTTTAATGGTTATGTTTACATTAGAATGTTTTTTCTTGAAAATAGTCAGGGTTCTTGGCAATAAGGTCAAACAAATGCTGGGCACCACCGCCAGTGAGAGATTTCCTGTCAGTGCCGAAGAATTTTTGTTTGCTTCCAGTTTTAATTCTTCTATTTTAATTAAAATTTCCCTGGCTCTTTTTACCACCCTTTCACCCGTTTCAGTGGGATATACTCCCAGACGTGATCGTTCAAATAAGGCAACTCCCAGCTCTTTCTCCAGATTGCTAATGGCCAGACTGATGCTGGGCTGGGTAACATGGAGACGCTCTGCGGCAAGAGTCATTGATTTGGACTGTGCAATTTCCACCATATAGTACAATTGTTCTATTCGCATGTCAGAACTCCTTTTTTAAATAAACAGCATCAATTTTATTATAGGTAGATCCATAGGAGCTGTCTATAGATATATAAAATATCTCAATTTTACAAATCTTTTTTAAATACTATAATTAACTTAAAGTTGATTATTAATTACATTGTTACTTAGTCAATTGCATGTTAAATTTTAAACATAGCATACAGGAGGTAAATTTTATGACAAAGCCCTGGCAGCAAATGTATGACCAGAAAAAACTTTCATTGGAGCAGATCGCCTCTCTTTTCAACCCGGGTGACAATATTATTGTGGGACATACAGGCTCTTACCCGCGGTCTACCATGAATGCTATTATCCAAAGAAATGATTTGACAAACATGACCATTTTCCACTCTTATGTTGCAGGTCGCCTGGAATACCTGGAATCAGACAACTTCCAGCGCTTTTTCCACCACTCCCTGATGATTGGCCCCACCACCAGAAATTCCTTCATGGAAAAAAAAGCTGATTATGAACCGGGATTTTTCTACACCTACGCTGCAACTCCGGCCAATGCCAAAGGAAATTACTCCTACGACAAGATTATTTTGCACCTGACTCCGCCGGATGAAAATGGTTATCTAAGCTATGGTATTTGTTGTTCTTACCTTCCAATGTCAATTAAAGAATCAAAAATGGTTATTGCCCAGGTTAATAAAAATATGCCCACGGTATTCGGAAAATCCATACATATTTCAGAAATTGATTACCTGGTCGAGGCTGCCGACCCACTGGTGGCGGTACCGGTGGTGCAATCTTCGGAAGTGGAGCGCCGCATCGGTTCATATGCGGCAGAGCTTGTCGAGGACGGTTCCACGCTGCAGATAGGCATCGGCGGGATTCCCAATGCGGTGCTGGCCAGTCTGGAAGGGAAAAAAGACCTGGGCATTCACTCTGAAATGATCAGTGACGGAGTATTGAATCTGGTGGAGAAAGGTGTGGTCAATAACTCTAAAAAAACGTTACACCCCGGCAAAATGATAATCACCTTTATTTTGGGAAGCGAGAGGCTTTACAAATTTGTGCATAAGAATCCAATGATTGAATTGCACCCGGGGGAATATACCAACGACCCGTGTGTAATATCGCAAAACAGCAAATTTGTTTCAATTAACGCCGCCCTGCAGATTGACCTGACGGGGCAGATAAATGCCGAGTCCATCGGTACCCGGCAAATCTCCGGAACTGGCGGTCACCTTGATTTTGTCTACGGGGCTTTGAAAGCGCCGGGCGGCAAGTCGATTATCGCGGTTGAGTCAACTGCCACCGGAGGAAACCATTCACGCATCGTGCCTTTCTTTGAGCCAGGAACTGCAGTCACCACCCCAAGGACCATGACTGATTACGTAATTACTGAGTACGGGTGCGTAAAGCTTAAGGGTAAAACACTCCGCGATAGGGCCAGGTCTCTCATAAGTATAGCACATCCCAGTTTCAGGGATGAACTGACTCACAACGCCAAAAAGATGTGGGGAATTTAACACGACTATTTTAGAACACAGAAACTGTGTTAAAAGAAGGTGATGCGGAGCCACACTTAGCTTGGTTTGTCCATCGGTAAATCTACTCTATGCTTATTTGTTAATTTGAACTAGCTGTTTATGGATTAATTAATCCCCCATTACCCGGGTATTTTTTACATTAACTCTGAAATTGAAAATTATTAGCAGGGGGGCCATTATGGAAGAACTAAATCAATCAAGCGAGAAAATCAATACAAAAACAATTGTTAAAATGGCTCAAGTAGTAAGTATAATTGCCATTTTGATGTCCATTTATCAGCTATACATAGGACTTACTTTAACTATATCTATAATGCAGCAAAGAGCAATTCACCTTGCCTTTGGCCTGGTATTGACTTTCCTGATTACCTCGTTAAGAAAGGACTGGGAAGGGACGGCCAAAGAATGGATTGCCAAGACTGTACTGATAATCCTAACGTTAGCTGGAACTGGTTATATTGTCCAGCAGCATAGTACCCTTGTGGAAAGATTCGGTTTTCCGACGGGATTGGACACCATATCTGGAATTATGATCATACTGGTTTCGTTGGAGGCCAGCAGGCGCATGGC
>Ga0209347_1002186_pt1 | contig 26916 bp, 15 predicted proteins | sample AutmiccommuBRH23_FD_187382 | JGI IMG/M metagenome (GOLD analysis project Ga0209347, IMG submission 187382) | Deep subsurface microbial communities from Mt. Terri, Switzerland - Autotrophic microbial communities BRH/23 (SPAdes) (version 2) | ecosystem: Environmental > Aquatic > Deep subsurface >...
CCCGCACTCGTACTACATCGACTACGAGAAGGGGCAGGTCTACATCGGCGTCGACCCGACGAACCGGCTCGTCGAGATCACGGCCTTCGACGGCGCCCTGGTCCGCGTGACCACGCCCGTCCACGGCAAGACCAACGACCGCAAGGGCCCCGTGATCCGCGGAATCACGTTCACGCAGTATGCCCGGCTGGCTATAGAGATCGAGGGCAAGCGGAGCTTCGGCCCCAACGACGAGCCGACCGACGAGCCGCTCGGCCCCGCCGACCCCGCCTCCTACGGCAAGGAGGTCACCGGCACGACGCTCGAGAACGTGACGGTCTCCTTCTGCTCCCGCGTGGCCGGCTATTTCCGCGGCGACGGCCTGACCGTCCGCCGGACACTCTTCAGTGACACGAGCACCGAGGGCTTGTACGTGATCGGCTCGTCCGACGTGCTGCTGGAGAAGAACATCTTCCGCCGCAACAACGTCGAGAACCTCACCGGCTACTACCCGGCGGCCGTGAAGATCTTCAACCAGAGCCACCGCGTCACCTGCCGCGACAACATGGTGATGGACAACCCGAACTCCAACGGGATCTGGTACGACGTGGGCAATCGCGACGGCGTGTTCGTCAACAACTGGGTCGAGGACTGCCTTGACGGCTTCTTCTTCGAGATCTCCAACGGCGCCATCTGTGCCGGCAACGTCTTCGTCAATTGTGACAAAGGCATCCGAGTCCTGAACAGCTCGAACGTCCGCGTCTGGCACAATACCCTGATCGACAGCGTAGCCTCGTTCGAGCGAAACGAGCGCAGCGCAACCGGCGACCATTTCGCCTGGCATCCCGCCACGGGCCCGGACGTGGACCAGCGCGAGGGCCACGTCTTCTGCGGCAACCTCCTGGTCGCAACTGAGCGGTTCTCCAAGCCCCTCCTCCGCTTCGAGCAGAGCCAGGCGGTGTCCGCCAAACTCACCCAGCCCCAGGTCGCGCAACTCGACGGCAACGTCTACGTGCGAAGCGAAGCCGCCGGTCCCGCGACCCTTCTGGTCTGGAGCCCCGCGCCCGGCAATAGCGGCCTATCCGAATTCAAGACCCTCGCCGAGTTCGAGAGACTCCACCCGCCATTCGAAGCCCACGGCAAGGCGCTCACGAGTCCATTGGGCTCCCTCTTCCAGAGCCCGGACCTCCACCGCTACGGGCTGATCCAGGACATCTCCCTGCCCGCCTCCGCCGCCCCCATGCCCGACGAGGTCCGGCAAGTACTCGGCTGGCAGAAACAGGACACGATCCTACCCGGAGCCTACGCCACCCATCACTGACCGTTGACCGAGCTTGGAGACACCTGGCGTCATCTGCTCTACTACCCTCTTCTGCCCGACCTGTGGCGATACGTTCTTGCCCATGCCTATGTCGAGAAGCGCCTGAAACGCCGGCTTGGGCTGCAACTGGGCGCCAAACAGCAGCGGCAGCGTGGTCGCGACGTTTTATGATGGCAACACGCCGGTGTTCAGCAAGATTTTCACGGCTCTGGCGGCCCGGTGGCAGAAGTTCCCCGTCGAGTTCATAGCACGGAGTGCCATTGACGCAGCCTCCATGTTGATCAGTTCTCCGCGGTCGGGGGCGGTCAACGTTGACCAGATCTCCCTGTTCTCCGCGTCGGCCTTGGCCACCGGCGGCTACCGCCCCGACCTGTTCACGATGCCTCCGCTCTCCGTCGGCGTCGTGCGCGCGACTCCCTGACATCGTCGGTCCGGCCCAACGACAGAGGCGGCGTAGTAGGGCTACTACGCCGCCTCTTCCGTGCTCCTGCCTCTGGCTCAGAGCTTCGCGTGTCAATCCGAAACTACATGACGATTCATTACTGCGCCAGGATCTCGATGCCGCAGATCTGCGGGTTCTCGACGTTGGGCGTAAAGCCGATCACCAACTGGCCGTTGTCCACGGACACGCCCTTGTACTCCTTGACCAGGGGTTTGAGCGGCCCGACGGTCTTGTACAGGTCGAGATCCTTCAGCATTTCCTGGCCCGGCACGGTGGCCGAAAAGACTCTCTCCCCCGGTCCCATGATGCCATCGAAGGTCTCTGCAAAGTGCAGACGCACGGTGTACTTGCCGTTGGGAACGGTGAACTTGTACGATTCCATGCTGTATCGCTCGGTCTCGTAGATCCGCGGGATGTCCGTGCCGGTGATCCCCACTCCCGTGCGGTCCATGGTCGAGCCGTAGACGGCGCCCCAGGTCTTGCCTGCCTCCAACTCCTGATCGGCGGCCCAGACATTGCCGAGCTTGTCCTTATAGGACTCAGCCGCCCCGCAATCGACCCGCAGCACGAACTTTTTGCCGGGCTCGGGTGCAGTGGCAGAGGCCGATTCCTGGGTTCCCTTGGCCGTCGTGGCAGGCTGGGCCTGCACCGCAGCCGGAACGGGCGAGCTGCCGGAGCCCTCCTTGAACAACAGGGGAGCGAACTCCTTCAGGCTGCGCCGCCAGGACAGGAACTCGTGGGCCGTATCCGGGGAGACGTAGAAGACACTGTTGATACCGGCTTGCTTCAACGCGTCGGCGCCTGTCTTCGGATCGCCGCCGCGCCCGCCGCGTCCGCCACCGAGTTCGCGACTGCCGTAGCTGACGAAGACCAGCTTGACCTTCTCTTTGAAACCGGGCGTATTGTCGACATCGGCCGGGCTGATGCTGCCGCCGCTGAAGAGTCCGATGTGCGAGAACTTATCAAGGTTCTTCAAGGTGATCGTCTTGGTCTCCATCCCGCCCATGGACAGGCCCGCCATGGCGCGATGGGGTTGATCGGAGAGCGTGCGGAAGTTGGCGTCGACGTAGGGGATCAACTCGTCGACGAGAACCGTCTGGAAGGGACCGATATCGAAGTTTCTGAGGCCTCCCATCCGGGTGTCGTTCGTCATGCCGTAGGTCATTACGATAAGGAAGGGTCTGGTCTTGCCTTCGGCGAGCAGGTTGTCCATGATCAGATTGGCGTGGCCCTGGCTGCTCCAGGCGGTTTCATCCTCGCCCCAGCCGTGCTGGAGGTACAGCACCGGATACCGTTTGCTCAGGTCCTTGTCGTAGTCCGGCGGCGTGTACACAAAGGCCCGACGTGAGGTGTTGGTGCTCTTCGAAGGGAAAAGGATCTGCCGCACCTGGCCGTGGGGAACGTCCTTGAGGGCGTAGAAGTCCCGGTCATGAGCGGGGATTTCGATACCGCTTTCCCAACGAGTCGAACCGTAGAAGTTCAAGGCGCCGGGATCGTTGAATGTCCCCCCATCGACCGTGAGATGGTAGTAGTGGAAGCCTTCGTCCAGCGGGCCGGCTGTGGTGCCTGTCCAGACGCCGTCCTCGGCCTTCGTGAGAGGGGTGCCCCCGCGTCCGCCCAGGCTCACGCTCACGCTTTGGGCTTGGGGCGCCACGACGCGGAATCTCGCGTGGCCCTGGGAGTTGACCTGCGGGTACTGCTGGCCGGGCTGGTTCAGGGTCGAGGGTTTCCAGTCGTTCACTTCCGCGGACGCCGCGGGCTGCTGCGCCCAACAAGCCTGGCTCCAGAGAACCGGAACCACCATCCATACCATAAGCTTGTGTCTCATGATGTGCCTGCCTTTCCCGTTAGATTGTTGGTATCTGGCTGATACTGCTCTTTGCCTTGACAAGACCGCCGTGTATCTCCCTAACACCGCTCGTGGAGGTCAGAAGTGAGATGAAAAAGAGGACCCGAGCCTGATTTTTTCACCTTTTTCGCAATTTTCATCTCTCTTTCGACCGTTCCTGACGGTGATAAGATAGAAAGAACATAACCGAAACAGCAGGGATTGGCTATGGGTCAGGACAAACGCACGCTGGACTTCCTGGGCCTCTTCGTGAGGCACCAGCAGGAGCTCTATGCCTACATCCTGACTTTGGTCCCTCACGTCAATGACGCAGACGACCTGTTCCAGGACGGGATGACCGTGATGTGGCAGAAGTTCGATCAGTTCAGGCCGGGGACGAACTTCGCCGCCTGGGGCGTCCAAATCATGCGTTATCAGATCCTGGAGTACCGTCGGAACCTGGCCCGCAGCAAACGAGTCCTGATGGAGGATTCGCTATTCGAGGCCTTGATGGACTGTATGCCCGGCGTTCAGGATGAAATCGCCGTACGGATCGAGGCCCTGCGCAAGTGCCAGGCCCTCCTGGACGATCGGGCCAAGCGGATTCTCAAGATGCGTTATGAACGCAACACCCCGGTCGAGGAGATGGCTTCTTATCTGAAGGTGTCGCGCCGTCACGTCTACCACGTTCTCGGCCAGATCAACAGCGTACTGCTGCGCTGCATGCGCAGAACGCTGGCGGAAGGGAGCCGTCCGGCATGAGTACGCCTCCTTTTCCGAATATGGATGAACTGCTGCAGCGTCTGCTGGACGATCAGATCGAGCCCGACGAAATGCAGCGTCTTGCGAAGGCGATCCGCGAGGACCCGCAAGTGCGGGACTATTACATCGATAGCATGTTGGTCTCCGCTGTGGTCCGGCGTTCCAGCCAGGTGACCGGAGAGTTCTCCAAATCAGATCTGATCCGGGCGATCTCCAGCGGCACAGGTCAGGGCGGTTCCAAACGCCTGGGGCGACGTTTCTATGCGATTGCGGCACTCCTGATGCTGGGAGCCCTGGTTCTGGCGTCTCTCCACTTGTTCCGTCACAGGACGCGAGGTCCGGCCCTCGGCATGCTGGCCGGTGAGTACGAGGCTCAGTGGCGAGGATCGCATCCGCGTGCAGGGGAACCCCTGTACGCCGGTCCCTACGATCTGCGCGAAGGCGTGGCAAGGATGGATCTGGACCGGGGGACGAGTCTGGTGCTCGAGGCTCCTTGCCAGATCGAGCTCAAGAGCGTTGGGGAAGTGGCCCTGAAAAGCGGCAGGCTTGCCGCGGTGGTTCCTCCGCAGGCCCAGGGGTTTCGCGTGCGAACACGCACGGCTGTCATTACGGACTTGGGCACGGAATTTGGCGTGATCGCCCGTTCCGATGGGAGCACCGAGGCCCACGTTCTGAAAGGCCATATCACCGTGGCTCTCGATCCGAACAGATCAGGTCGGGCGACATCGCTCGTTGTGAATGAAGGCCAGGCCGCGGCGGTTGACGCCACCGGACGGGCGATTCGAGGAGGGCTGGTTGCCCAGGCGGATCTTTTCCTCCTTCCCTTACCGCCGGTCAGCCGGCCCTCCAGTCCGGTAGGACGACTGAACCTCGCAGACCTCGTGGGCGGAGGCAACGGCCGCGGCAAAGGCAGGTTGGACCGGGGTATCGACCTGGCGACCGGCCAGGCATTCAAGGGGCCCGCTGCTACGATTCGGCGAATCGGGCGAAGCGAGTTCCGTCCCTCGCCCCAGTTCCGTGGCATTGACGGCGTATTCATGCCCAACGGAGCCTTGGGTCCGGTCGTGATCAGCTCCACCGGATTGACCTTCTCCGAATGTCCTCGTACGATGGGGAGTTACTTTGGCGGCCCGACGAACAGCGGCAAGTTCTTTGACATTCCAAGTCAACAGACCCATACGGCCCGGCTCAATGGCGTCATTTTAGGCACGTCCACACACCCGGCTTTGACCCTCCATCCCAATGTGGGCATCACCTTCGACCTGGATCAGATTCGCCGGGACAACCCGGATATCCAGGTTGACCGGTTTACCGCCGTGTGTGGCATCCCCAAGGACTTGCCTCAAGCTCCGTTCAGCCCCGCCGATGTCTGGGTTCTTCTCGATGGCGTGGTCCGCCTTCACCTGCACTATCCGGTGGAGCGGAACGTTGTCGAGAGGGTAGATGTACCGATCCCCGCCCGGGCCCGATTCCTGACGCTGGTCGCCACCTGTTCCGGTCGCGCGGACTATTCCTGGATCTTCCTCGGCGACCCGTTTCTCGAGTAAGTGTTCGTTTTCTTGGAGGTTCTTATCGTGATCCGCACACATCTTAGACTCCTTACGTTGATCCTCACTGTTTTCGGCAGCGTGGCGATGGCGCAGCCGCCGGCGGAGCCGCTGAGCTTGTGGTATCGCCAGCCAGCCAGGCAGTGGGTCGAGGCCCTGGCGGTGGGCAATGGACGGCTCGGGGCGATGGTCTTTGGCGGCGTGGCACAGGAGCGAATCCAGTTGAATGAGGACACGCTCTGGGCCGGCGGACCGTACGACCCGGCCAATCCCGATGCACTGGAGGCGTGGCCGAAGGTGCGGGAGTTGATCTTCGCCGGCCGATACCGGGATGCGCAGAATCTGATCAGCCAGAAAATGATGGCCAAGCCCCTCACCCAGATGCCCTATCAGTGCGTCGGGGACCTGTCGCTGGAGTTTCCGGATGCCAACGGGGTGACGGATTATCGGCGGGACCTCAACCTGGACACGGCTGTAGCCACCGTCGCGTATACGATCGATGGAGTGCGTTACACGCGAGAGGTCTTCTCCAGCCCCGTGGATCAGGTCATCGTGGTTCGCCTGAAGGCGGACAAGCCCGGCAAGGTTGCGTTTACGGCCGGCATGAAGACGCGGCAGAAGGCGTCGGTGACGGTAGAATCGCCCAATACTCTGGTAATGCAAGGCGTCAACGGTGGAGCGAGCGGCATTGCCGGCGCATTGAAGTATCAGGCCCGCGTGGCCGTTGCGGCTGTGGGCGGGAGGATCGTGCCGGGCGACGGGCGGATTACGGTCACCGGTGCGGATTCCGCAGTCCTGCTGGTCGCGGCGGCAACCAGCTACAAGAGCTTCAAAGACGTGACCGGCGATCCCGAAGCTTTGGCAAAAGAGACAATCGCCAACGCGGGCGGCAAGTCATTCGATGCATTGCTCAAAGACCACGTGGCGGCTCACCAGAAGCTGTTTCATCGAGTCATGCTGGACCTCGGCACAACCCCTGCCGCCGAGCGCCCGACGGATGAGCGGATTCGAGATCCCAACAAGGAGAACGATCCGCAACTGGCGGCCCTCTACTTCCAGTTCGGCCGATACCTGCTGATCAGCAGCTCGCGGCCGGGCTGCCAGCCGGCGAATCTCCAGGGCATCTGGAACGAAAGCATGAATCCGCCCTGGCAGAGCAAGTACACGATCAATATCAATACCGAGATGAACTACTGGCCGGCCGAGCCGACGAATCTCGGCGAGTGCGTCGAGCCGCTCGTGGCGATGGTGACGGATCTGACGGAGACCGGCGCCCGCACGGCCAAGACCATGTACAACGCCGGCGGCTGGGTCACCCATCACAACACCGACCTGTGGCGGGCCTCCGCCCCGATCGACGGTCCCCAGTGGGGCATGTGGCCGACGGGAGGCGCGTGGCTGTGCCTGCACCTCTGGGACCATTATGACTACTCGCGCGACAAGGAATACCTGGCCAGGGTCTATCCGGCCATGAAGGGAGCCGCGCAGTTCTTCCTCGACACGCTGGTCGAGGACCCCAACCACAAATGGCTGGTGACGTGCCCGTCGCTGTCGCCAGAGAACCCGCATCCGTTCGGCTCCAGCGTCTGCGCGGGCCCCACGATGGACATGCAAATCCTTCGCGACTTGTTCACCAACTGCATCCGTGCGGCGGAAATCCTCGACGTCGATGAAGAATTCCGCAAACGAGCCGCCGCGACCCGCGAGCGCCTGGCTCCGAACCAGATCGGCAGCGCCGGCCAGCTCCAGGAATGGCTGGAGGACTGGGACATGAAGGCCCCCGAGAGGCATCACCGGCATGTCTCGCACCTCTACGGCTTATATCCGAGCGATCAGATTCACGTGCGGACCACGCCGGACCTGGCGGCCGCGGTACGCAAGAGCCTGGAGATCCGCGGCGACGACGCCACCGGCTGGGGCATTGGCTGGCGTCTGAACCTCTGGGCGCGCCTCCACGATGGCGAGCACGCCTATAAGATTCTGGAAATGCTCCTGAGGCCCGAGCGGACCTACCCGAACCTGTTCGACGCGCATCCGCCGTTCCAGATCGATGGCAACTTCGGCGGTGTCTCCGGCATCGGCGAGATGCTCCTGCAAAGCTGTGCCGGCGAGATTGACCTGCTGCCGGCCCTGCCGAAGGCCTGGCCCAGCGGTTCCGTCCAGGGCCTTCGCGCCCGCGGCGGCTTCGAGCTGGACATTCAGTGGAAGAATGGTAAGCTCGTGAACGTGACCGTGCGTTCGCTCGCAGGCGGACCCTGCCGGCTCCGCTACGGCGCCGTCACGCGAGACGTGAATCTGCCGAGCGGCCAGAGCGCTCAATGGGATGGAGTCAAATAGCGACGGATTCTTTTTCGGCCCGTGACAGCGAGGAAATAACCGCATTTGAGGAGTATTGCCATGCATCGATTCCGACAGGTTCTGGGACTTGTGAGTCTGGTCTCGCTGGCCGGCTGCATTACTACCGCCGCGACACCGCCTTCTTCCGGGATCTCCGGCGACGCGGCGAAACACTGGACCGCCGACAACGGCAACGGCACGTACTCCAATCCCCTGTTCTACGAGGAATTCGAGGACCCCGACATCATCCGTGTCGGCGATACGTACTATCTCGCCGGCACCACGATGCACATGAATCCCGCCGTGCAGTTGATGCAATCCAAGGACCTGGTGAACTGGGAACTCGCGGGCTACTGCACGGACAGGCTCGACCTCGGCCCCAACTTCCGCCTGGAAGACGGCAGAGGCATCTACGGCCAAGGCATCTGGGCACCCTGCCTTCGCCACCACAACGACATGTTCTACGTGTTCACCAACGTCAACGGAGCGGGCCTCCAGGTCTTCCGCTCCAAGTCGATCAAAGGGCCCTGGGAGCGCAACCAGTTGCCCGGGCGGCACGACATGTCGGTCCTGTTCGATGACGACGGCAAGGTCTACCTCATCTGGGGCGCCAACGCACCCTATCCCATCGAAGAGCTCAACCCCGACCTCCGGTCCTTCAAGACCGACGCCCCCAAGCGCTCGTTGCCCGAGAGAATGGGCGAAGGCCACCACCTCTATAAGATCAACGGCAAATACGTCGATGTCTCGGCGATTCCCGGCGGGCCGGTCGACCAGATGGTTGCCGTCGCGGACTCCATCGACGGTCCGTGGAAGGTCACACGCATGGTCCAGGGCGAGTCGCTGGGTGTGCCCTCGGGAACGCCGTCGCGGGCCGACGCGGGTAACCGCGGCCTGTGGCTGCACCAGGGCGGCATAGTCGATACTCCGTCGGGCCAGTGGTGGAGCGTCATCATGTCCGACCATGGTAGCGCAGGGCGGATGGTCGCCCTCGTTCCGATCACCTGGGACGATGGTTTCCCGCTCATCGGACTGCCCGGCAACCTCCGCAAGGCCCCCAACACCTGGATCAAGCCCAACACCGGCTACACCCAGGAGCCCAAGCCCAGCTTCATTCATGACGACAATTTCGACGGCGGCGAGCTCAATCCTCACTGGCAGTGGAACCACGTCCCCGACGACAGCAAGTGGTCGCTGACCGAGAAGTCCGGCATCCTTCGTTTGCATTCGTTGCCGGCCGCCAACTTTTATGCCGCCCGCAACAGCATTTGTCAGCGGCCGCCCGGACCTGAATCTATCATGACGGTCGAGTTGGATACATCGGGCATGGTCGCGGGGGACACGGCGGGTCTGGCGCTCTTGAGCTCACCCTATGCCTGGATCGGCGTGGTGAAAACCGCAGAGGGCACGACGCTGCAGAGGTACACCAGCCCCAACATGGGCCGCGGTCGCCGAGGCGCCGCCGCTGCCGCCCCAGCCAATCCCCCGACGATCGGTCCGGCCAATCCCCCCACGCATCTGTGGCTGCGAGTCCACTGCAACTTCGACACCGACCAGGCCGTTTTCAGTTGGAGCGCCGACGGCAAGGAATTCACACCTCTGGGCGAGCCCTTCACCATGACCTTCCAGTTGACGACCTTCCAGGGCGTTCGCCCGTCCCTGTTCCATTACAACACGTCGGGACAGCCGGGCGGCTACGTGGATTTCGACAACTACCTGGTCGAGGAGCCGCGGGCGAGGGGCATCGAACGCGAGATCCCCATGGGCAAGACCATCGTGCTGACCAGTGGCGCCGACGGCAGTTTCCTGGCCGCGGACACGCAGGACAATGTTCTGGTGAATGTCGCGGCCGACGTGGTTCCTCAGAACGCCAGGTTCCAGGTTATCGATCTGGGCTTGGGGCGCGTGGCGCTCAAGGCCACCAACGGCAAGGTTGTGTCGGTGGCAGGGCCTGAGAGCGTGGTTCTCAAAGACCTGGCCGGCGACAAACCGGGCAACGCCGAATCGTTCCAGTGGGTCAACCTGATGCGCGGCGACACCATGCTCATGTCGCTGACGAACCATCAGTACCTGGCCACGAAACCGAAGTCCCCCGGAGCTGTCACGGCCAATGCCCTTGGCGCCTCGCCCGCCCGCAAGAGCGGCGCGGAGTTCAAATGGAAGACCGTCGAATGAGATCGGTTCGCTATTGTCGGTGGCGGCACAACAACGATTGCATGTGATAGAGTTGTGAAAGGGACTATCCTATGAGCAAACGTGGCTTCTCATGGTTGGCGGTTGCCGCATTGATGCTTGGCATCGCCCTTCTTGCTTCGGCGGCCGAATCAACAGCGGATGCGAACGTTCCCGAGTCTTCCCTCGATACGCCTCTCGAGCGGAAATCGTCCGTAGAGGATGTGAACGATCCGCGGGGGAAGATGCGGCCGTGGGAAAAGGGGGCGTGGGAAACGGGCAAGTACCGCAACGTATTCCTGGAAGCGGGATACAAACAGCAGGACATCGACGCCAAGCTGGCCAAGGCGTACTACGATCTCTTTGAAGGTCCGAACCGGGTCTACTTCGAGGTGGGCGATTCGATGGCTTATGTCTCCGACATCAAGAACCACGACGCCCGCACGGAGGGTCTCTCGTACGGCCTGATGGTGGCCGTGCAGTTGAACAAGAAGGACGTGTTCGACCGCTTGTGGCGATGGACGGTCAAGTACATGCAACACCAGGAGGGGCCGCGAGAGGCCTATTTCGCCTGGAGCGTCAACCCCCAGACGGGAAAGCACAACTCGGCAGGCTCCGCATCGGACGGCGAATTCTACTTCGTCACCGATCTGCTGTTCGCCTCCAACCGCTGGGGCAACGATACGGGGATCGACTACTATGCCCAGGCCCGGAGAATCCTGGATGCAATGTGGAGCAAAGACGGGACCGCGGGGATCCGAAACGTGATCAACGTGGAGCACAAGATGATCACCTTCGTGCCGGAGGGACGAGGGTACAATTGGACCGATCCTTCCTACCATATCCCCGCGTTTTATGAGGTCTGGGCGAAATACGCCAAGGACGGACGCGAGGACTTCTATCGCCAGTGTGCCGAGGTGTCACGCCAGTTCCTGCACAAGGCCTGTCACCCGGTGACGGGGCTGACCCCGGACTATACGGAGTTCAGCGGCATGCCTCAGGCAGGAGGGCGCATGAGCGCTTTTGGCTTCGACTCGTGGCGAGTGCCCATGAACATCGCCCTGGATTACTCGTGGTCCGCCAAGGACACGGAATGGCAACAGGACTACTGCCGGCGGATTCAGGGCTTTCTGTTCTCCAGGGGGATCGACACCTTTGAAGATCAATTCAATATCGATGGATCGGCCCGCGAGAGGATCATGGGCGCCGGAGGCTATCGCACGTTGCGCCATTCGCTGGGGTTGGTGGCGACTTCAGCCGCGGCATCCCTGATGGGCACCCAGGCGAAGAGCTGGAAGTTCGTCGATGCCATCTGGAATGCCAAGCTGGAACCCTACGCGGATGGCTATTTCGATCCGTACTATGACGGATTCCTGTACCTGTTCAGCCTGATGCACTTGAGCGGCAACTACCAGATCATCAGACCCGGGATGGATCCATGACTCGCGATCCGGCAGGTTGCAGAGAATTGGGCAGACGATACGGATCAAGTCGGATTGACACACCGTCCTGTGCTGCCTATTCGTTTGCCGAGGTGCAACATGAAATACGTGCTGTTAGCACGGGTCCTGCTTCCGGGGATTGCAGTCTGTGGCTGTACCGGGTTGCTCGGCTGACGCTGGCTCGTTCCAGGAGTGACTACCGGTCCTCTCAGCCTTGCTTTCTATCCGGAGATCAGTTATGAAGCCAAGAATGTCCGTCGTAGTCGCAACGCTCCTTACTGGATATGTTCACAATCGCTGAAATGATCGAGGTTTGACATGTCTCCCAAGAAACTCGATTCGTTCAACGCAGTTCTTCCACTCACACGCCGCGAGGCTCTCAAGACTGTCGTCTTGGGCATCCTGCTCATTGCGGAAGGTGCCGTCTCGGCGTACGCTGCCGTGCCGTCCTCGCGCATCGCGCCGGTGGTGGAGGGCTTCCCGCTGACCGACGTGCGTCTGCTCGAAGGCCCTTTCCTTGACGCACAGAAACGCGACGAGGCGTATCTCCTGAAGCTCGAACCCGACCGCATGCTGCACAACTTCCGTGTCAACGCGGGCCTCGAACCCAAGGCGCCGGTTTACGGCGGCTGGGAATCGGTGGAAACCTGGGCCGACATCCGCGCCCACGGTCACACGCTGGGCCATTATCTCAGCGCCGCTTCGCTCATGTATGCCTCGACCGGCCACGAGGAGATGAAACGACGCGTGGACTACATCGTCGCAGAGCTCAAGGCCTGTCAGGACGCAGGCAAGACCGGGCTCATCTGTGCTTTTCCCGACAAGACCGCACAACTGGACAACCTGGTGGCCGGCCGGCGTGCGATCGGCGTCCCCTGGTACACGCTTCATAAGGTATTCGCCGGATTGCGGGATGCTCACCTTTTCTGCGGCAGCGCACCGGCGCGCGATGTGCTGGTCCAACTTGCGGACTGGGCAGTGGATGTCACCCAAGGCATGACGGACGAGCAGTTTCAGCAGATGCTCCGCGTCGAGCACGGCGGCATGAACGAAGTGCTCGCGGACGTCTACGCGCTCACTCATGACGAGAAACACCTCGCGCTGGCCGAGCGTTTCTGTCACCAAGCGGTCCTCGCACCGCTGTCCGAAGGCCGCGATACCCTGAACGGCCTGCATTCCAACACGCAGATTCCCAAGTTTGTCGGCTTCGAGCGGCTCTATCAGTTGACCGGAAAGGCACAGTATCACGCGGCGGCCGAATTCTTCTGGAAGACCGTAACCGGCACGCGCTCCTTCGCCACCGGCGGCAACGGCGACAACGAGCACTTCTTCCCGGTCACCGATTTCGCCCGGCATCTCCCCTCCGCCAAGACGATGGAGACCTGTTGCAGCCACAACATGCTCCGCCTCACCCGGCTGCTCTGGGCCAATGACCCCACGGCGGCCTATGGAGACTACTATGAAAAGACCCTTTTCAACACCATTCTGGGATCGCAGGACCCGGACACCGGCATGATGACCTACTTCCAGTCCACGCGCCCGGGCTACCGCAAACTCTACTGCACACCCTTTGACTCCTTCTGGTGCTGCACCGGCAGCGGCATCGAGAACCATGCCAAGTACGGCGATTCAATCTACTTCCGCGGAAACCCGGACGGGCCGCAGAGAGACGCTCTCTACGTGAACCTCTTCATCGCCTCCACGCTTGCCTGGAAGGAGAAGGGAGTCAGGCTCAGGCAAACCACGTCGTTCCCGGAGTCCGGTAAGATCCGTCTGGAGATCGAAGCGGCCTCGCCGCAGAAATTCGTCCTGCAGGTTCGACATCCGAGCTGGGCGGCAACCGCCTCGGTTCGCGTCAACGGCGCTGCCGCTGAATCCTCGCACAAGCCCGGCTCTTTCATGGTGCTGAATCGCGCCTGGAAGACGGGCGATGTGGTGGAAGTGGACATGCCCATGGAGTTGCGCATGGAACTCTTGCCCGGCACCACCGATACGGCAGCCGTGGTGTATGGCCCGATTGTGCTGGTGGGCGCGTTGGGCCACGAGGTCAAGCCCGGCGACGATCTGCATGTCAACGAACGCACCATCGGCTCCGTCTTCAATGAGCCCGTGGAAGTGCCCACCTTCGCCGGCGGACTGACCGACATTCCTGGGAGGATCAAGCCGGCCGGCGCCCCGTTGACCTTCAAGACCGATGGCGTCGGCCGTCCGGAGGACGTGACGCTGATTCCCTATTACCGAATGGCGCATCAACGCTACAACCTGTACTGGAGGATACAGAATCCATGAGCCGGCACATTGTTCAGGATCTCGCTACTCTGTTTGTTTTCGCCACCTTGGCAACCGCATCCGCTCGCGCGGCGGCCCCCCAGATCGGCAAGACGCCGCGCTACTGCAACCCTCTGCCGATGGTCACAGCGCCTGGGGGTAGTGCGTCCGGCGATGTCACGGTTATCCGCGAGCAGGGCAAGTACTACATGTACTGCACCGGCGGCGGCGCCTGGATCTCGGACGACCTGCTGAACTGGTCCTTCCAGCGCGTCGCCAATGTCCCCGTCGCGCCGGACGTCGTCAAGTACAATGGCAGCTTCTATATGTGCGGCAACAGCGGCCCGCTCTTCAAAGCGGACAACCCGCTGGGGCCCTTTGCGAGCCTGGGAGAATGGAAGAACACGCCCGACGCTGCCGGCGGATGGCGAGGCCCCTTCGACATGCACATCTTCATCGACGACGACAACAAGCCGTATCTCTACTACCCCGGACGCGGCGTTGACGGCATCTACGTCGTGCCGCTCGATCCCAACGACCTCACGAGATTCGCCGGGCCGGTCAGGCATCTCTTCGCATTCAACAAGGACCACGTCTGGGAACGGTACGGCGAGATGAACGAGTACACGGACGTTGCCTGGATCGAAGGCCCGTGGATGCAGAAGGTCAACGGCACCTACTACCTGCAATACTCGGGCTCCGGGACCCAGTGGAAGACCTATGCCTCGGGGTACTACACCGCGAAATCGCCGCTGGGCCCGTTCACCTACGCGCCCAACAATCCGCTGCTCCGCAGGACCGACGGCCTCGTCACCGGCGTCGCGCATGGCAGCATCGTGGAAGGACCCGATGGGAATCTGTGGCAGTTCTACACTATCGTCCTGTCGAACCCGCCCGGCGGACGCCGCATCGGAATGGATCGCATCACCTTCGACAAGAGCGGCAACATGGCAGTGAAGGTCACCGATACGCCGCAATGGGCTCCGAACGCGGTCAGCAACCCCGCCCAAGGCGACAGCGGCTCGATCCCGGTGACCATCAACAAGATCCGTGCGATGAACTCGCTTTCGCGGTCCTCCTCGGAGCAGCCGGGACGCGACGCCGCCTACGCCGTGGACAATTCCAGCGGCACCTGGTGGGAGCCCGCCCCGACCGACACGGAGCCGACCTTGACAGTCGAGCTTTCCCCCGCGACGCGATTCGATGCGGTGCAGTTGTTCACGATCGACTCTGTCCGCCTGATGTTCAACGCCGGACGCGGATTTGGTTCCGGCGGCAGGCGCGGAAACGCTCCGACCGCGGATAACACAACGGCAACGACCGCGACTGCGGAACGGCCCGTGACCAATGCGTATCAATACAGGATCGAAGTGTCGATGGATGGGCAGACGTACACAGCGGCCCTGGACCAGACAACGAACACCATCTCGCGAAACGTAATCTTTGAGGAAATCCCCCCGGTGAAGTGCCGCTTCGTTCGGTTGACTCTGACGAACTGGCCGCGAGCCACGCCGTTGGGGATCATCGAGTTCACCATCTTCGGCAAGCCGGCGGAGTCTCTGCCCGCCGCTCAGCCGATTCCCGGTACACGTTAGTCAAGGAGCCGCCATGAACACTCGACAATCACCAACGTCCCTGGCCTGCACCCTGGCGGTTCTCGCCGCCGGCATGTGGGCTCTGCACGCCGCGACGCCGACGTCCGCGGCCGCCACCACGCCCGTCAATGCCGTCATCGACGCTGGCAAGACGTACACTCCGATCAATCCCAACGTCTACGGCATGTTCATCGAACACATCGGCAGCCTCGTGTACAGCGGCGTGTGGGCTGAGATGATCGACGACCGCAAGTTCTATGATCCCATTACCGCTGGGACCCCGGCTGGTAGCGCACGCGGCGCTCGAGGCGGCGGCCGCTTTGGCGGCGTACCACGCCGCTGGAGCCCCGTCGGGCCGGCGGAATCGATCACCATGGACGTCCGGCACGCCTACGTCGGCGACCATTCACCGGCTATCGCATTGAGTCCCGCGGAACCCCGGGGCATTCGCCAGGCCGGCCTGACGCTCATGCGGGGCAAGGACTATACCGGCCGCATTGTCCTGGCCGCCGATGCGGGCGTCCAGGTGTCCGTCAGCCTTGTGTGGGGAACCGGCGAAAAAGAGCGTCAGTCCATTGTGATCAAGCAACTCACGCCCGCCTTTGCCACATTCCCTCTGACCTTCCAATCACAGGCCGATACCACCGACGGCCGGATCGAAATCACCGCCACCGGCAGCGGTTCATTCCATGTCGGCGCGGTCTCCCTCATGCCCTCCGACAATCTGCGGGGTTTCCGTCCCGATGCTATTGCGGCCCTTAAGAGCCTTCGCTCCGGCGTCTATCGTTTCCCCGGCGGCAACTTCGTTTCCGCGCATGAATGGCGCCATGCGATCGGCGATCCGGACAAGCGTCCGCCGACGTGGGATCCGGTCCGGCGCAGCTTCCAGGTCAACGACATCGGCACCGATGAGTTCATAACCCTGTGCAAACTCATCGGCGTCGAGCCGTACATCACCGTCAATGCCGGCACCGGTGACGCCTGGTCCGCCGCTCAGTACGTGGAATACGCCAACGGCGATGTCAACACCCCCATGGGCAGGCAGCGCGCCGCCAACGGTCATCCCGAACCGTATCGGGTGAAGTTCTGGGGCATCGGCAACGAAATGTGGGGGCTCACGTATCAGTATGGCGCGATGAAGCTCGATCAGTTCGAGTTCAAGCACAACGAGTTCGCCAAGGCCATGCGGAAGGTGGATCCGACCATCACACTGCTGGCCAGCGGCGCCATGCCGGACACGATGACCGGTTCTCGGCAATCGTTGCGTTTGGCCGTGGACAACATCGTGGAGAGTGCTCTGAATTCCCGCGATTCGGCCGCCAAGTTGAACGGCTCCTGGGAATCGTTCTCGGGCACGACGTGGGAATCGTTCTTCCGCAGCAAACTGGTCCCGGCGTACCTCTCGCCGGAGGATTGGACCGGCGGACTGCTCACCCATTGTTTCGACCACTTCGACGTCATCAGCGAACACTTCTACAACTACGGCAACACGCACTTCAGTCTGGCCGAGGGCCGCCAGGTGCCGAACGACCCGAACGAACCCGTTACCGATTGGATGCGCCGCGCCGCCAATCACATCCGCATCAAGGTCGAGGCCTACAGGGAATACGAGAAGCTGTTGCCTCGGCTCGCCGCCGAGCCCAGGCCCATGGCCATTAGCGAATGGGCCTACACGGGAGGGCGATATCCGGTACAGCCGGCGTTGGCGTGGGTCTTCCACGAGATGTTCCGCCACACCGACCTGATCCACATGGCGAATTACACCTTCGCCACGTCCCTGCTTGGCCGCGACGGAGCCAGCGTCTCGCTGAACACCAACGGCCTCGTTTTCAAGATCTATCGCGATCACTTTGGGTCCATCCCGGTTGAGGTCTCGGGCAACTCGCCCCAGCCCAAGCCCACGGACCCTCCCGGCGGCGAACAGCCCGTCGTTCACGCCGGCAGCGACACCTTCCCGCTGGACGTGGTCGCTGCATGGACCGCCGATCGCAAGGCTCTTACGGTCGCCGTCATCAACCCCACGGAATCCTCGCAAACGCTGGATCTCCAGATCCGCGGCGCCGAGTTGGCCGGCAAAGGCACGCTCAGCCGCATGGTGTCGCCGAGCCGCCCGGCGACCGCCGGCTTTGGGCAGGGGCCGAGCGTCGAGATCGAGGAACAGCCCGTCGATCGGATTCCCGCACGACCGACGTTCGCTCCCTTCAGCATCAATATTTACGAATTCCCAGTAAAGTAAGGAGATTCCCATCATGAAAAAGTCCATTCTCTTGTGGTCCATCGTTGTGACGCTGTTGTCCGCCGGCGTTCTCTTCGCTTCCGCGGCCGAGCCGGCCCCCCAGACCCAGCCTGCTGCGACGCCACCGGCCGGCGCGGATGCTCCCAAGCCGCCCTTTGCCACGCCGCTGCAGTGGAAGTCCACCGGCGCGCTGGTCAAGCCGGTCTCCGACGCCAACCACACGATCGTGTCCATCAAGGATCCGACGATCGTCCGTTACAACGATCTGTGGCACATCTACGCGACCGCCTATTCGACGTCCGCCAGGACCTGGACCATGGTGTACCTGAACTTCAAGGACTGGTCCGACGCCCCCAGCGCCAAGCTGACGTTCATCGATGTAAATCCGAATTTCACGCCGAACCGCTACAACTGTGCACCACACCTGTTCTACTTCACGCCCCACAAGAAGTGGTACCTCGTCTTCCAGGCGCAGCCGCCGCAGTATTGCACCACCGACGACATTTCCAAGCCGGAAACCTGGACCAAGCCGCAGAACTTCTTTGAAGGACGAACCGCGGGAATGCCGAGGCTTCCGATCGACTACCACATAATTTGCGACGACACACACGCCTATCTGTTCTTCACCGGCGACGACGGCAACTTCTATCGCAGCCGGACCAAGATCGAGGATTTCCCCAAGGGCATGAGCGCCCCGGAGATCGCCATCAAAGACCGGCGAGACAGCCTTTTCGAGGCGAGCATCACCTACAAGATCAAGGGTACGAACACCTATCTGACTGTGATCGAGGCTATGAGCCCGGCACGATACTACCGCGCCTGGGTCTCCGACGATCTCAATGGCGAATGGACCCCCGTTCCGGATGCCGACACGTGGCAGAAGCCCTTCGCCGGGATCAACAACGTCACCTTCGAAGACGGCGTGGAGCCTTGGACGAGAGACATCAGCCACGGAGAGCTGATTCGCGACGGATACGACGAGAGGATGATCCTCGACCCCAACAACCTTCAACTGCTGTACCAGGGTCGTGATCCGGCCAGCGGCGGGCGCTACGAGCTGTTGCCCTATCAACTCGGTCTCCTGAGATCTGAGAGGAATGTGCGATGAAGCACGTATTCTTTTCCGGCCTGTTTGTCTCTCTGGGATTGCTGGCTGCAATCGAAGGGGGCGTGTACCCCGGCAAGGCGTCTGCCGCCTCGCAGACTCCGTCAACCGCGCGAGTGGGCGGCATCGTTATCGTGCCCGGCCTCGAAACGCCCAAGAACGCCCGCAGACTCGAAGAAAAGGACTTCGCCGGTTACGTGATGGTCTACTTCAAGGATCAAACCCAGTCCGCCTACATGGCCATCAGCCGCGACGGCTACACCTTTACCGATCTCAACAATGGCCAGCCCATCTTCGGAGGCGCTGTGTTGGCGGAGCAGAAGGGTGTGCGCGATCCGCACATGACACGCGGACCCGACGGGGGATTCTACCTGGCCATGACGGACCTGCACATCTTCGGCCAGCGCGCGGGCTTTCGCGATACACCGTGGCAGCGGCCGCAGGAGAAGTACGGCTGGGGGAACAACCGCGCTCTTGTGCTCATGAAATCCTTCGACCTGATCCACTGGACAGTTTCCGATTTCCGCGTGGACACTGCGTTCCCCGAACTCGGCGATATTGACTGCTCCTGGGCGCCCCAGACGGTCTATGACGAGGCCAAGGGCAAGATGATGGTCTATTTCACCATTCGGTACAACAACAAGAACGCCAATCTCTATTGCTCCTACACGGATGACGCCTTTACGCGGCTGGAGACCAAACCGGAGATGATCCCCGACATCGGCGGCATTGACGGCGACATCACCAAGGTGGGAGACAAGTTCCATCTGCACTACGTGTCGAATGCCAGAGTGCTGCACGCCGTCTCCGACCAGATCGACCGGGGATACGTGGCCGAGACCAGACGCATCGATCCCGAAACGGTTCCCACCGAAGCGCCCAATGTGTTCAAGCGTCTCGGGACCGACACCTACGTGCTGATGTACGACGTCTACGGCGGGCGGCCCAACAACATGGGGTTCAGCGAAACCTCCGATTTCGTAACCTACAAGCACATTGGCCGTTTCAACGAAGGCGTGATGAAGGGGACGAACTTCCAACGCCCCAAGCATGGTGCGATGACGTACCTGACGTTGGACGAACTAAAGGCCGTTGCGGCGCATTGGAAGGTGGACATCAAGCTGGACTAAGGTGCGGGAAGTTGTTTATATAGAGGGATACTCGAAATTCGTTCGCCGGATGCGCAGCTGAGAATATCCGCAAGAGTCAAATGGATTCGAATAAGGGGTCAAACATGCAGGACGAATCGCAGGAGCTTTCCGTCGGGGGAACCGCCGACCACAGGTTGGGCAAGGCCGCCGTCAATGTGCGAGCGGGGTCGCAAAAGCTTTCTGTTGTGGAGAAGGTCGGCTTCAGCCTCGGCGATGCTGCATCCAACATCTTCTTTCAGACTTTCATCCTGTTCATCCCGATCTTCTACACGGACGTGTTCGGCCTGACCACGAAGGCGGTGGCCACAATGTTCCTGATCACCAAGATCTGGGACGCGGTCAACGACCCGATGATGGGCATGATCGCCGACCGCACCGAAACGCGGTGGGGGAAGTTCCGGCCCTTTCTGCTGTGGTTCGCCATCCCGTTCGGCATGCTCGGCGTGCTGACGTTCACGACGCCCGGTTTCAGTCCCATGGGCAAACTGGTCTACGCCTACGTGACCTACACCCTGCTGATGATGGCTTATACGGTTGTCAACGTGCCCTATTCGGCGCTGATGGGCGTGATGACGCCGAACTCGCACGAGCGGACCATTCTGTCGTCGTTCCGGTTCTTCGCCGCCTTCCTTGCCACCATGCTGGTTCAATACTCGGCACTGAGAATGGTAGAGTGGTTTGGACACGGCGATGCGGCCGTGGGGTGGCGCTGGGCCATGACGATCCTGTCCACACTGGCGGTGATTCTGCTCTTTGTGACCTTCGCCACCACGAAGGAACGCGTACACCCTCCCAAAGGACAGAGGACCCCGCTGAAACAGGACCTGGCCGACCTATTCACGAATGTTCCCTGGGTGCTGATCGGGAGTGCGACGGTTTTTCAGCTTGTCTACATCTGCATGCGGGGAGGGGCCATCGCGTACTACTTCAAGTACTTCGTCCGGGAACAGGAAGTCCTCTCCTTCGGCGTCCTCTCCTACGAGAAACTGGCCTCCACGTTCCTGGTGACCGGGACGGCGGCGACGATTCTCGGGGTCTTCCTCACCACCCGAATCAGCAGAGTCCTGGGCAAATCTCTTGCGTATGCCCTCTTCCTGGGCCTCGCCGGCCTCTCTTCGGCGGCCATCTACTTCCTCCGGCCGCAGGACATTGTCCTGATGTTTGTTCTCCAGATCATCACCTCCTTCTCGGTCGGACCGGTGTCCGTACTGCAGTGGTCCATCTACACGGATACGGCGGACTACGGGGAATGGAAGAAGGGCCGTCGCGCGACGGGCCTGATCATGGCCGCCTCTCTCTTTGCGCTGAAGTTGGGGGTTGCCATAGGCGGCTCCGCTCTGGTGTGGACCCTGGGAATGTACGGCTTCGAGGCCAATCAGGAGCAGACGGCGACGGGACTGCAGGGCATACGGATGGTCATGAGCGTCTACCCCGCCGTCTTCGCCCTGTTGGGAATGGTCTTCATGTTCTTCTATCCGCTCAACAAGTCCCGGATGGCCCAGGTGGAATCTGAGCTGATCGAGCGGCGAAAGTAGTCCAGAGCAATTGGTCTTGTCCAAGAGGAGTCCCCGTGAAACCCAAACGGAAGTCGCGGCTGGAGCCGGCCTATCGCAATCCAAAGCTCTCCGTGGAGCGGCGCGTCCAGGACCTGCTGTCCAGCATGACGCTGAAAGAGAAGGTCGCGCAGATGCTCTGCATCTGGCAGCAGAAGAGCAGCACGCTGGTCGACGAGAAAGGCCGGTTCGATCCGCAGAAAGCCAAGGCCCATTTCAAGGATCGCCTCGGCCTCGGCCAGGTCGGCCGGCCCAGCGACGCCGGCGGCGGCCGCAACGCCCGGGAGATGGCGGAGCTGACCAACGATATTCAGAAGTTCTTCGTCGAGAACACCCGGCTGGGCATCCCGGTCGTCTTCCACGAGGAATGCCTGCACGGCCACGCGGCCGTTGATGGGACGAGCTTTCCACAGCCCATCGGACTGGGCGCCACGTTTGATCCCGAACTGGTGCGCCGGTTGTTCGGGATGACGGCCCACGAAGCCCGCGCCCGCGGCACGCACCAGGCGCTGACGCCCGTCGTGGACGTGGCGCGCGAGCCGCGGTGGGGTCGAGTCGAGGAAACCTTCGGCGAGGACCCCTATCTGGTGTCCCGCCTGGGGATCGCGGCTGTGCAGGGATTCCAGGGCGACGCAACGTTCCAGGACAAAGAGCACGTCATCGCCACGCTCAAGCACTTCGCCGCCCACGGCCAGCCGGAGTCCGGGACGAACTGCGCCCCGGTGAACGTGTCGGAGCGTGTTCTCCGCGAGGTGTTCCTCTACCCGTTCAAGGAGGCCCTGGAGAAAGGCGGCGCCATCAGCGTAATGGCCTCGTATAATGAGATCGACGGCGTCCCATCCCACGCCAACAAATGGCTGTTGCGCGACGTCCTGCGCAAGGAGTGGGGGTTCAAAGGATACGTCGTCTCGGACTACTTCGCGATTCGCGAATTGTACGAGCGGCCGGAACTGTTCGGCAACCACCTGGCCGAGGACAGACGCCAGGCGGCCCGGCTCGCAGTCGAGGCGGGCGTCAACATCGAACTGCCGGATCCCGATTGCTACCCGCATATCGTCGATCTTGTCCGCAAGGGGGTTCTGAAGGAGTCGCGGATCGACGAACTCGTGGCGCCGATGCTGGCCTGGAAGTTCCGGCTGGGGTTGTTCGATGACCCCTACGTGGACCCGGCGGTCGCCGAGCAGATCGTCGGCTGCGAAGCCCATCGCGAGTTGGCCCTCCAGGCGGCGAGAGAGACGATCACGCTGCTCAAGAACGACGGCCTGGCTCCGCTGGATTCACGCCGGGTCCAGACGATTGCGGTCATCGGCCCGAACGCCGACCGCCAGATGCTGGGCGGCTACAGCGGCGTGCCCAAGCATTACACCTCCCTGCTGCAGGGCATCCGCGACCGCGTCGGCCTGTCGGTCAACGTGTTCCATCATGAGGGCTGCAAGATCACGATCGGCGGGTCCTGGCAGCAGGACGAGGTCACGCCGAGCAATCCGGACGAAGACCGCAAGAGCATCGCCGAGGCGGTCAAGGTCGCACGACGGGCCGACGTCGTGATTCTGGCGATCGGCGACAACGAGCAAACGTCCCGCGAAGCCTGGGCACTGAATCACCTGGGCGACCGTGCCTCCCTGGACCTGGCCGGCCTGCAAGACGAGTTGATCGACGCGATTGCCGCCACGGGCAAGCCGATCATCGCGGTCCTTTTCAACGGCCGGCCCATTTCGATCCGCAATCTTGCCGCCAAAGCGGCGGCCATCTTCGAGTGTTGGTATCTGGGCCAGGAGACCGGCCGGGCGCTGGCGGAGGCCATCTTTGGCGACACCAATCCCGGCGGCAAGCTGCCCATCACCATCCCCCGTTCCGTCGGCCACATTCCCGCCTACTACAACCACAAACCCGCCGCCCGGCGCGGATACCTGTTCGACGACGTGACGCCGCTGTACGCATTCGGCTTCGGACTCAGCTACACACAGTTCCAGTTCGGCAAACCCCGTCTTAAGAAGTCCGTCATCGGCACAAGCGAATCCACCGTGGTTCGGGTCGATGTGACCAATACGGGCCCCAGGGCCGGCGACGAGGTCGTGCAGATGTACATCCGGGACAAGGTCAGCTCGGTTACGCGGCCGGTCAAGGAGTTGAAGGGCTTTCAGCGGATCACTCTGGCCCCGAGCGAAACGAAGACGGTCTCGCTGGAAATCACGCCGGAGCACCTGGCGTTCTACGACATCGACATGAAGTACGGGGTCGAACCCGGTGAATTCGAGATCATGGTCGGCAACTCCTCGCGCGATCAGGACTTGCAGAAGGTTACGCTGCGAGTGAAATGACATCGACCCTCTGTCATCGTGAGGAATGGCCACAGGCCTTTCCGATGATCGACGTGTGTCTGTCAAACGCGGATGTGACCGCCTCGTGGCGGCCCCATTGTCCATCCGCGACAACAGCCGGGACCCGGCGCCGGCAAAGGCGCCGTGAGCGTCACAGCAACCTTGCGTTTTCGGGATTGCTGTGGTAGCTATGGAGACCGATCAGACTTGCATTGCAGGAGATTCGTTATGGCCGGTTCGGAGCTCTTCACGGCGTGCAACTACTCTCAGCCCCTGTGCCAAGAACGGGCGCATGAGCCCAGCCCCATTCTGCCTGACTGCTCTCGACGGGAATTCCTCAAGCAAGGCGTGGTGGGGGGGGCGGCGCTGCCCCTGTATTCGACCCTGGCGGTCCATGCAGCCCCGAAGAAGATCCGCATGGGCGTGGTCGGCGGGGGGTTCGGCACAGACTTCCAGTGGCACGAGCACCCGGATTGCGTCGTCGAGGCGGTCAGCGACCTGCGGCCCGAGCGCCGCGACCGGCTGATGCAAGTCTACAAATGCGCCAAGTCGTACGACTCGCTTGAAGAGTTGGTGCGGGATCGCAATATCGACGCCGTGGCGGTCTTCACCGAGGGACCGAACCACGTCCGGCATGTCACCGAAGTAGTCAAGCATGGCAAACACGCAATTTCCGCGGTTCCTGCCTGCATAGGCGGCGGGGTCGAGGAGGCCGAGCGACTGCTCGATGCCGTCAAGACCTCCGGTCTCACCTACATGATGGCCGAGACCAGCTACTACCAGCAGCCGACGATCTCCGTGCGCAAGTTCCACGAGCAGGGTAAATTCGGCCAGATCTACTATTGCGAGGCCGAGTATCAGCACGCCGGGCTGGAGGTACTCTATTTCGAGAACGGCAAACGCACCTGGCGGCACGGCCTGGCTCCCATGCACTATCCGACCCACTGCACGGCCTTCCTCACAGGCGTCACCGGCGAGCGGCTGACGGAGGTGACCTGCCATGGCTGGGGCGACGACGACCCGATCTGTAAGGACAATGTCTACAGAAATCCGTTCTGGAACGAATCGGCCATGTTCAAAACCGATCGCGGCCACGCCTTCCGCTGCAACGTGTGGTGGAAGGGGGCCCACCGCGGGACCGAGCGGGCTCAGTGGATCGGCAACAGGATGAGCTTCTACTGCGACGAGCCGAACGGGTTGCCGCCGGTGATCGTCCGTTCGGCGGAGGGACGCAAGGAGAAGGACGACGCGGGCTTCGTCCGCGACCTGCCTGAGATGGAGAAGTACGAGCAGCCGCAATGGTGGATGACTGAGATGCTGCCGGAGCCCCTGCGGCACAACAGCGGCCATCACGGCTCGCACACGTTCCTGACGCACGAGTTTATCGACGCCCTGACGCACGACCGCCGGCCGACCGTGGATATTTATGAGGCCCTGGCGTACACCGTGCCGGGGATCGTTGCACACGAATCCGCGTTGCGAGGCGGCGAGTTGCTGCAAATCCCGCAGTTCAACCGGCCGGCATAGTGGCCGACGGAAGTCCCGGCGTGGCGACCCAACGGATATCCGCGCTCTCGGTCCCTGTGTCTCTCGTGTCTGTGGCCCACCTCGCCCAGAATCCGGGGTTCGGCCCCAGCAGCGTCATCAGCGTCGCCGGCGAAAAATGCTTGTTCAAATCCGGTGCATCGCCGATAATGGCGGACCATGAGTACACGAGAAACATTCGTTGCGATCCGATGGCCAGGATCGCGAAGGGACAACAGGATGGCCAAGGCAAATCCAATCGTAGGAGATCACTATGAGTGAGATCATCGGCAAGGGCACGTCGCGTCGCGAGTTCCTGAAAGACACGGGCCGGCTCGCCGCGATATCGGCGGTCACGGCGGGGATCGCCCCCCGGATGTACGCTGGCGAGAACAACACGCTCCAGGTGGCCCTCGTCGGCTGCGGCGGACGGGGAACCGGGGCGGCGGCGAACGCCATGAGCGTCAAGCAGGGCCCGGTCAAGGTGGTCGCCATGGCTGACGCCTTCGAGAATCGGCTGGCCGACAGCTACAACAACCTCAAAGGGCAGTTCGGGAACAAGGTGGACGTGCCCGAGGATCGCAAGTTCATCGGCTTCGATGGCTACCGCAACGCGATGGATTGCCTCAAGCCGGGCGACATCGTGATCCTCGCGACCCCGCCGGCCTTCCGCTGGGTCCACTTCGGCTACGCGATCCAAAAGGGCCTCAACGTCTTCATGGAGAAGCCCGTCACCGTGGACGGCCCGACGAGCAAGCGCATGCTCAAGCTGGGCGAAGAGGCATCGGCCAAGAACCTCAAGGTCGGCGTCGGACTGATGTCCCGTCACAGCCGGGCCCTCGGGGAACTGGTCAAGCGGGTCCAGGACGGCGAGATCGGCGACGTCATTCTGCAGCGCGGCTACCGCATGCACGGCCCGGCGGGGTTCTTCAACTCCCTGCCCAAGCCCGCGGGCATCAGCGACCTGCGATTCCAGGTGCAGCGTTTCCATAGCTTCATCTGGGCCAGCGGCGGCAACTACAGCGACTTCTACATTCACATCATCGACCATCTCGGCTGGATCAAGGGCTCCTGGCCGGTCAAGGCCCAAGGCCTGGGCGGCCGGCACTATCGCCAGAGTCCCGAGGGCATCACCTACGTGGATCAGAATTTCGACGCCTACTCGGTCGAGTACACGTATGCCGACGGCAGCAAGTTCTACTTCGACGGCCGCTGCATGGAAAACTGCAACAACCCCTATGCGAGCTATGTACACGGCACGAAGGGCGTCGCGATCGCGTCCAAGAGCGGCGACTGCGGTCTGCCTTCCAGCATTCACAACGGCCAGGACCCG
>Ga0209347_1002187_pt1 | contig 26895 bp, 30 predicted proteins | sample AutmiccommuBRH23_FD_187382 | JGI IMG/M metagenome (GOLD analysis project Ga0209347, IMG submission 187382) | Deep subsurface microbial communities from Mt. Terri, Switzerland - Autotrophic microbial communities BRH/23 (SPAdes) (version 2) | ecosystem: Environmental > Aquatic > Deep subsurface >...
TATTTATATTTGCGGCTTTTATTTTATCCAATGTTTCCATGCCGTTCATTGCGTTTTTATCTACACCATCTAGGTAATAATCTAAAATTATGACATCGGGGTTATTTGATAAATTTTCTATGCACATTTCTCCTGTTGGGTACGTTTCAATATCAAAATCTCCATGCTGAAGGAATTCAATTTCCATTAATTTTAAATAAACAGCATCATCATCTACCAGAAAAAGTTTTATTTTGTTACCATTATTCATTAGTTATTGTTTTTAAATGCATTAAATTCTATTTCTAATTCGCCGCAAGCCTGCATGCAAACTTCTTCAAGTTTCAATACCATATCCGAAATATTCTCAGTTTGTTGTTGTGAGCTTGCATATTCCTGGACTTTTCTTGCCATGTTTTCATAATCAACACTAATTCCCATAATGGAAAAAGAAGGGATTATTTTATGTACAGTGGTATGCAATAATTTCCAGTCTTTATTTGAAAGACTTAGTTTCATTTCGTTAATTAAAGGCGGCGTTTGCTCCAAATAAAGTGAAATCATTTCCATCATCAACACCCGATTGGATTTGGTTCGGGTATTCAAATAATTTAAATTGGTACATTTTATTTTTATGGTTTTAGCCAATTCCCGCACATCAGGTTCTATTACTGTGGTTGTTTTTTTCAAATAACCTACCATTTTTGAATATAATAACCTTTCATCAACAGGCTTTGCAATGTAATCATCCATCCCAACTGCTTTGCATTTTGCCAAATCTACGGTGGTAACGTCAGCTGTTAATGCAATAATTGGAATCTTGGATTTCATTTCATTTCTTATGTATTCCGTGGCTTCAAAGCCATTCATCTCCGGCATTTGCAAATCCATTAAAACAAGATCGTATTTTTTGGATTGCATTTTTTCGATGGCTATTTTTCCATTGCCGGCAATATCACATTCAAAGCCAAAATCATCCAATAAAGTTCTCATCAGCAATTGATTGAGTGCGATGTCTTCCACCACCAAAACTTTTACGTTGGTGATATCCGTGTCAATTTCCACAATTTCCGTCTCTAATTCAGCTTCAGCCTTTGTTTTTAAAAAACTTAAAGTGAAGGTAAAAGTTGATCCTTCGTTTACTTTGCTTGTTACAGAAATGCTTCCGCCTTGCGGTTCAATTAATTGTTTCACAATGGCAAGACCCAATCCGGTTCCTCCGTACAATCTCGATGTTCCGCTTGACGCTTGTTGAAAATTTTCAAAAATTGTGTCTATTTTATTTTCGGGTATTCCAATTCCGGTATCTGCCACTGAAAATTGGATGGTTACTTTTTGATAATCTTCACTCAGCAATTTGGCACCGACTGTAATTTTTCCTTTTGTGGTAAACTTTACGGAATTGCTCACCAAATTCATAATAATTTGGTGCAATCTTACAGGATCACCAACCAATACACTCGGAATTTTATTATCGTATTCTTTAACCAATTTTAAATTCTTTTCCTGAATTTTAGTTTCAAACAAATGAAGCATTGCCGATATGGATATTGACATTTTGAACGGTATTTGCTCAAATGTCATTTTTCCTGCATCTACTTTTGCCAAATCGAGGATATCATTAATAAGCACAATTAAAGCGTCACCACTTATTTTTATCGCTTTTAAATATTCTTTTTGTTTTGGGGTTAATTCTGTTTTTAATACCACTTTTGTAAAACCAATAATCGCATTCATTGGGGTGCGAATTTCATGACTCATATTTGATAAAAACTGCTGTTTTGCTTTCATGGCATCTTCTGCAATTTTGGTGGCTTTTTCAGCTTTAATTTTGGCATGTTCTGCAATTTCGGTGGCCAATTCGGCAAACACCATTGCTTCTGTCAATTCTTTGGCAATCTTTTTTTGCTCGGTAACATCTCTTGCAACAATCACAACCCCCTCAACATTTCCTTTATCATCTTTATAAACAGATCCGTTAAACAACACATCGGTCAGCTTGCCCTCTTTATGGCGAAGTGTCAACGGAAAATTGGTAACTGATCCATTTGCAAATACTTCTTGATAAACGGTTCGCGCTTTTTGCGGTTCGGTAAAATAATCCAGAAAGTCGGTATCTGTTAATTCTTCTCTTGTTAGTCCTGTTATGTTGGTTAAAGCCTCGTTCATATCGGTAATCTTTCCGGCAGAACTGATGGTTATCAAAGGGTCTAAACTTGCTTCGATAAGACTTAGGGAATATTGGGAATCTAATTTAATATCAATGTTTGAAGCCTCAAGTTCTCTATTTGCGATTCCTTGTTTAACTGCCTCAATATTTTGTTTGGCAAGCTCTTCATTGGCAAACAACAGCTCGGCTGCTCTTTTCTCTTTTACTTTTGTCTGAAAAATAAGTTCCTCGTTGGCGATAACCAGCTCAGCAGCACGTTTTTCTTTCTCTTTATTTTGGAAAGCCAGTTCTTCATTGGCAATCACCAATTCAGCCGCACGTTTCTCTTTTACTTGATTTTGATAAGCAAGTTCACTGTTTGCAATCACCAATTCAGCCGCACGTTTCTCTTTTTCATTGTTTTGAAAGGCCAGTTCTTTATTGGCAATACTCAATTCTTTCGCACGTTTTTCTTTTTCAACGTTTTGAAACGCTAATTCTTCATTGGCAATCACCAACTCAGCGGCACGTTTTTCTTTTTCATCGTTTTGAAACGCCAATTCTTCGTTGGCAATGACCAATTCGGCCGCACGTTTTTCTTTTACTTCATTTTGAAAGGCCAACTCTTCATTGGCAATCACCAATTCAGCAGCCCTTTTTTCTTTTTCATCGTTTTGGAAGGCCAATTCTTTGTTGGCAATCACCAATTCTTCGGCACGTTTTCCCTTTTCATCATTTTGGAAGGCCAATTCTTTATTTGCAATAATCAACTCATCAGCCCGTTTTCCTTTTTCATCATTTTGAAACGCCAGTTCTTCATTTGCTATCGCCAGCTCATCAGCCCGTTTTTCTTTCTCCTCATTTTGAAAAGCCAGTTCTTTGTTGGCAATCACCAACTCATCAGCCCGTTTTCCTTTCTCATCGTTTTGAAACGCCAATTCTTCGTTGGCAATTCCTAGTTCTTGAGCACGTTTTTCTTTTTCAACATTTTGAAAGGCCAATTCTTCGTTGGCAATTACCAACTCATCAGCCCGTTTTCCTTTTTCATTGTTTTGAAACGCCAATTCTAAGTTGGCAACGCCTAATTCTTGTGATCTTTTTTCTTTCTCCTCATTTTGAAACGCCAATTCTTTGTTGGCTTTTCTTAAATCTATGGCCCATTTTTGAGCGGTAACATCTCGCGCAGCAGCAAAAACGCCTATAACTTTTCCTCCATCATCTTTATAAACAGAAGCATTGTAAGAAACATCGGTTAAATTTCCATTTTTATGCTTGATGGTAAGCGGATAATCGACCACAAAACCTTTTTTAAATACCTGAAGATAGCCTTCTTGGGCTCTTATTGGGTCTGTAAAATATTCGGAGAAGTTGGTGTTTATTAAATTTTTTCTTGAAATACCCGTAACTTTTATAGATGCTTCGTTAACGTCGGTTATTTTTCCTTCCAAACTTATGGTAACAAATGGATCTAGACTGGCTTCAATTAAGCTTCTAGTGTATTGGGAGTTTTTTATTATTGATTCCATTTATGTTTTGATACCTTTATAAAAGTTGGTAATTTTAATTTTTGTTGTAAGTGCCTGACTCATCGCTAATTTGGTTTCCAATTTCTTCAATCGGACTTCTTCTTTTATCTTTCATTTGTTTAAAATGGGAAGGCGAGAGGCCGGTCACTTTTTTAAATTGATTGGATAAATGCGCCACACTGCTGTAGTTCATTTTCCAGGCAATTTCGGTAATGTTTAATTCACCATAATTAATTAATTCTTTGATTCGTTCAACTTTATGGATGATGATAAATTGCTCAATGGTGGTTCCCTGCACTTCTGAAAATAAATTTGCCAGATAAGTGTAGTCATGATTTAATTTTTCACTTAAATAGTCGGAAAAATTTACTTTGATGGCTTCTTCTGAATAATGAACCATTTCAATAATCACATTTTTTATTTTTTCAATCAACATCGCTCTTTTGTCATCCATCAATTCGAGCCCGGAGTTAAATAATTCAACCTTTAGTTTTTCTCGTTGCTCTTCAGTAATATTTTCCATGATGTCAACTTCACCTAAATCAACCACCACAAAATGAAGTTTTAGCTTTCTTAAAGCATCTTTTACAGCCATTTTACAACGGTTGCTTACCATATATTTGATATATAACTTCACAATTCTAATTTTTTTTCAAATGTACGCTAAACGATGAAAATAATGTCGTTTAATATCGTTTATAAGTAAAAAAATTATGAATTCTGATAGTTTTTAACATGAAACTTTTATTGGATTAAAAAAAATTTATTTATTTTTTATTTTTTTTTGGTTTACAAATGTTTGTAATATGCCAAAACAGGCAAATGTTTACCTGTTTTATTTTGGCTGCTTTTTGAAACAACTCCAATTCTATTTTTTTAAGTAAGAGACATTGGCGTTTATTTTTTCGGGATTTTCATTCAAATAAACGCCGTTATCTCTCTAATATTTACAATTAATCAAAAAGTTACAAAAAATTATCAAAATTGTAAAATAATGCTTTGGGGCAGATTGTATGCTATGCCAAGACTTTATTTGTAAAGGAGTCTTAATCATCATTAATCGTATTGAACTAATTAAATCTTAATTTAAATGAATCTCATAGGGGTTTCTAAGAAACATAATTTCAATACAGCTGCCAATCCTTTAAATTGTGCAGGCTAATGTTTTTTACCTTTTCCTTTTCCATTTCCATTTCCATTGTTAGATTTATGGTTTCCGTTGTTTCCTTTTGATTTATAGTTTCCGTTATTTCCTTTTGATTTATAGTTTCCGTTTCCTGGTCTGTTTCCAATACTTTTTTGCGGTGCGCCACGATATCCTTTTGCATATTTAACTTTATGTTGTTTGTACAAACCGTAAGGTGCATTTCCGCGATAATCGCTTAAAACAACTTTATAGCCATTGTACAAATCATAATTTCTATATTGTGTTGGAAGAGATTTTCTATGAACCCATGAATTTCCTGAATAATAGATAAACCTTGATGTTTGAACATCATAATAAGAATCAACATCAGGAAGATAATAATAACGAACGTCTGAATATCCTGAAGGACCCCATTGTGGAGGTGAACCAAGGTTAACGTTTACTGAAATTTGAGCCTGCATTCCACCGGCAAAAATAAATGCTATTCCGAATATTATATATTTTAATGCTTTCATCTTACTCTGTGTTTTTAATTATTGTGCACTCTATTGAGTTTTACAAAGTTGCACACTTTAAAACACAAATGTGTTACATAACTTTAGACAAAAATTGTATAATTCACACATTTTTTGTTGAGTCTTTTATTTTATTAATGGTGTAGTTGCTGATTTGTTTATTCGCTGAATTGTTTAGGAATAACTGCCTGCAGAGACTGAATATTAAAAACTTTTTTGGGTTGTAGAAGCGTGTAGTTGTTGATTCGTTGAATTGTTTAGGAATAACTGCCAACTGAGACTGAATACTGAAAACTTTTTTGGATTGTGTCTTATTTGTTTAGGAATAACTGCCAACTGCGACTGAATACTGAAAACTTTTTTGGATTGTTGAATAGTGAAGTTGCTTAATCGTTTAATCGTTTAATTGTTTAATTGTTTAATCGTGTAGTACAACTTTGAACTTTAAGCTTTCAGCGTTCAGCTTTGAACTTTCAGCTTTGAACTTTCAGCTTTTTTTATGGGGCATTCCCAGCCATTACAGCTCCAAACCAATCACATATTTCAATGTTTTTTGTGGTTTTTCCGTTTTGGACTTTAAAAACAAGTAATGAATGGTCTTTGCATTCAACGGTCAACCCGCAAGGAACTGCATGGGTATAACCTCCGCTTGTTATTGATGATTTTTCATTGGCCTCGGTTGAATCTTCCTGAACTGTGTAAGCAAACGCAATATAATTTCCTGAAGGTATTTTTTTAAATTTAAACGGTCTCTGATTTTCTTCGATGTCCAAAGAATATATTTTACCGGTTTCTTTGTTTTTTAGATAAACAATCATTGCAGGAATATATTCTGCAGGATAACAAACGATTCCTTTAACGGTTCCGCTGGTGCTGCTGCAACTTGTCAATAAAATTGATGATAAAAACAAAAGTATAAATAGATTTTTCATGGTTGGGATGTTTATAGCCGATAAGTTATGAATTTTTGTTGCAATTTACGCAATTAAGTGATTTAAGATTAAAAAAGTATTAGCAGTTTTGTTTTTATACGGTACTCCCAATGCGCTTGAAAATTTGGGTGAGCAGCAATGAACCAAATCCGAACAAAATCACAAAGCCAAATCTATCGACAGTCATCGGAATCAAGGAAAGAGCTTTTGCGATTGGAGGAATAAAATAAGCGGTTGCCGTGATAAAAATGCACAATGCAATAGCATACCAAATCCAAGGATTTAAAGTGACTTCATTTTTAAAAAATGATAAATGGCGTTTCGGCATATTAAATACATTGAGTAATTGCGCAAAAATTAGTGTAAAAAAAGCCATATTGTTAATTTCATTTGGCACCAATTTCAATACAAAATGAGCATAAGCCGTAATGCCAAGAACGCTTGCGGTGATGCATAAACCGTAAATAAGAGTGGCTTTCCATAATTTGAAAGTCATAATGGGTTCGTCAGGTTTTCTAGGCGGTTTTTTCATGATGTCAATTTCACCTTTGCCAAGACCCAATGCCAATGCCGGAAAAATATCGGTAATCAGATTCAGAAATAATATTTGCAACGGCAAAAGCGGTGAAGGCAATGCCAATAAAGCGGCGATTCCAACCGAAATTATTTCGGCCAAATTGCTCGATAAAAGATATACCACAAACTTTCGTATATTTTCAAAAATGGCCCGGCCTTGTTTGATGGCCAATTCAATGGAAGTGAATTTATCATCTTTAAGGATTACATCGGCAGTTTCTCGGGCAGCTTCAGTTCCTCTAATTCCCATGGCAATGCCAATATCCGCTTTTTTAAGTGCTGGAACGTCATTTACGCCATCGCCAATCATACCCACAATATTGTTGTTTTGCTGAAAAAAGGTTATCAAATCTAATTTTTGTTTTGGAGTTACCCTTGCAAAAACAACGGCATTAAGCAGCTTGTTTTTAGCTGTTTCACTCAAAATTTCCATATCAGGAATATCTTTTCCCGCAACCACTTTGACATTTGGCTCATTGGGTTCCAACAAACCAATTTCCTGCGCTATTTTTTTTGCGGTTCCGGGATGGTCACCAGTCATCATTACTACCCTAATTCCCGCGTTTTTATAGGTAGCGATTGTTGCTTTAACATCTTCCCTTGCCGGATCAATGAAACCAACCAAACCTATAAAAGTGAGTTTTTGCAGTAAAGTATCATATTCGGGAATTGTTTTTGACTCTTTATAGGCAAAAGCCAAAACCCGCAATCCTTGCAGCGCTAAATCGTCAACTTTTTGATGCCAAAGTGCTTTGTTTTTGAATTTTTCAATTTTACCATTTTTGAGCAAGGTATCACAGTATTCAACAATACTTTCAAAAGCGCCTTTTGCATAAACATTAAATATTTTCTGATGCTGATTTACCGTAGCCATCATTTTACGATCGGCATCAAAGGCAACTTCCATTTTTTTAGTATTATTTTTTTTTACAGAACCAGGGTCAAGGCCGGCATCAAAAGCAAACTCAGTCAAAGCCAAATCCATGGAATCACCGTGTTTGTCTGTTGACGTATAAACTGCGTCATTGCAAAGAATGGCGGCCATCATCATTTTATCAAACGCTAAGAAATTTAATTCTTCAATATTTTTAGGGCTCACGTTTTCAAAAGAAGCATTTTCAAAAGCCAGCGTATGCACTTTCATTTGATCTTCAGTAAGCGTTCCTGTTTTATCGGTGCAAATAATGTTTGTTGCACCCAGTGTGTGAACGGCCTCTAATTTTTTAATAACGACCTGTTTTTTTGATAGTTTAAGCATTCCTTGAGCCAATGCAATTGTGGCCACAATTGGCAGGCCTTCAGGTATTGAAGCAACTGCAAGCGCAATACCGGTTTGAAGCATTAAGATAAAATTGGCCCCTCTTATATAGCCCGAAATAACAATAATGACAGTCAATGAAAGCGTGAACCAAATAAGCCATTTACTTAAGTGCCGCAATTTTTTTTCTAGCGGTGTCACCTCCGCGTCAACTTCTATACCCAATTGTTGAATTTTCCCTAATTCCGTAGTGCATCCGGTTGAAGTAACAATGGCTTTTGCAGCGCCTCGCGTAATCAATGTGCCTTTAAATACCATATTGTTTTGCTCCACAATAGGCGTATCGATTGGCAAACTGTCGGTTTTTTTCTCTACATGGGCGCTTTCTCCGGTTAAAGCAGCTTCTTTTGTCGTTAAATTTTCTTCGGTAATTATGCGTGCATCGGCAGAGACGACATCACCAGCTTCTAAAATAATGATGTCACCAGGTACTAAAAAAGAAGCTTTTATTCGAAATAATTTACCGTTTCGCAACACAATTGTTGCCGCTTGTCCCATTTTACGCAAGGTTTCCAAGGAACGAAAAGCCTGCAATTCCATAAAAAAACCAATGGAAACGGTAATAAAAATAACAATAAGTATGGCAATTCCTTCCGCCCAGTCCCTAAAAATAAAAGCCAGTAATGCGGCTGCAGTTAAAATATAGATAATGGAATTAAGAAATTGTTCCGCTAAAATACGCCATTTTGTTTTTGGTTTTTTTAACGGAATTTCATTTTTTCCAAATTGTGAAATACGTTCTTTAATTTGTTGTTTTTTTAAACCAAAAACTTTATCGCTATTTAACTGATCAACAACATTTTTTGAGGCAATCGCATGAGGGTTTTTAACAATATAAAGATTGGATGGCATTTTGAAAGGTGATAGAGTTTATGTTAAGAAATTCAAAAACACCAGCTATCAGATGCTCATAATTCAATAAATGGTTTCAAAATCTATGGTTTCATTATTGGGCTCTCTGTGAATATCTTGGTTTTCATATTCCATTTCTTCCACAATAATTTTTTTGGACTTTCTGCTGAAGGCATCCAGAAATAAAGATGATAGTGCACCTACAACACCAGGATTTTTTGTGATCAGGTTTTCAACGCTCAGCATTAAAGCACTGCCAATGAAATTTTTAAACGGAACGCGAACAACTCCTTGAAACAGCAGTTTAGATAAGTAACCGGCACCAAGGCCAACGGAGGTGGTTAACAAACTGTCTTTTATATTTTGGGAAGCGACGGGCTCTTTAAATAGATTTTTAATCATATTTATTGGTTTTACACTCTCATAAGTCATGTAAAATAATTCTTTCAGCAATTTTTCGTCTTCGGCCTTTTTAAACTTCAATAGTTTTATGGCGTCTTCAAGATCTGACAGTGATTGTATTTTTTCCATAACTATTGCTGTTTAAGTATTTGTTTAACAATTGAATCACCAATTGGCCTTTTAACCCAGTTATAAAGAAAGAAATGAAAGATAATTCCTGCCACAAGGTAAAATGCGGCGACAATAAAAAATCCAACATATAAATTATCGAAGAATTCACCCAATAAGAAAGCGATTCCAATGCTTAAAATAAGTATAAAACAAAAAAAGACCAGCACAACAATGAGCCTTGAAATTATTGATGGAACAATGATTGCAGTTGTCTTTAACAATTTGAACTTTATGAGCTCATAGTTTGTTTTGCCGTATTCTTCAATTTTCTCAAATAACAATTCAACTATACTTTTAGAGGTACTCATTTTTTTGCCTTTTAAAATTGCAATTATGAATTGAAAAATTATTTGACAATTAGGGGAAAATTCAATTTAAATTCCCGCTAATTGTCAAATGTTTGTCTTTTCCATTTTTTGAGTTAATGAAGTTTTTATTATGCTTCTACTTCTTCTCCATATTTGGTTTTTTTTGCCATTCTTTCAGCTTCATGTTTTGCTTTTTCAGTAACTTTTGCCGCTTCGTGTTTGGCTTTTTCGGTTATTTCTTCAGCTTTGCGTTTGGCTTTTTCAGCCATGTCTGCAGCTTTTTCTTTTAAATCTTCAAATTTTTCATTGACGTTTTCAATAAAGTCCTCATATTTTTCTTCTAATTCGTCAACAAACTTTTCCCCTTTTTTAATAATTTTTTTACGTGTAGAAGATCCTTTGTCCGGTGCAAACAAAATTCCCATAGTGGCCCCAATAGCCACCCCAGCCAAAACGCCCAATAAGATATTTCCAGTTTTCATAATGTTGTTTTTTAATAATTTAATTAATAATTTGTTTAAGGTTTAATATTCCGGACTTTATTTGTGGGGAAATAAAGTCCAGAATAAAGAATTAGAAAATTTTTTTACAAAATTTCTATCATTTTTGGTTTTTGTTTTTTTACTTCTTCTTTTTTTGCTAGACTAAATTTTAAAATGCCGTTTTCATATTTGGCTTTAATCTTTTCATCAATTACAGTTTCAGGAAGCTGTAAAGATTTTTCAAAAGAATTGAAGCTAAACTCTTTACGGGTATAGTTTTCTTCTTTTTCTTCTTTTTTTTCAGATTTTTTTGCCATAATATTCAAGCAGCCATCAGCTATGTTAACTTCAAAATCTTTTTTATCGAATCCGGGAGCAGCAAGCTCAATTTCGAATCCGTCTTTTTTTTCTTTGATGTTTAGAGCTGGTTCGTTCATTCTTTTGAGCCATAATTTATCATTGAATAAATTTCCGGCGTCAAAATCCAACAAATCTGATGTAAACAGATTTTCCCATGGTCTTTGTCTAAATTTTACGAGTGTCATGATATTATCATTTAAGTTAAACATAATTTCTGATTCAAATTTAATATCAAAATAGGGTTTGTAAAATGATTTTCCTCAATTTGAGTATATTTAGTTTGATAAAATTAAAAGGCCAATAAATAGTGATATTGGCGCAGTTTTGGGATAAAAAATTAAAAAAAGCCTTGTTTGAGATTTAATTTTTTTATGATAGAAATCAATTTTTATACAAAAAAATCAGAAATAAATTTTTTAGTGAAGAAATTTAAAAGCGGTCATTAAAAAAGGCTCAAACAAAATTTTTGCTTAAACCTTTTTTAAAATGAAATCATTTATCTTGAAGTGTTATTTAATTGGTATTCTACGCCATTATAAACACGATTAATCCTCTTGCGCCGTGAGCTCCCAGCACCAAAGATTGCTCAATATCTGCTGTTTTTGAAGGCCCGGCGATAAAAGTTCCAAAATTATATTCCTGATTTCCAATGCGATCGTAAGCTTGGTGCATGGTGGTCACAATATCATTTTTATGCACCACAATAGCTAAATATTGCGGAATAAATACAGCAACTCGTTGTCCCAATAATTCATCGGTTACCCAAAGCGCACCGTTTTCAGCAACGCCAAAATGTGCTTTTACAATGGTTAATTCTACATCTTTTAAGGAATGCGTATTGTCATTCATCCAATCGGTGGCCGCAATTTGGGAAAGTTCGGGCAGTGTGGTAATAATACGTTTTTCGGTATTGTAATTTTTTTTGATAAAGTCAATTACGGCATCATAATCTGCAACTTCTACAAAGTCGCCGCCAATGCTTTGCAACACCGTTTTGTATTTGTCGAGGTTCTCGTAATTTTCCAGTCCCAAAAAACTTAAATCGGGCAATGCACTTACCGATAAAGGCTGATTTTGTTTTATTTTTTCTAAAATATTGGCTTTACTGTTCATTGTTTTTTTCTTTTGATGCGGTTGAATTTTTTTGATACCATTCTCTGAAAGATTCTTCTGGTGGCGCTGGCATTTCCCGTTGTTTGTACCAAGGATTAAAGCCATTGCTCACCAATCCGGGCATTTTATCCAATACAAATCGGCCCATTTTTCCCGCCAAATTGAAAATCACCGGATTTGATAAAACAGCCGACATTCCTTTCATCATCAACGTTTTGCTTTTTGGCGAATAACCTTCTTTTACCAGTTTTTGTCGCCATTTATACAATTGAACGTGAATGTCGATTTTTACCGGACAAACGTTGGTGCATGAACCGCACAACGTGCTTGCAAAAGGCAAATCGGCATTTTTGCTCATATCTAAATTAGGCGCCAATATGGAACCGATTGGACCGGCCACGGCATTGTGATAACTGTGTCCGCCGCTTCTTCGGTAAACAGGACAAGTATTCATACAAGCGCCGCAGCGAATGCATTTTAAAGAACTCCTAAAATCTTCGCGTCCCAATTGCGTGCTTCTGCCATTGTCCACAATCACCAAATGAATTTCCTTGCCATCATCAGGTTTTTTAAAATGGCTGGAGTAGGTGGTAATAGGCTGTCCGGTAGCGCTTCTTGCCAACAAGCGAAGAAAAATCGCCAAATGTTTTCGTTGCGGAATAATTTTTTCAAAACCCATACAGGCAATATGAACATCGGCCAAATGAACTCCCATATCGGCATTTCCTTCATTGGTGCAAACCACAAATTCTCCGGTTTCCGCAATCGCGAAGTTTACGCCGGTCAGCGCAATTTTTCTGGTAAGAAAGGTGTCTCTCAGGTGATGGCGCGCGGCTTCTGTTAAATATTTTGGGTCGTTATTTCCTTTTTCTGTGCCAAGAAATTTATGGAAAGTTTCGCTAACATCCGCTTTTTTAAGGTGAATGGCAGGCAAAACAATGTGACTTGGCGCTTCTTTTCGCAACTGAACAATGCGTTCTCCCAAATCGGAATCGATGACATCAATTCCTTTTTCGGTTAGATATTCATTCAAATGACATTCTTCGGTAAGCATCGATTTTGATTTCACCATCTGCGTAACGCCATGCTTTTCCATAATGGAATGCACAATTTTATTGTGTTCATCAGCATTTGCAGCCCAATGCACAATGATGCCATTGTTTTTGGCATTTGTGTCAAAATCAATCAAATACTGATGCATATTTGATAGTACATTGTTTTTTATTTGCGAGGCTGTTTCTCTCAGCAATTCCCAATCTGCTATTTGAAATGCCGCTTTATCGCGCTTTTCGCGAACAAACCAAAGCGTTTCATTGTGCCAGTCCGTTCGTTTTTCATCTTTGATAAAAATCTCCGCAGCTTTGCTGTGCTCTATAATTTTTGTTTCCATTTGGCGCTACTATTTTTTTATATAGCCATAACTTGTTATTGTCATGACTAATTTTTCATTCCGTTTAATATTTCGGCGATATGTATAATTTTTATGGGACTTTTTTGTCTTTTCAAAGTGCCTTCCAAATGCATTAAACACGACATATCATAACCGGTAATATATTCCACCTTCTGATTTTCGTGATCTTTTACGCGATCTTGTCCCATTTTTGCAGAAATGGCTTCTTCGGTGACGCAAAAAGTGCCTCCAAATCCGCAGCACTCATCCTTTTTTCCGAGTGAAACCAATTCCAATCCTTTTATGCCGCGCAATAATTGTTCGGGTTTTGAGAAAAAAGGCGCGTTTAATTCACTCATTTGGGCAAGATGCAACATGCGTTGTCCGTGGCAGCTATAGTGCAATCCAACACGGTGCGGAAAGTTCCCTTCAATGGTTTCTATTTTTAAAATATCGGTGATAAACTCGGTAAGTTCATAAACCCGTTGTCTGATTTGCGTTGCCAATTGCGGGTTTTTTTCGTCGTGCAAATGTTCTTTTACGTGCAATGTGCAACTTCCGGATGGACTTACAACATAATCAAATTCGGCAAAATTGGCGACAAAATTGGCATCGCAATCTTTGCTTAAATGTTCATAACCGCTGTTTGCCATGGGTTGTCCGCAACAGGTTTGTTTCATGGGAAAGCTTATATCACAACCTAATTTTTGCAATAACTCATAAGTGGCAATGGCAACTTTTGGGTAAAACTGATCGACATAGCAGGGCACAAAAAGTCCAATTTTCATAATTGAGTGAATATAATTTAATTGATTTAATAAAATTTGAAAAAACGTAAAGCTAGCGTTTTTGTAAGTTAATACCTAATCAATTAAACTGAGAGCAGTGGTTTAGAATCAGTTTAAATTGCAGTTTATTTTAATGGAAATTATCAAAAAAAATTGATTTAAAAAGGAAATAAATCAGTTTGGATTTAAAACAATTTTTAGGAATCTTTTTTGAGTAAAACCTTCATTTTTTTGTCAGCAAACATGCCTTTTAGTGTTTATGCTTTTTTTTGTCTTTTATTTCATCACTAAAAAATATAGAACAACCGAAGGTGAAATAAGACATACGGAAATAAGAAATGATTCCAATCCAATTCAGATTCAAACAGAAGAAGATCGCTATGGTGATGATTAGAGATGTTTTGCACAATGTTCAAAAGATTAATGCTAGCGCGATCTTTTAGCTCGTGTCTAAGGTAATTTATAGCCACGAAGTATAGACGTGACACTCGCTAACGACTGCACCAAAGACCGTAATTTGCCTATAAGTTGTTTTGGCTTGGCACGCTGAAACTTAGGTTAATTATGACCAAAAAACTTTGATTTTAACTTTGTTCTTCTTAAAATTGCGGTTACTATGGAAGAAAATTCATTAAAGATCTACAAGTCGCTTTTCTATCTGAATTTAGATTCGCTAAAAAATTTAATTCAGGAGGAAAGCGATTTACACTTAATTTTTCCGATTCCCAAAGAGATTACATATCCGGAATACTCCGTAAAATTGACCGTTTTTGATATTTTAAGAATGAAAATTGATATTTGGGCTCGGGTTAAATCTCAAAACGATTTAAAATTATTAACCGGTTTTTTGCCGGATAATATTTATAAAAGAGCCATCGCATGCAAGGAATATTTAGACGCTAAATTTCCCGATTTTAATGCTGATTTTGAATATGTTAAACATCGTGATTTGATGCTTGATTTTTATGCCGATAAAAATTATATTGAAGAAGAAGCTTTTAACGATTATATAAATCAAGGTTTTGAAAGTGTAGACTTGGAATTGGTAAATGCAGCTGTTGCAAGAAATGAAGTATTGGTGATTGATTTGCTGAAAAACGGCGCCGATCCTGCAATCAACATATTTAACAGTGAAGCAATGATTGATTTAATGGATTATTTAGTGCATAAAGAACATTATTATTTTATGGAATATCATAAGCATTTAATGGAAGATTTTAATGAATATGAATATCTTGACATGTTTAAAAGTTTATCCCATTTATACGCTGCTGCAAGTACTTGTAAAATTTTGCTGCTTATTGATTTTTACAAATTGGGTGAATAAGCATTAACTATGATTTTTTTTGATTTAGTTCTTTTGTAAAAAGTTATTTGTTAAATGTTATGAGTTCATTTTCAAACAATTGTCTATTTATATTAGAACCTGCGTTAGGGGTTGCAGGGGAAAACCTTTTTGTGCTTTTTCAGCGAAAAAAGTTTGGAACGAAAAACCCGACCCGCCAACTGGCGGGGAACGCCCAAATTCTAAATTTTTTAAAATTATGGATTTTGGCATTTTGTATTTTTAACGAAACTTTCGCATTTTTTTGATGGGTCATTTTTTAATTGTAACCTGTTCAATAATAGCGATTTAGTTTTTGGAATTTTAATATTTTCATACTTTAATTTATTGGTAAACAATATTTTAGCATTATATTTACCAGGATTTTTAAGATAAAGTTTAATCGTTATATTTGTTGATTATTAACAAATCAAAAAAAATCAAAATTATGGGAATATTTATTGTTTTAGGAATTGTTGTTGTGCTGGCTATTTGGTTGATGGCAATTTACAATGGACTGGTAAGTTTTAGAAACAACCGGGAAAATGCTTTTGCTGATATTGACGTGCAATTAAAACAACGTCACGATTTAATTCCGCAGCTTTTGGGCGCGGTTAAAGGTTATATGGAACACGAAAGAGGAACTTTGGAAGCCATTACCAACGCAAGATCCAGAGCTATGAGTGCCGGTACCATCAACGAAAAAATTGCTGCCGAACAGGATTTGGGCGCTGCTTTGAAAGGATTGAACATTCAGGTTGAAGCATATCCGGATTTAAAAGCAAGCCAGAATTTTATGCAATTGCAAACTGAAATTTCTGACATTGAAAACAAATTGGCTGCCGTTAGACGTTACTTTAACGCCGCAACAAAAGAACTTAACATTGCCGTTCAAAAATTTCCAAACAATATTTTCGCAGGGATGTTTGGCTTTAAAACCGAACCAATGTTTGATTTGGGCGTTGCCGGAAGAGAACAAATGGACGTTGCGCCTGAGATTAAATTTTAAGCGGTGGCATTTGTAGGAATTCAAACTCAAATAAAAAGAAACAACAGAAAATCTGTTCTTTTATTAATTGCTTTTCCATTATTGGTTTTGGCATCGGTATTTGCCGTGGTTTATTTTACCACTTATGACGCGTACGGAAATCCGAGTCCCGAGTTGGCAACCGAACTATTTTTGCAAGCGATTCCTTTTGTAACCACCGTTGTTTTGGTGTGGTTTCTGATCGCTTATTTCGCTCACGGAAAAATGATTGCCATGGCAACTGGTTCAAAACCGTTGGAACGCAAAGAAAATATGCGGGTTTACAACTTGGTTGAAAATCTTTGCATGAGCGTGGGCATGAAAATGCCCGCAGTAAACATTATTGAAAGCGATGCCTTAAATGCTTTCGCCAGCGGTTTGCAAGAAAAAAATTACACGGTTACCTTAACACGCGGCATAATTGATAAACTTGACGATAACGAGCTGGAAGGCGTTATTGCACACGAATTGATGCACATTCGCAACAAAGATGTGCGGTTATTGGTGGTTACCATTGTTTTTGTGGGTATTTTTTCTTTTGTGGTTCAAATTGCGTTCCGCAGTTTTTTATACGGAGGAATGGGCAGCAGAAGGGACAATAAAGATTCCGGGAAATTAATGATTGTAATTTTGGCTGTTTCATTGCTCGCTTACCTTATTTCGATGCTTTTTAAATTTTCATTGAGCCGAAAAAGAGAATATATGGCCGACAGCGGTGCTGCTGAAATGACACGGAAACCTTGGGCTTTGGCGTCGGCTTTGAAAAAGATTTCTGTGAATCACCATATTGCTCAGGTGAAAACGGAAGAAGTGCAACAAATGTTTATTGAAAATACGCCACAAGACACATCTGCAGGTTTATTTGGCGGCTTAAAGGGATTGTTTTCAACGCATCCGCCTATTGAAAAACGCATTCAGTTTTTGGAGCAGTTTTAGGTTTTTCTCCTAATCATTTTATAAGCTGATTTGCTTTTACCAATTCCATAAATAAAAAAACCTACTGAATTTCAGTAGGTTAATTCGATAATTGCGGAGAAAGAGGATCCGCAACCTTTTTAAAAAACCCTTATTCTATAGGGGTTAGGAGGGGAGCTGTTTTTAACTGACACCGAATTAGCTCCTTGATATTTGACGTAAATTGTGCTTATTTATGATTGCTATTTAAAAAAAGGTAGCTAAATTTTATCTTGTTTTGACAAAATAAGATACTCCTGATTTTTGTGCTCCTAAACACAAATTTAATCTTTTTCCAATTACAAATTATATATTGTAGTGTACCTTTTTTGGAATATTTCTAAATATTTTACTTTCATAATCTCCGATAGGAAAGAGTTTTGAATCATTATAATCAATACTTCTTTCTTTTCGGAAAAACGTTTAAAGACGCCATCGATTTGTTTGGTATTTAACCCAAGATCCAATGCCAATTTTACAAAATGCTCTTTTCTTAACTTATTCTTTTTTCCTCCCAATGTCAAGGCCAATTCTTCTTTATCTTCAGGGATTACAATCGCTACATTTAACAGGTCATAAGCAGGGGCTAAAACCCAACCGGAGGCCGTTTCGATCATTGAAAAGTTTTTTAAATGCATATCATTGTTTCCTGTCAAATAACTAAATAAGGTCAATTCAAAAAAGAATAATTTGTCCAATTGCGTATTGCTTGAGAATTTACCTAAGGCATTCCCAATTTTTTCCATAGAGCTTTTATATTTATCAAAAGCTTCCGTTATCTGAAACATATCAAGCATATGTATTTTTTTTCCATCATCAGTTCTGTCAATACGTTTTGTGATATAGGAAAGTTCTCCAGATTTCAATCTGATTAAAGAGGAGGGAACCGTCTTGATTTTTAAAAGCTCTGCCAATCGCATTGTTAAATGTTCGTTTTCTGGCATTTCTGGATACTCCAGTGATGGTGGTTTAAAAATATAGTTTCCACCCAGTGCACCAACAACCGTTAACCGCTGATCCCTTTTTCCCTCATTAAAAGACATTGATAGTTTTGGCTGAACTCCCGGGACTGAAACACTACGTTCCACGACATTTTTGGCCAAATCTGCCATTTGATCAAGAGTATATTCCAATTTCGGAGCTTGTTTTGTTCCAAAAAAAATGAGACTGCACTTTTCGTGAAAGTCTGTTTCAACAGTCAAAACCTGATAACAATATAAGCATTTATTCTTCATTTTCTTCCTTTATTGGTTGAACACTCACCGCCCCAATACAATTTTGGCAACACGCCAATAACAATCCCATTCTGTCATTTGGATTGATTTTCCAATTTTTTGATGCAATATTTAATAACCATCCTTCCGGAATAAGTCCTTCAAAAAAAGGAAATAGCCGATTACTTTTGTAGGGCTCACTTCTTACGGGCAACGTAAAAGAGATAAATTGATTGGGGAAATTTTTCACATAATCACTTTTGTAAGTAAATGTGTATTCCCCATCATCTGTTTCCGTTAATTTCCCGGCAAGTGTTTTGTCGTAGAATATTTTAGCGCTTCTCATTGCCTAATTATTAATTTCTTTTAAACTAACTGGCGCCAATTGGTGCCCAAACATATTTAGCACCAAATTTACTTTATCCATGTTGAGGTTTGTTTTGCCTTGTTCAATTTTTCGGATTACAGTTAATGCTACTCCGGCTCTTTCAGCGAATTCCTCCTGCGTTAAATTCACCTCTTTTCTGCGTTCTTTTACAAACTGTGCCAACTCTTTCATTATATGTGTTTAAGTATAATTTAATGTAAATATACTAAATTATATGTATTTACGTATATTATTTTATTAAATATCATATTTATATGTTAAATCATATAAAAATAATGATTATAGTATGGTGTAATGATACTTTTTGTAAATACTTTGTCGAAGACTCATTAAAATCAATGGCTCTAAAAAATGAAAGGTTTGTAAAGCTAAATGAGATAGCCTCTTGATATTTAATCTAAAATGTATTCATTTATGATATTGAGCTCAATACCTGTGTATTCAGAGAATTCATGTATTGTAACAAACTGCCGAGGCTTTTTATCTAAAAACAATCTTATCTCCCTTAATAACTTACGTCCATACCGTTCACTTCTTCCAGTGATGATTTGAATATCTTTTGGATATATACAAGTTCTTTTCTGCCTTTTCATACTCTATCTATGCTTTATCCATACCTTATCCATACTGTATCCATTTTGACTCGTCCTGAAATAGCTATACACAAATTAAGCGTGTATGGAACACAAAGAACAAGAATTTTATGCTATGATAAATCTACGATGATTTGTTCAGAATTAAAAATTTATTCAAATCTGGTTTAATAAAAGATCATTCTCATGATAAAATGACCAATTCGATCAAAAACGGTCATTTCGGTCAAAAAACGGTCATTTCGACCAAAAGTGATTATTCCAGTCAAAAGTGATCATTTCGGTCAAAAACAGTCATTTCGGTCAAAAGTGATCATTTCGGTCAAAAGTGATTATTTCGGTCATAAGTAGTCATTTCGGCCAAAAACAGTCATTACGGTAAAAAGTGATTATTTCGGTCATAAATAGTCATAACGGTATAAATGACACTTTTCGGTATAAATGACCTAAAACGGCACGGATGGACACTCGTTTTTTTATACAGTGCTAAATCTTCGGTGATTTGCTAAGAATTAAAAATTTATTCGATTATGGCTAGACAAACTGGTATTATTAAATTGAAAGGAACTATCGGGGATATTTCCTTTTACAAAACTTCGGATGGACACCTTGCCCGCGAAAAAGGCGGCATCGACAAATCCAGAATGAAGAATGATCCTGCGTTTCAAAGAACGCGTGAAAATGGATCCGAATTCGGCAGGGCCGGAAAAGGCGGAAAACTGGTGCGAAGCGCCATCAGAATTCTTTTGCTGAATGCAAAAGACAAAAGAGTGGTGAGCAGACTGACCACCGATCTTTTGAAGGTCGTGAAAACGGATGCTATCAATGAGCGCGGAATGCGCACCATTGAAGATGGTTCAATGGGGCTTATCAGTGGCTTTGATTTCAATACCAATGGAAAATTGGGATCTACGTTATTTGCCGCTTACAGCAACGATTTCAATCGTGTAACGGGTGAAGCGACGGTGAACATTCCTTCATTTTCGCCATCGGTAAGGATTGCTGCTCCGGCAGGAACCACGCATTTCAAATTGGTAACTGGTGCTGCAGAATTAGATTTTGCAAATGAAACCTCCACTTTTGAAAATGATGAAACGGCTATTTTGCCTTATGACAGTGCAAACACCGGCATTGTTGATTTTGTAAGTGCACTTACTCCAAACTCTGTGCTTCCTGTGATCCAGGTGTTGGGCGTTGAGTTTTACCAGGAAGTGAACGGACAAATGTATCCATTGAAAAATGGTGCATTCAATGCATTGGCAATTGTTTATGTAGACACTATCTAGTGGAACTGCATTTGCATAGAACCTATTTTAAAGAGGGTACCAACGGTGCCCTCTTTTATAATAACAAGTTTTTGGGTTTTGCCATTGAACTTCCCTGGCTTGAAAACCAAAAAATGACCTCCTGCATTCCGGAAGGTGTTTATACCTTAAAAGCACGTTATTCCCAAAAGTTTAACCATCATTTGATCCTGGAAAATGTTCCGGGAAGAAATTTGATTCTGATCCATCCGGCCAATGATGCCAAAAAGGAACTTTTGGGCTGCATTGCTCCGGTGACTTTTTTATCAGGAATCGGAAAAGGAACGGCCTCAAAACCATTATTGCAAAAATTAGTGTCGATCTGCTATCAGGCATTTGACCGAAAAGAAATAGTCACTTTAACCATAAAATCTTAACCGATGAACTTAATAGATCGATATAAAAAATCCACTCCCTCATTTTTCAGGAAACTAAGAAATATTGGCATTGCGATGGCCGCCACCGGTGGCGCCATTATAGCAGCGCCTATTGCATTGCCGGCGTTGGTGATTACCATCGCCACTTATTTAACCGTTGTTGGAACCGTGGCCACTGCCGTAAGTCAGGCCGTGGTTTCTGATGATGAAAATGAAACCGAAAAATAATGTTTAACGATATTCAAATAAGGTCTGGAGTTATTGGCGGCACGCTGTTGTCCACCGCTTTGAATATCAATTTTCAAGATTTGCTTTTTACGGCAATTATGTCAGTGATTGGCGCGGTGATCAGTTTTTTTGTTTCATCTATTTTGAGGAAATTATTTTCGGATTCTGATGCCTCTAAAAAGAAATCATAAATGCCGGGCTAAATCAGCTTGGCATTTTTGTTTAAGTTATTTTTAGTTGTTTATATATATATGGTTGCAGCTATAAAAATAAAGTTAAAGCACAACAACAAAGATTTTAATTTAAGATTTACATTAAGCCAAATCAATACAGATATTTATTAGAACGTATGAATATCCAGTAAATGAAAAAATGATATATATTATTGAAATGAAATTATTTTTTCATAACTTTATAAGGATTAATACATTAATGCAATTTATATGAAAGTCTCAAACTTAATTATTTGGTCTATAATTGCCTTATTATTTTCATGTTCAAAATCAGATACGGCTGATAGTATCTGCAAATCATATGTAGAATTGACTACTTATCAGGCTTCGGAAATTACTGATAAAGGTGTTAAGTTATCTGGTAAAATTGTTGCACAATTATGTGTTGAGACTTTGAATTTACAAGGATTTGTTTATTCAAAATCCAATTTACCAATTATAAGTGATAATATAATAAAAAATAATGGAACAGACATATCCGCAATAATTGCAGACTTAGAGCAAAATACAACTTATTATGTAAGAACATTTTTAACAACTTATGAGGGTGGTAATTATTATGGCAATCAGATAGAGTTTAAGACTAAAATAGGTGATATTAAAATTTATACAAATCCAATTTCAAATATTACTGAATTTACAGCTAAATCCGGCGGTTATATAAATTCAGATGGAGGATCACAAATAAGTACTCGAGGAGTTTGTTGGAGTGAATCGAACAACCCAACAATTAACAATAGTAAAACAACAGACGGTTCTGGAACTGGAAATTATATAAGTAATATTGAGGGATTATCACCTAACAAAATTTATTTTGTTAGGGCTTACGCCACTAATGAAGTAGGAACTGCCTATGGCAATGAATTAAGTTTTGATACTGATCTTGGAATGAATATAGGGGATAGTTATCAAGGAGGATTAATTGCTTATGTGTTTGTTGTTGGTGATTATGGATATGTTGCGAATGAAGAACACGGACTGATAGTTTCGCAAAAGTCAATATACTCTTCTGCTGGCAATTTTAATCGTTATACTTCATGGGGTGGTGACAATGTTCTTTACACAAAATCCGAAATTGGGTATGGACTTGAGAACACGAATAGAATGCTTAAAGAAGGATGTGCAGCTGCATGTTTGGTAAATGATTTTGAGGAAGGTGGATTTAATGATTGGTTCTTACCAAGCATAGATGAATTGAAAAAAGTTGCTGAATTATATCTTGCCATTAATAAAAGATATGATTTTGCCGATAATGAATATTGGAGTTCAACTCAGTATATTTATGATAAAAGAGTAGCACTTACTATGGAATTGCCTGGTGGGGGGTTTCAAAGTGGCGATTATAAATATAGAAGTCATTTTGTATTGGCTACAAGATATTTCTAATAGTTGGAAACAATTTCGAAAAATTGAATATTCGAGAAATGTGTTTTCTACCATTATTTATTTTTTTTGTCAAGTATTTTTCTCTAAATTTTCTCAACTATCCTTTAGACTATTTGTAAGTAGTATAATTTTCAAGAATTGAAATAAAATCTTTGTCAAGTTAGAATGTTATAAGCCTCATTTCCTTTATTAGTACAAATTTTTCTGAATTCAAGTTCGTTATTTTGCTCGTGAATTTTCCAAAGAAAGGTATTTTCTTTAGGTGAAATTACCTAAAAATTAAATTCATCAAATTCTCTTATTTTGGCCACTTTTACTGCCAAAAGCATATTTTTCCTTAATTGATTTCTTACTTAGTCAACAGATCCTGAAACCAGTTAATTATTCAATTAAAAATAAAAGACTTTTACTTTCAACCCTGCTTGTTTTGCTAGTTCAATCATATGTTTTGTGCCCTTGCTTTCACCATCCCAAAAAGCTATGAGCGCATCGGCATAAGCGGCCATTTCAGTATTTCGTTTGAGTCCGGCACTTTTTCCGTACCGGCGCCAATCGGCCGGAAATTGTTTTATTGGGTGGTTTCGTTCAGTTGCATACCTTTCTCCCAAAAGGTCGGCACCTTTATAGGCGCCGCTAACAATTTCGACCTTATTTTGATCCTGCAGGAACTCTTCACAAGCCTGGCAAAGTCTGTTGAAATCGTCAAAGTTTCTGCCTCCGGCAATGATTACTTTTATCATTTTCAACTTGTTTAAAACCTCAGCAAGGCCATTTTTAATTCAGAAATTGTTTTAAGCTGCAGTTTTAAATTGGCTTCGAAAGCTTCAATTTTTTGAAGTTTTAAAATCTTTTGATCCCAGGCCTTTTGCTCATTCTCTAGCAAAGCATTTTTAATGACTGCTCTCGCATCTGTAATGCAGATAAACGGAATTACACTTCCCTTTAAATAAAAGCTGAAATACTTCCCTGCCTTAAGGGCCAGACACAAGTAAAACAATGATTCCCGGAGATCTTCGGAGTTTGTAGTGAGCACAAAACAATTCGGGCAGGGTTCCGGCATTGGTCTGCCGCTGTTCAGTCCTTTACAAAGGATAAAAAAGTGTGGTCCGGAATAGGTTCTTCCGGTCTGGTGTGTTCTGATTTCAAAAGTTGACATAGCGACGCAATTAAAATTATGCTTCACTGCGCTTCGCACATCAATTTTTAAAAGAAAAAAGAAAAAAAGAAAGTAGTTTACTTGTTGGCGTGGGCTGGCTGTCAAGTTTTTTTGAAAAAATACAACCCTACCATAATATTCCATTTAGGAGATATTTATAATAGGGTGGAGATTTTTTTAAAAACCCATAGGGCTTGAACTTTATAGCCAAAAGCGTCGGATGATGGTAGCCAAATAATTTTACTTGCTTTTTTTATTTTTTTATTACGAAACAACCTGACAACATTTTCAGATATTCTAAAAACAAATGACACTGAGTTTATTTATATTTAAAACGATGATTTTCCAAATAATCAATAATTTCTTGTTTTTTGAAATACACCCGACCTCCGATACCAAAAGGAATCAATGTCCCTTTTTTAGACCAATTATGAATTGTAGATATATCAACTTTTAAAAATTCAGCGGTTTCTTCCCGAGTGAGTATTGTATCATCATTTTTAGTCGCATATTCTTTTAGATACACTTCAATTTTTGACATTAGTTTATCAGCTACTTTATCGGCTAATTCATCGATAGTAAATTCCTGTATTTGAATAGTTTTAGTAATCATAATCAATGGTTTAGAGTTTATACTAAAATACAAAATATTACTTATTTAATTCTAAACACAGCGCAGCTAATAAATGCGGTAGCATTTAAGCGAGCCGACAGCGAAGATGAGCGAGGGTGGTGTGGGTAGAGCACGCTGCCATCGGCATAAGTGCGTCCCACGCCCACGTGGCACACGCAAGGGTGGCGGTGTTTTTGAGGCGTCGGATAGGCAAGGGCAATTTATGCAGAGAAGCGAGACGAGTGGTGTGCGCTCCGCTTTGGTTGTTGGGTTCATCTGTTTTCTTGAAGATTGTTTGGTTTATAAATTATTGTTTGAATTACAATTTGCGGAGCGCCAAAACGAGGAACAATGAACGGAATACTTTGCTCTTGCGAGCGTTTGCAATATGGGATAATCCGCTTTATAATTTGAAGTTAATCGGATAGTTGGTGACTAAAAATTAATGTTTTGTTGAAGTTGAATAAGTACTTGCAGCGGTTATTTCATATGCAAAATGGCGCTTTCAAAAACTGTGACACCCTTTTTTAGCCCGAGCGAGCAGCAGGCGAGCCAAATTATGAAACAGCGGTTTTACCCAAATAAAAATCTTGCGTAGCAAAACATTAAAGGGTTTGGGTAAAAAAGTAGCTGTGCGTGAGTAAGACGCGTAATGTGTGAAGTAAAATAAGTGAGTGCGCTGCAATGAGCACCTGCTGGAGCACAAATTGTAGCGCAACGAACGGCAAGTACAAATGTGAGGTACGAGCATTTTTAATTGTATTTTATGGAACAAAATGAAGCGGATTGCGAACACCTTATTACCTGCTAAACATTCTGTTTAGTTGAGACCATTGTTATGGAAACTGAGCAAAAGAGGGCAGAGGCAAAAAATAAGTGCTTTTTTTAAAGCTCTTATTGTGCGGAATTGGAAGCTGTATTTGGTGAAGTGAAACGGAACGAAATACTGCTGTAAGTGGGGTTGTTTTTTTTAACAAATTACTAAAGTTATATTATGAATATCAGATTAAATTGTGCCAGTGAAATGTAAAAATCATTTTAAATTACTTCGATAAATCATATTCTTAATTCAATTTATATATCTTTGATTATATAAGACTTACAAATATTTCTGCTATGAAAAATTTATTATTATCCATTATACTTATAACATCTTAAAAAACATTTATAATGAATACATTTCTAAAAATTGCAACACTGATTGTTGTTAGCTTAATAGGATTAGCCATTTGTGTTATTATAATTGAAGAAACAGGTCATAACTATATTCCTGGTTTGGCTTTTGTTATTTTGATACTTTCAACGTTAATGTTTAAAAATTCTAAAAAAGGTACTATTATAGGTTCAAATGAGGACGATAGAATTGAGATTGATTCACAAAATAATATGGATATTTTGGAACAAAATGAAATACAATCCAAGAAAGTATCAACAAGTGAACCTAATTTTGAATCTTCTATTTCATCAAATGCGCGTAAAACTGAATTATTAAAAGAGAGTTTTGAATTAAAGTTAATTTCTGAATTTGAATTTCATGATAAAATAAATAAATTAGTTAATGAGAAAAAAATTATTGAATCAAAACTAGAAGAAATTAAAAAAAATAAGAAAGAAGAAGAATTGAAAAAAATAATTGAGGAATCAATTAAGGAGAGTAAGGAAAAATTAGCTGAATTAAAAAAAGAGGGGTTATTGACAGAATTAGAATTTAATAAAAAAGTTGAAATACTGTATAACGAAAAATATATTTATTTAAAAAATAAGGCTACAGAATCAAATTCTAACAATTCAAATGATGACATAAATCCTATATTAATAGGTATAACCTTAGTAATTGTAACAATAATAATATTAACTTTAGTAATTTCTAATTCTGCACAAGAATAAATTCAAAGAAATATTTAAAGTGTAGTTAAAAGAATGACACTTCTTTTGGTGGAGGTTTATCGGAACGGAATACTGCTGAAGATGATGGCTATTTTTCTTTACAAAAACATAAGGTGAATTGTTTTAAATCCGATTTGAGTATAAATCATATACGTGACTTTACTTTTTTTTTTATTTGAATTTTCAATAAAACCGTTTACGAT
>Ga0209347_1002189_pt1 | contig 26886 bp, 26 predicted proteins | sample AutmiccommuBRH23_FD_187382 | JGI IMG/M metagenome (GOLD analysis project Ga0209347, IMG submission 187382) | Deep subsurface microbial communities from Mt. Terri, Switzerland - Autotrophic microbial communities BRH/23 (SPAdes) (version 2) | ecosystem: Environmental > Aquatic > Deep subsurface >...
TCTTCTTTTAAATATTCCAGCAAAACCCCGGCCGCTTCGGCGTTTGGGCCCGGCAGGGACCTTAAGGAATCAATAACCTGGTTTATTTCCTGGTAGCTTTGGGCAGTCCATAAATTTTTCTTTAACTCCGGTATTGAATCCTTTGTTATTCCGGCGGTGATGACGGGCTGATCCTTCCCGGGGTCGGCCAGAAGTTCCCGGGGGGCTGCAGCAATCCAGTAAATGCTGAATAGAACGACAAGGAACACCGCTAAAGCCGATACAATGATTTTTGATCTGGTCAATGTGCCACCACTCCCGACCATAAAACATCTGTTAATCATGACGATACTGATAAAGGAAAGGTTCCCGGTTAACCTGCCGGAATGAGGCTGCTGCCAGCCTCTACCGGTCCTGAACGACGGGATTGATAATTGACAGGGGATTCCAAATTTCACTGAAACATTCAGGGTACGGTTATCGTCTAATTGTTTGATATATTAGTTGTTTTGGAGAGGGGATTTTACTGTGCCCATGGAGCAGGAAGTAATACCCTTACTTGTCGCCGGTGTCTGTGTAGTGATGTTTTTATCCTTTTTCATAGTAATTGGACAGTGGGTGGTTACCAAAAATTCAGCCTATGGCTGGATAACGGCTCATTTAGTAGTATTATCTCTCAGCATTTACAGGTGGATATACCTGCTCAGCGGCCCTGACTGGTCCCAGGGCGCCATGGTTTCCGAGAACAACTCTCTGGTAATAGGCGGCGCCGCTGTTTTGTGGGCCATCAGCATGGGCCTGTTAATGGTAGGAGTTTACAAACTTGGCGCCAGGAAATAAATTCGTAGGGATGTTTTCTATATGTCAATAGATGTTTTGACCCGTCCCCGTGACCGTTCCAAAATCCGCATGTTCATCGGAAAAACATATTTCTCCTGGTGCAGGTATCTCCAGTGGCATACAGGCGGAATAAAATATGCAAGGTCCGTACAGCCAGATGAACTACTGCCGCATATGGTTTGCCGGCACCGGACGCCATTGCTGCGCCGTCTGAGAAATGTGGACATGTGGCTTCAGCACAATAAAATAGTTAACCTCAAACTGGCCACGGGCCGTATTAGCGGGATCACCCTCAGGCCCGGCGAGACCTTTTCCTTCTGGCGGCTGGTGGGAAAACCCACCCGCAGGATGGGCTATGTTGACGGGATGGTCCTGTACAATGGATCGATCCGCCCGGATGTCGGGGGCGGGCTCTGCCAGTTGTCCAACCTGATTTACTGGCTGACCCTGCACACACCTCTGACAGTGATTGAAAGATGGAGGCACAACTATGACGTTTTTCCCGACTCAGACCGGACTCAGCCCTTTGGGAGCGGTGCCACGGTGGAGTACAACTACATCGACCTGCAAATCCGCAATGACACGGAGGAAAACTACCAGCTTCTGGTCAGGCTTGACGAGGAACACCTGCGCGGAGAGTGGCGATCCGATAAGCCCCGTATGGTAAAATACCGGGTTTATCAGAGCGAACACCGGATCATCCCTGCCTGGTGGGGCGGTTACATACGCCACAACATTCTCCGGCGGGTGGTGTCGGATTTGAATGACAGACAAATAGCGGATGAATTTGTGGCTGAGAATCAGGCCATCATGATGTATCCACCTCTGATTTCCGGTGGGGAGAGTATTCCAGCAAAGTGAAATGTGTCTACTTTCCAGAATGTAAAAGCAGCTATCGCAGCTGTTTTTACTTCTCACCACGAACACCCGGGCGGAGGGAAACTGCTCTGAGTTTACCACCTCGCCATGAGTACCAGATGCTTTATATGAAGGGGCTGGAGTTAGTGAAAGCAGTGAAAAGCAAATTACATTACCCGAAAAACTCGGGTAGTCATGGTAAGTCCCTTGGAAAGCCTTGAGAAAAAGGCAATGGATTGCGGTATCGCTGCTGTTCTGATAAAAAATTTAAGGGTAACCTTAAAGGGTAACCTTAATTGAAGCATCCAGGGACTATGATTATAAAATAAGGATAGTCAAGCTGGTAAATGTTGACACATGTTGAATAATGTCGTATGATAATTTTGATATAAAAAATCCTATTAGAATTTATTTACTTAGTTATATATAGATAGGTATAAACCAAGGCCAGCTTGCTCTGTTGAAGGCAAAGCACACGAAAGAGTGCGACGCAAAAGCCATGGATCTAAAGCAGTGAGTAAACTGCCATGATTGCCAGGTTGCCGGAGAAGCCCGGAATGGAGCCCTCACCAGCGAGAAGGTATAGTTCCGGTGGAGGTTTATTATATTAGTGCCGCCCTCAGAGCATGCGCGATCTGTTCAATCTCCTCCTTTACACAAACCTGCACAAGCAGTCAAATAATGTCATCCAAATGTGGAGGTTGCGCATGGGTACCGAACCTATTATTCTCCCATCGGAGCAGGAAAACCCTACCGGGTTGATTCGCAAATATTTCAGTGCCGTTGATAAACTGTCCAGATTGGCTTTCACCACTCATTCCCCGGAAGGATTGCTGGAGAGTTCCGTTGACCTCATTAAAGATCTATTGCATGTGGAAAAGGCTTCCATGATGCTACTGGACCCGGTGACGGAGAACCTGAACATGAAAGTGTTCAGGGGGGTTACACATACTGAGGACAGGAAATACAACCTCAAGCCAGGCGAGGGAATCACCGGCCAGGTGCTCCTGAGAAAGGAACCAATTCTTCTGGCCGGCCAGGACACATCCTCACAACACCATACCCTCTCTCCCGACGAACCCGCTGCCGCCCTGTATATTCCCCTCGTTGTCGGCCACGAGGCCCGGGGAATAATCACTCTTGGCAGCGCCGGACAGCAGCAGCCTTTTACCGCCGACGAAGTTAAATTAGCATCCACACTGGCGAGCTATATTGCCCTGGCCATGGAAAACACAATGTTGAACAGTGAGATTTCCGGGCTGAACATGAATTTATTAAAGAGCCTGGCCATGGCCATCGACGCTAGGGATAACTACACCCGGATGCATTCTATGCGGGTTACCAGATATGCGGTTATGATCGGGGCGTATATGGGTCTCAAACAGGATGAAATTGAGATTCTTCGCAGGGGGTCGTTGCTGCACGATATCGGAAAGATCGGGGTCCGTGACGACATCTTCCTGAAACCCGGAGCCCTTACGATAGAAGAATTTGATACATTCCGGAAACACCCTGAGACAGGCGCCAGGATCCTGGGGCCGGAGGGGCCGCTGCGGCTGATTGTACCCCTGGTGCTGCACCACCACGAGAGATATGACGGTAACGGTTACCCTCACGGATTGAAAGGTGGGGATATTCCCCTGGGTGCGCGCATCATCGCGGTGGCGGACTCCTTCGAGGCCATGACAGCCGATCGTCCATATCGTAAGGCGTTGACCGCTGAAGAGGCTATCCTGGAAATAAGGCAAAACGCGGGAAGCCAGTTTGACCCCGATGTTGTAAAAGCATTCATGGAAGTGCTGAAGGAGAATATGCTGGATGTATCTTCCGGCAATGAGGACCATGAATAGGAACTTCAGTTCCGTATTGAAAAAAATTATTGGGAAAGCCCGGCAGTGTAGTTGCAATAAAGATAGGGCTTACAAAGGGGCATCTGCTCCAATTAAATACATTGCATGACAGTTTAGTGTTTGAAGACTGGATAATGATCTGACAAAAGGAGTTTATCTCTATTCCGCACGTCATGGGAGTGATTCTGAAAACATTCTTCAGATAATTGCCAGGAAACGGCTTGACATTTCAGCAAGCCGGGTAAAATATGAGGAACGTGTAAGATGCACCCGGTGTAATCAATCTACCGTCCAAGAACGGCTGATTATTGACGCGCTATAAATCTGATGATACTATTAAAGAAAATTAAAAATAACAGGACAAGTGGTTCTACCCGCCAAGGTAGAACTGAAAAGGGAAGCCGGTGTGAATCCGGCGCGGTCCCGCCACTGTAAAAGGGAGTTCTTCTGCAACATGCCACCGGGCATATAGACCGGGAAGGTGCAGGGGGTACGATGATCTTGAGCCAGGAGACCTGCTTGTCTGAGATGGACGGGTGTGCCCACGACGGATGGGATGAGCACTAGGCTTTCGTGAAATGAAGCCGGTTCTTGACCCCCTGCGGATATGGGTGCGGGGGGTTTTAATTTTTTTAAATAAACAGGGGAAGGTGGGTGAACAAGCGGTCAATTAAGTGCTGTATAATTTATGTTTTTCCAAAAACAAAATGAAACGGGTGCCTTATTGTTCATCATAGGCTAAAAAGGGAAGCCGGTGTGAATCCGGCGCGGTCCCGCCACTGTGAAGGGTAGAAGTCCCACATTATGTCACTGGAATAATCATCCGGGAAGACGTGGGTTTTTTCGATGACCCGAAGCCAGGAGACCTACCCGTTTTGTTGTAGCCAATACCTACGGGCGATAGGGAGGGTGGTTGCTATATGTCTATATCCTGCTGCAAGGGATAGGACCCCCGGCCTTTTCGTAGGCCGGGGGTCCTTGGTTAATGATGTTTAAAATTGGAGGGCAGTGTTTTGAAGGAGGAACTTCCGCTTTTCAATAAACGGGTTTCAATCCTGGGGATAGGCTTCTATCTTTACCACCGGACGACATTTGTGGTTACCTCCGACAGGCCGTTGAACGTGATCAGCTCTGCCGTTCTGGGGGGAAATCTAAGACAGGCCAGATATATAATCAACCACTCTGTTGACAAAGACTATAATGGCAGCGATCCCGGGGAGGATCTCAGGCAGGTGGTCCTGCGTTTAGGTCTGGGGAGTGAGGTTTTGGGCATGATGACAGCTGTAAGCGTTAAGCATACCGTTATAAGCCGGGAAAGACTAAAAGATCTCTCAGTGGCTACCCTTTGCACGGCGGGTGTGGGTAACCCGGGGGCAGCGGGACTGCCGGCCGGTAAGGCACAGGGCCGGCACCGGCCGGGCACCATTAACCTTATCCTGCTGATTGACGGAAATTTAACTGATGCCAGTATGGTGAACGCCGTGATAACGGCGACCGAGGCCAAGACAAGGGCTTTGTTCAAGGCAAAAGTAATGCTGCCTGACGGCGAACCAGCCACTGGCACCACCACCGACGCCATTGTGCTGGCCTGCACGGGTACGGGGGAACCCCTGAGTTATGCGGGAACAGCCACCGACCTGGGTTATTTGATCGGAAAAACCGTGTACAGGGCGGTATCCCAAGGGGTTAAATCCTACATCCGAAGGGTTCTGAATTATAAAGTGAAAGGTTGTGTTTGGTAATAAATGGGCAGATACAGGATTAATTTGCGTTTCCTGGCGATACTGTTGATATTGTGCTTACTCAGCAACTTCGTACTTCCTTTCAATATACTGATCGGGGAAGCCGCTGCGGGCTATTCAACCGCCGAGATGGCCGGTAAAGCCGTTGACTTTATCAACCAGAAGTACAAGGCCGGAGAAAAAATTGACGGGTACGCCGCCTACGCGCTGGTCAGGGCCGGCGAGGATCCGGCCTCCGCCAAATGGACCAACAGTAAAACCTTAAAGAATGAAATCCAGGATCTGGCCGACCTGCTGGGGGACAGCAACAGTTTGATTACCTACATCACGGCCACCCAGAACGCCGGCGGCAGTTTCGGCCCCTACGCCAACGAGTACGGCACCAAAGCGCCGCTGCAGGCCCTAGCGGTGGTTAAAGACGATCTTGCGGCGGGCAGTGACGTATACAGCCGGGTGCAAAATTCCATTGCCGGCGCCGTGAACTATTTCAAGGCCGGATACCAGAGCGGCAGTATGCCCTATGCCGTTAACGGCTGGAATTTGGACTACCGGTGCATAGAAGCGCTGGCCAGGACCGGTGAAGACCTTTCGGTGGCTGGGTGGGTCTACGGGGGTGTGTCCCTCAAGGATACCGTAGTGGCTTCCGCCAACTCCACCGCTGATGCCATCACGGCTGATCCTTCGGTAAAGGATGCGGTGTACTTGGCCAAAGAACTTACGGCCCTTTATGCTGTGCAGCCGGCTTCAACCAACATCGGGGTCCTGGCCGGAGCCATAATAGCCAAACAGAATACCAGTGTTGCCGGCCAGGTCTACTTCGGCAGCAGCATTTACGATGATGTCGTGGTTTTGACTGCCCTCGGGAAAACCGGCAGGCTGGGATCCATAGATCAAGAAAAAGCCCTTGCCTATCTCAACACTTTTAAACACCCTCACACAAACAGCTGGGGCAGCCCGGCCGGGGCGGCCTGGGGCGGTTATTACCCCGAGGAGTCCGACCTCACGGCGCAGGTGCTTACCGCCCTGAGTTATTTCACCGGGTCCGGTGACCCCAACAGCAACACATATAAAGCCATCCAGGACGCCCTGGCCTACCTGGCGGACATCCAGGACGCCGACACGGCGGCCATTTCGGCCCAGTGGGACAGCACCTTTGCCACGGCCGAAACGCTCATAGCCCTTAAATCCCTGGGAAAAACCTACAATGACTATGCCGGCGCCGCATCAAGCTGGGTCAGGAAGTCGCGGACAAAAACCATCGCCCAGTGTCTACTGGCCCTGAACCAGTGGAACGATACCGCCCGCCGGGACCGGCTGGCCAACCTCCTGGCGGGCAGGCAAAAGGCGGCGGACCCGGGCAAGGGTTCCTTTGAAAACAGCGCTTACAGTGACATGTGGGCTTACATAGCTCTGGGCGAAGCCGGAAAGGCGGGCAACCTTGACACCGGCAGCGCCAGAACGTACATCCTGTCCAAACAGAGTGCTGACGGATCCTGGGGAGAGAATTTTGGAGGCGCCTATTACCCTGACGTTTTGTCCACCGTCCAGGCCATCCGGGCGCTCACTTACCTGCCCGATGCCGCCGCCGACCAGCAGATCCAGGCGGCCATCACCAAGGGCCTAGCTTACCTGAAAGGGCTGCAGCAGGCGGACGGAGGCGTCTACTCCGCCTGGGACGACCCGGCGGTGGACAATTCCGAGTTAATCGTCACCCTGAACAGGCTGGGTAAAGACCCGGCCGGCGCCGGCTGGAAAAATTCTGCGGGGTTAACTCCTATAGACTACCTGCTGAATAAGACCATGAACGGCGACGGCAGTTTCGGTTCTTCCCAAAACATCTTTGGCGCCACCGGGGCTCTGATTGCGTTTCTCGTAACCGATGGTCAGGGCAGTCCAGGCGGAGGCAATCAATCTCCAGTGGAGGAAGACCAGTACAGTGTCAGCATTGCTGTGGCGGGACAGGATGGCGAAATGCTTTACGGTCCGGACAGCGTCACGGTGAGCAAAACAGGCAAATGGGGCCTTACGGCCATGGGGGCGCTCCACGCCACCGGACTCCCCTACACAGACGACGGCGGTTTTGTCAAAAGCATTGCCGGTCAGGCCAACAGCGGGATGAACGGGTGGATGTACAAGGTTAACGGCAATGTGCCCATGATGACGGCCTCGGCTAAAACGGTCAGCGAAGGGGACCAGGTGATCTGGTGGTACAGCAAGGACATGAATTCCTCCGGCCCCACCTGGGACAGCTTTTTCAAGGGGCCCCCTGTTGCCAAACAGGCAGCAGTTACACCGGCTGGTCTTAAGGAACAAAACAAGATGCTTCCGGTTGCCCTGCAGGCTTCGGATAATGCCCTGGCAGCGCTGGAAAAAGTTGATCAGTTGATTGGCCTGAAGGAAAAGGCAGTGGAACTGACCAGCCAGAATGAACAGTCTAGGGCCGTGGTCCTGGTGGGCGACATCCAGCCCTTAGACCTGGCTGCGATTGCAGCCCTGAAAAAGGAACTGGCCCAGAACACGGTGAACCTGACCCAGATGGTAGCGGCCGACAGGGGGGCCACTGTGGCAGATGCCGGGGCCGAGGTTGCCTTGAGTATTCCGGCCTGGGCGCTAAACCATGACGTGGAGATAACCGTCAAAAAGGTGGTTGCCGGCTATGCTCAGGTCAGCGGGACACAGCCTGCTGCGCCATCCGGTTTCCGCCAGGTGTCCGCCACATACGACTTCGGCCCGGATGGGACCGCTTTTGCCTTACCGGTAACCCTGACCCTGAAGGTGGCCGTCCCGCCCCTGGCCAGGCCGGAAAACCTGGCCCTGGCCTGGTACGACAAGTCTGCCGGCAAGTGGGTAACCATCCCGGCGGTGGTGGATGTAAACAAGGGATTAATCTTGGCCAGGGTGCAGCACTTCACCGATTACGCCGTGTTCGCCAGGGAACCGGTAAAACTCTTTGCCGACGTTACCCCTGCTTCCTTCGGTTGGGCGAAGAACTCCATAGAGACTCTGGCTGGGGCCGGCATTATCGCTGGTGTGGACGGGACGCGCTTTGAACCGGCCCGGGCGGTGACCAGGGCGGAATTTGCCAGCCTGTTGGTCAAGGCGTTAAGATTGCAGGCAAAGGCCGGCGCTACCCATCCATTTAAAGATGTGCGTAGCGGTGACTGGTACTCCGGGGCGGTCACAGCGGCTTATGCCGCCGGGCTGATCGCGGGTTACGGAGACCACACTTTTCGCCCGGACAGCACCGTCACCCGTGAAGAATCGTCGGCTATGCTGGTGCGGGCCATGAAACTGCAGGCCACGGAACAGAAGCTGCCTTTTACTGACAGCGGCAAAATTGCTTCCTGGGCCAGGGCCAGTGTGGGGGCTGCAGCGTCGCAGGGCCTGATCGGAGGTTTTCCGGACGGCGCCTTCCAACCGGAAGCAACTGCCAGCCGGGCCCAGTGCGCGGTAATGGTTTACCGGATGCTGACAAGCTATTAGATTTGTTTTACTCATATTTCCTGGTTACCTGCAGGCAAGGAGTGATTTTTTTGAAGAGGAAATCAATCTATATTATTTTATTTTTGGTAATAATAGCCGGCGCTATTGGGCCGGCCATCTATGCCAATAAGATATCCAGCCAAAAACAGGCGGCGAATCCTTCCGCAGGTGGTGGACCGGTCAGTATTACGGCGGGCGGGCAAAGACCGGCTGATAGTACGGTGGAAAACGAAGTCAGGTCTGCCCAATCAACAGGGTCGCAGACGGATAATGGTCTTACAGACGGGGACACAGCCGGCCGGAAGGGTAATTCCGCCGGTAATGTCAGCCAGGATGGCGCCGCGCCGGCACAGAAGCCGGCTACTGCACCGTCGGCCAGCGCAAAGAATGACGGGTGCCTCGTGGGTATAGCCGTGGTGGGCATGAACGGCGAACTGCTTTACGGCCCCGGGAATGTCACGGTGACCAAAAAGAACATGTGGGAAGTTACGGCACTGGGCGCGCTGGACGCAACCGGCCTACCCTATGCCACATCCACCAGCTGGCCTGGTTTTGTCGAGGCTGTTGCCGGGCAGAGCAACAAGGGACAGGCCGGCTGGATGTACCAAGTCAATAATGAGATCCCGATGGTTGCCGCCGATCAAAAACCGGCTAAAACCGGAGATAAAGTGATCTGGTGGTACAGTAAAAGCATGGGCGACCCGACTCCGGACTGGGACGACCTGGTCAAGCGGGAGGGTGGGAATTAGTAATTAGGCCATGGGAAGGAGTGGAAAAACTGTTGCCGCGTAAAAAGTCATTATTAAGCCTGGTTATGATTATGGCCGTTCTGATCATTTCCCCCGTTCAAGCGCTGGCGCGTCCGGCAGTTGACGTGAAGCCGGCGATGGACCGGGCAATAAATTATTTGTTGTCATACGAGAAAGAAAAGAATAGGCCTTTAACGTCATGGAGCTACGTGGCCCTGGGCGCTGCCGGGCAAAAACTTACCGATACCCGGGCCGGGCAGTCCTGCGGTCAGCGACTGGCCACGGCCCAGCCTACCGCCGACTATTGTCTCCTGGTCTTTACCCTGCTGGCGGCCGGGGAAAATCCCTTCGATTACCGGGGGCAAAACCTGGTGGAAAAAATTCAAGCCGCCCAGCTTCCCGGCGGCAAGTTTGCCGATAGTATAGACGGCGGCGGGCAGGGAGACAACGGGGCCCAAATACTGCTCAACGCCCATGTGTGGGCGGTGCTGGCCCTGCATGCCGCCGGGGCGGGAATACCGGATGCGGCAAAGGCCAGGCAGTGGATTGTTGATCGGCAGCATGACGGCGGCAGCTTTAACTGGTGCGTTACAGAAAAGACGGCGGATGCGGATTCCACCGGCATGGCGCTTATGGCCCTGGGCGCCCTGGGTGAAAGAAGGGACAGCCCGGTGGTGCAAAGAGCGTATGCCTATCTAAAAAGCGTTCAGGAAGCCGACGGGGGATTTTCTTCCTGGGGGGCGGCCAATCCCGAGTCATGCAGCATGGTCATCGAGGGTCTGACTGCGGTAGGAATCGACCCGGCCATGGAAATGATCAAACCCGGCGGCAACCCGGTTTCGGCCATGCTGAGTTTCCAGTTGCCCGACGGTTCCTTTGCCCACATCAAGGGCGCGAGTCCCAATGAAATGGCCACCCAGCAGGCATTGATGGCCTTATCCGGTGTGTATTACGGGAAATCCCTTTACGACCGGTTAAAGGAAAAAAGCAAGGCCTCCTTGGCCGGATCCGGGCCTGCGGTGCGAAAGATTCAGTTTAAGGTGTGGTCGAAGGACTATCAGGTCCGGGTTGACGGTCAGGAACGGATAGAAAAAGCTGATGCCGCGTCCTTTGTGGAAGGAGGCCGCGTATATGTGCCGGTGCGCTACCTGGCTTTGGCCCTGGGAATTCCCCAGGCAGGCATCCGGTGGTCGCCTTCCGATCAAACGGTGACTCTGATCAATGACGGCATAACCGTAACACTGGCTGTAGGCGGGGATATCATGTACGTCAACGATACCGCCCGGCCGCCAATGGACGTTACGCCGGTAATCAGGGAAGGACGCACCTTCCTGCCCGCCCGCTATGTGGCCGAATCCTTCAGCTACCGGGTGGCCTGGGATGAAACGGCGCAGGCAGTTATCATCATCAGGTAGTTGTTGTTCACATAAGGGGTGGCAAGCATTGCTGGATAAGCTGTTTTACAAAGAAAAGGGGTTGTTCCTGCAGAGCCTGCACCCGCTGGCGGCGCTGGCATACCTGGGCACGCTGCTGGCGCTGGCGCTGGCCGTTACCAACCCGCTTTATTTACTGGGGATCCTGCTTGTTGTGGCGCTGGCCATCCGGGCGGCGGACGGCCTGGAAGCCTGGGAAAGTTACTTAAAAATCGCCCTGTTCATGATGGTGCTAATCATGATCATCAACCCGCTGGTGGTGCACGCCGGGAAGACTATCATCTGGCACGGTCCGCGGGTACCTGTCTTCGGCCGGCTGACCATCTCCCTGGAGGCGATTTGTTACGGCGCCGCCATGGGCGTCAGGCTGCTGGACATAATCAGCGTGTTCTGCCTGTACAATCTGATGGTGCACCCGGATAAGGCCTTAAACCTCTTTTCCCGCTTTGCCGGCAAGTCCGTGCTGGTAATATCCCTGGCCACCAGGATGTTCCCGGCCATGATCAGGGAACTGGAAAGCATCCGGGGTGTGCAGCAGATGCGCGGCGTTGACTTCGGCAATGGTTCGACAAAAGAAAAAGTCAGGAAATACTCTTCTCTAGTTAACATATTGCTTTTGTCCTCCCTGGAGGGCTCCCTGGAGATTGCCGAGTCCATGCAGGCAAGGGCCTTCGGCAGCGGCCCCCGTACCTGTTACACCCGGAATTTGTGGCGGCCCCGGGATGTGTTGTGCCTTTCGGGCAGCGCGGGCGCGATGGGAGCGGGCATATGGGGATTGCTGCACAGCTTCGGAAGTTACACTTATTACCCGCAGTTGGACTATTTGATCAGCGGCCCGGGAACAGTGGCGGTATTGCTGATTGTGGTTTTATGTTTATCCGTCCCGGTGATTATCGATTGGGGGTGGCGGCGCTGGCATTATTTAAAATCGAAAATTTGATTTACTATTACCCAGGTGCTGAAAAACCGGCCTTAAGCGGGATCAACCTGGGTATAGAGGAAGGGGAGTTTGTTCTGGTGGCCGGCGCCTCCGGTTCCGGCAAGTCTTCCCTGGCGCGGGTGCTGGCGGGGCTGATCCCGGACTTTTACGGCGGCCGGTTTGGCGGCAGGGTTTATTTCCAGGGACGGGAGATGCGCAGAATCGACCGGCGAAAACTGGCGCGGCAGGTGGGCATGGTCTTTCAGGACCCGGAAAAGCAACTGGTACTGACCGGCGTGGAGGCCGAGATTGCCTTTGGCCTGGAGAATCTGGGCCTGCCTCAGAAAGAAATGTTTCGCCGGGTGGCCGAGGTGATCAGTTTCCTGGGGCTGACGGAATTAAGGCAGGAGTTTACCGCCACACTGTCCGGCGGGCAGAAACAGAAGCTGGTCCTGGCCGCTGTGCTGGCCATGCAGCCACAGGTGCTGATCCTGGACGAACCCACGTCACAGCTGGACCCGGTGGCGGCGGAGGATTTTTTCAACCTGGTTAAAAGGTTGAATGAAGAGATGGGCTTTACCATCATATTAGTCGAGCAGAGGCTGGAAAGGTGTTTTCACCTGGCCGACCGGGTGGTGATCATGGAAGAAGGGCGGGTAGTGCAGGACGGAACTCCGGATCAATCGGCCCGCTGGGCGGCCGGGAGAGGCGGGTCCCTGATTCCCCCCGTGGCCAGGTTTTTTTCCGCGCTGGGTTTCTCCTCCCTCCCGGTTACCGTCAAAGAGGGCAGAAGGCAATTAAGACAACTATTTAGCGGGTGGTCCCTTGGCGGCGGGCCGGACTTCCGGAAGGCGCCGGACTCCCCTTTAACGGGCCGGACTCCCCTGGTGGGGGTAAAGAATATGTGGTTCACTTATGCCAATGGCCGGGAGGCATTGCAGGGTATAAACCTTAAGGTCAACGCCGGGGAATTCGTGGCCATCCTGGGGGAAAACGGCGCCGGCAAGTCCACTTTATTAAAGATTATGGTGGGGCTTCTACAGCCGGGGCGCGGCAAGGTGATGGTAAAAGGCAACGATATAAGCAAAAATAATGGTCAACATCCTGGCCGCCAGATGGCCTACATTTCTCAGAATCCCAACGACTACCTCTTTCAGGATACCGTGGAAGACGAACTGCTGTTTACCCTGAAGAACTTCGGGATGGAGGATGACGGCATTATTGATGAGCTGTTGGAAGAACTGCAGATAGGCGGTTACCGTCGGGTGAATCCCCGGGATTTGAGCAGCGGGGAGAGGCAGCGGGTGGCCCTGGCCTCGGTGCTGGTGACCAGGCCGGAACTGCTGGTGCTGGACGAACCTACCCGGGGGCTGGATTACCGCCTGAAGGCCGGGCTGGGCAGTTTTTTGGCCGGGCGGGCTGCGGCAGGGGCAGGCGTGGTGCTGGTTACCCATGATGTGGAATTTGCCGCTGAATACGCCTCGCGGGTGATCATGATGTTTGCCGGCCGGTTAGTCAGCGACGGCGCGAAGCATGAAATTTTAGGGCATTCGGTCTTTTATTCCACCCAAATCGGCAAGCTGTGCCGGGGCTTCGGCGACGGTATACTGACCTTTGGCGAGGCCTTGGAAAAGATCGGGCCACTGCTGTCCGGTAAAACGGTTGCCCGGGCCGGCACATTGAAATGAGGGGATGGGTATGTTAAAAGACACTTCCGGTGACAGACCGAATCCTGCGCGAAAAAACCTTTTCCCGCTTTTCCTGATCATTGTCCTAGGGTTGCTTTTTGCCGGTATAAAACAGGACAATTTCATAGCCAGGCAGGGTTGGGGGCTGCTTTCGGCGGAAATAATGCTGGCGGCCTTGGCCTTCTTTTACTGGGGGTTTGAGCAGGGCAAGGCCTCGTCCCGGGAAATAGCCCTTATTGCCGTGCTGGGCGCCGTCGCCGCCATAGGGCGCATCCCATTTGCCGCATTGCCCAACGTGCAGCCCACCACGTTTATGGTGATTGTCTGCGGTTTTGTGTTTGGCCCCCGGGCCGGGTTCATGGTGGGGTCCACAGCGGCCCTGGTCTCCAACTTTTTCCTGGGGCAGGGCCCCTGGACGCCCTGGCAGATGTTTACCTGGGGGCTGGCCGGGGCTTCAGCCGGTTTAATCAAAATAGTTTATCCCAACATAGGAACCAGTGGCATGTCGGTTTTCAATTTTGTCTGGGGCTATTTTTTCGGGTGGATTATGAACCTGTGGTTCTGGACGGCCTTCATCCAGCCCCTGAACTGGCAGTCCTTTGTGGCCACCTATGCCTCCAGCTTTTGGTTCGACACCTTCCACGCCGCTGGGAACGCCGCCTTTTACCTGCTGTTTGGGGCCAGTTTTACCATAATATTGAAACGCTTCCGGAGAAAGCTGAAAATCAGGATCATCGAGGAACAGCCAAAAATTTGAAGGAGGCTGAACAATTCTGCAAGAAGTCTGGATACAAGTTAGTTTATCTTCACACCCATAAGTATTTGGCGGGTGCTCTGGAATTCTGGCAGTTTCAGGGATTCCGGGTAAGGCTGGATGAAGGCGGCCCCCGGCAGACTGTGCATATGGAAAAGATTTATTAACAATAATTTGAGCTCCTGCCGGTCCTTTGTAAAGGTGGGGATGACAGGTGCAGATCATTTTGGATGTCCTACCCGATGTCCTGAAGCTGTGGAAAAACGTGTTGCCTTCCATGTTTGTGAGCTGTTTTCTCGGCAATTTATTTCATACTACCCAAAAAATTATCAAGAAAGAGGCAAAAGAAGATATAGCTAGATATATTAAAATATATTGCCCAAATGACGTTCCATGAGTCATTGACATGCCGTTATAATTATGAAATAATATTTTTACATTAAACTGACCGACCGGTAGGTAAGGAGATGAGGTTTTTGCAGCAAGAGGGTTACCCGCTTCGCAGACAAGAGATTATATCCCGTGCAGCAAAGCTATTCCAGGAAAATGGGTATGAGAGAACCAGTGTCAACCAGATTGCAAAAGAAATGGGCTTTTCCAAGCCCGCACTCTATTACTACTTTAGTGACAAAAAAGAAATTCTCTGGGAGATTTACAACATTGCCATTAGCAGGGCACTTAAAGAAGCAAGAAGCATTGTTGAACAGGACATGACCGGCAAAGAGAAGATGCGTCTTATGTTGATGACTCATACCATGCTGCTCAGTGAGGATATTTATTTATGGTCTGTAATGTTTGACGAAGAGAATTCATTAGCAGAAGATAAGCAAAAGCTTATCCGGAAGAACCGCGGTGAATACGAGGCGATCTTTGAAAAGGTATATTCCGAGGGGGTTAAAGCCGGGGATTTTAGGTCCTGTCCCCCCAAGATAGCCATAAGGGCTATCTTGGGCTCCTTTAACTGGTTATACAAATGGTATCAGCCTGATTGTGCAATGTCCCCAAAGGAAATATTTGAACATTTTTATGATATTCTAGCAAATGGCTTTATTGGGCCCGCCCAAAACAATATCAGGGGGGATAACTATTGATCTATAAAAATTTAGTTCTGGATAATAATGGCGGCGTTATTCGTATGACTCTTTCCAGGCCGGAAAAAATGAATGCCCTTAGTGTAGAGCTCGGAGAAGATTTATCGGCGGCGCTTAATGAGGTAGAACAAAACCCTGAGGCGCGTGTACTTATTATAACGGGTGCCGGGCGGGCATTCTGCGCAGGAGGTCAACTGGAAGACGTGCTGCGGGCCAATGCCGATCCATGGCTGGCAGACCGGAGCGTTCGGGTTTTTCTGGATGTGGTACGGCAGATCCGGACTCTTAAAATACCTGTTATTGCCAGGATAAATGGCGATGCAGTTGGGGGCGGTTGCTGTCTTGCTTTATGTTGCGACTTGAAAGTGGCTTCTTTGGAGGCGCGTATGGGAATTTCCTTTGTACGGATAGGTCTCAGCGGGTGTGACATGGGGGCGACATACCTTTTACCGCGAATGATCGGGCTTACCCGGGCAACTGAATTTCTAATGCTGGGTGCAATGATCCCGGCAGTAGAAGCCGAACGGTTAGGATTAATAAATCGCGCCGTTGCTCCGGACCAGTTGGATGCTGTTGTTAACGAACTGGCGGATCGCCTCTGTAAGGGTCCGGCACTGGCCCTTCAATTTACTAAAAAAGCCTTGCTTAAAGGCGCTGATACTGATTTCTTTACTGAGATGGAGTTAGAGGCATACATACAGGGGCTTTGCATCCAATCCGAAGACGTAAGGGAGGGGGTTGAGGCTTTAAGGGAAAAGCGTGTCCCCTGCTTTAAGGGGAAGTAATGTGTTAAGGTAGGTGAGAATATGGATTTTGCTTTTACTCAGGAGCAAGAGATGTTCCGGAAGGCCGTGCGGGATTTTGCGCAAAAAGAGATTGTACCGATTGTGGATGAATGTGATGTCGAGGAGCGGTATCCCGTTCACCTTTTCAAAAGGGTTGGGGAATTGGGCTATTTAGGGAACAGGTTCCCCCAGGAGTACGGCGGTAGTAATACTGACACGGTAACTTCTGCAATCATGGCAGAGGAGTTGGCATATTATTCCGGGGGTATATTTCTGGGACTTTATGTTCATGTTTTTCTTACTCTGATGGGTGTGGCATATTTCGGGAGCGAAGAACAAAAGAAAAAGTATTTAATACCCGGTATCACGGGTACGAAGATCGGTGCATGGGGCTTTGCGGAGCCCGGCGCCGGATCTGACCCCGGATCAATTCGCACGCGCGCGGTTAAAGAAGGTTCTTCCTATGTTTTGAACGGAACAAAAATGTTTATTACCAACGGAACATTTGCAGACTTCGTTGTAGTAGTCGCTAACACGGCGCCAGAGCGTGGGTCCAGGGGATTGAGCCTTGTAATCGTTGACCGGGATACACCGGGTTTCACTGTGAGCAAGAAGCTTAATAAGCTGGGGATGAGGGCATCGGAAGCAGCCGAACTGGTTTTCACGGACTGCCGCGTACCTAAAGAGAATCTTCTCGGAGAAGAGAACAAGGGTTTTTACCAGGCAATGAAAACTCTCACTGAGGGACGCATTGTGGCGGCGGCATTTGCCACCGGCATGGCCCGGGCGGCATTGGATCTGGCCCTAAAATACTCCCGTGAGCGAGTGCAGTTTGGTCAGGAAATCGGGAAATTCCAGGGGATTCAATGGATGCTTGCGGATATGGCCGTAAAGCATGAGGCCGCCCGCTGGCTGACCTATCACGCTGCTTGGAAGTGCGACAGGGGACTTCCCCACTTCAAGGAGGCCTCAATGGCCAAGCTCTTCGCGACAGAGGCGCTTAGCAGTATAGCCGCCGAGGCTTTGCAAATCCACGGCGGCTATGGATTTATTATGGAGTACCCCATCCAGAGGATATACCGTGACTGCAAACTTTTAGAAATAGGGGAGGGAACCTCTCAGATTCACCGCAATATCATCGCTTCACAGTTGTTGGACTTTTAGATTGGTGTTTTCAGGGGTCCAACGGGACATAGTTGATTAACTATTTTGAATTTTGGGAGGAATGGAGCTTTGCACGGTACAGATCGGGGAAAAGTCCTGTATGAAATACAAAGTGGGGTAGCCACCCTTACCTTGAACAATCCCGAAAAGGCCAATCCCATCGATGTAGATCTTTGTGATAGCCTGAACAGTATTTTATCGGCGGCAGAGGCCGACGAAGGGGTTAAAGTACTGGTTCTGGAGGGGGCGGGGCCTCATTTCAGTGCCGGGGGCGATCTGGATCAGATCCGGGATTTTCTTGATTCCGCTCCTATTAAAGTTGAGAAAGCCTTGACCAAAAGCCTGCGCACCATCGAAAAACTTTATCGGTTCCCAAAGCCTACCATTGCAAAGGTTCATGGCACTGCCATGGGAGGAGGATGTGCCCTCGCCCTGGCGTGCGATTTTGTTATTGCCGCCGATTCATCCCGTTTCGGGTTTGTTTTCATTAAACTTGGAATTGTCCCTGATTTAGGCACCATGTATTTACTGCCCAGGCTGGTCGGATTGCGCCGGGCCAAGGACTTGTGCTACCTTGGGAAGGTTGTCACCGCACCGGAGGCCTTGGAGATGGGAATGATAAACAGGGTCATGCCGGTAGCGGAGTTGGGCTCATCAGTGGCGGAATTGGCCCGTGAGCTGGCCGGGAAATCACTTTACCCTCTTACTCTGATGAAATCTATAATGCAAAGGGGGTCTGAGACGGACCTAAGGACCGTTCTGGAACTGGAGTCCAAGGCGCAGGCACTTATTTGGACGACTGCTGAGGCCAGGCAGAGTTTGGATGGAATGCTAGCCAAGGTTAAAAATAAAAACGGAGGTGGATAGATTAATGGTAAGCCGCATATTGCAAAGGAATAGTGTTAAATATCGGAATAATGTGGCTATTAAAGACCGTGACAGGGAATATGCCTATGGTGAATTAAAAGAACGGGCCGATCGCCTTGCCGGGGCGCTAAATTCTTTAGGGGTGGGGAAAGAAGACAGGGTGGCTGTTCTAGTTAAAAACAGTGTAGAGTTTGTTGACGTGGTATTTGCCTCTATTCAATTAGGAGCGGTAGTTGTTCCTATAAATTTTCGTCTGGTCGAGAGGGAAATAGAATACATTTTACGTGACTCCGGGGCCAAAATAATTATCTGCGAGCCGGAATACATATCCATGCTGCTTAATTTAAAGCCATCCCTTCAAAAGTTAAGCGAGGTGATTGCGACCAGGGATGCCGTGCCGGGGGTACTGGAATACGGTAATCTGCTTCAGGGAGACTATGTCTGCGCTAATCAGCGTGCGATTTCACCTGACGACCTGTTATATCTGATGTATACAAGCGGTACAACCGGCATGCCCAAAGGGGCCATGCTTACAAATCAGAACGTGTTTATTACCGCGCTTTCATTGTCTGTGGGACTGGGTCTGGATTCATCTTTTAAGATGCTGCTGGCGGCGCCCCTTTTCCACGCGGGCCCCAATGTTGTTATGATCAGTACGCTGCTATTGGGGGGATCGGTTTTACTTCACAGAGACTTCGTGCCTTCGGAAATTCTCCGGACCATCAGCGAGGAGAGGGTAAACGGCACGTTCCTGGCGCCGACAATGATCCAGGCACTATTGATGGTACCGGAGGTTAAGAACACAAAATTCGATAGCTTTAAGCAGTTGATTTACGGCGCCGCCCCAATACCTGAGGCACTTCAGCAGCAGGCCAGGGAGGTATTCGGTTGTCAGCTTGTTCAGGGTTACGGGCTCACCGAGTCTTACGGTGTGCTGGGCCTGCTTCTTCCCGCCGATCATAGTCCGGATCATCCGGGGGCCGGCTGCCGTGAGTGGCTGCACTGCTCGGTCCGGATTGTTGACGAACAGGGTAAGGACGTACCTGTCGGTGAGGTGGGTGAGATTGTGGCCAGTGGGCCAAACATTATGCAGGGTTATTGGAATATCCCCGAGGAGACATCCCGGGCGATGAAGGGGGGCTGGCTCCATACCGGCGACCTGGGCAGGATGGACCGGGACGGGTTTATTTATATTGTTGACCGGAAGAAAGACATGATCATTACCGGCGGCGAGAACGTTTATCCCGTGGAGGTTGAACTGGTGCTATCAGGCCATCCGGCGGTGGCACAGGCTGCGGTGATTGGCGTGCCCGATCAGTATTGGGGAGAATCGGTCAAGGCCTTGGTTGTCTTAAAGAAAGAAGATGCGGCAAACGAGCAAGAGCTTATTGAGTTTTGCAGGGCGCGGTTGGCCAAGTATAAATGTCCCAAGACAGTAGAGTTCCGAACTGCACTCCCGATAACAGCTTCCGGCAAGATTCAGAAGAATATCCTGCGGGAAGAATTTCACCGGGGTACAGATGAGGTTTCTATGGACATTTTGACCTGAGGTGGGAGACAGGATGCCCAAAAATGGCGGGGCAAGGGGGTGTATTCCATGGTCGATTCAGAAAATGCGATGCTGAAGAACACCGTGCGGCGATTTCTTGCCGACCGCGTGGCACCTTTTGTTTCCGAAATGGAGCGTAATAACAGTTTTGATCGGGCAGCCTTCGAGGCTGCGGGGAGTCTTGGGTTTATTGCTCCATACCTGCCGGAAATTTACGGTGGGGCTGGCCTGGATTTAAAATCCGCCGCAACTGTTTACGAAGAAATGTCCAGGATAGATGCGGGCTTCGCCATGTCGGTTTTTGTCAGCGCGGTGCTTTTCAGCAGAAATATTTTTCTTTGGGGGACGGAAGAACAACGGCTCCGGTACCTGCCTCCAGTTGCTGTGGGGAAAAAAATAGGCTGCTGGGCTTTGACGGAACCTTCGTCCGGTTCAGACGCCTTCTCCATACAGACCGTATACGTAAAAGACGGAGACGGCTACCGCCTGCGCGGAAATAAAACGTTCATTACCAACGCCCCCATTGCCGATTATTTTCTAATCATTGCCCGCGACCACGATGACCCGGGAAATAAGAAGGCGACATGGTTTATCATGGAACGCGGGACAGAGGGTCTTACATTAAGTAAACCGTTTGACAAAATGGGTCTGTGCACATCACCAACCGGTGAGATATTCCTGGATGATGTGTATGTGCCCCGGCAGCAGGTACTGGGTGAGGAAGGGCGGGGCTTTCCGATGATGATGCAGTCCCTGGATGTGGAGCGCTGCCTGGGTTCTGTGGTGAGTATAGGAATTGCCTCAGCATGCTTGGATGCGTCGGTATTGTATAGCCAGCAACGAAGCCAGTTTGGCAAAACTATTTCCGAGTTCCAGTTAATCAAGGAGAAGCTGGCCGAAATGATGGCAGGCATAGAGCTGGCACGCACGTATTTGTATCATACCATTGAACTTATCCAAAAAGGTGCGCTCATTAACACCGAGGCAGCAATATGTAAGCTTTTTGCCTCGCAGGTTGCGGTTCGCTGTGCCTCCGAGGCGGTGCAAATACACGGGGGCTACGGGTATATCAAAGAGTATCCTGTGGAGCGGTACTACCGCGATGCGAAATTGTATGAAATCGGTGGTGGCACCAATGAAATCCAAAAATTGATTATAGCCGGAAAAATTCTGGAAAAATCCCGTGCAAAAAAAGCATAGCCGCTGTAATCATTGTTTTCGGCTGTACACAAAAAATTATACTGCGAAAGGGGAATAATTCCATGACCGAAAAAGTACTTGCCATTGATGGGTGGGCGACTTATTTTTCACCGGAGGCGGCGAAGCTGTGGCCGGAATCATTTCGCCACATATTTCGACGTTACGGCGTAAACGATCGTTTTGAACGCGGCATGTCGGTGGAAGAAATGCTGGCTGAAATGGATGAAGCCAGTGTGGAAAAAGTGCTCCTTTCTGCCTTTCAGTTAGAAGGTATCCAGATTGTTAATAACGATCAGGTAGGTGAATTGTGTAGTAAATATCCGGAACGTTTTATAATGTCCTGCACGGTTGACCCCCGGGAAGGCATGAAGGCGTATTACGAAGTGGAAAAATGCGTTAAAGAATATAATTGCCGGTGCCTGAGGCTGGAACCATACGCTTATGGCAACGGGAAAGTCGGATTGCCTCCAAATGATAAGTTGTATTATCCCCTTTATGCCAAATGCGTGGAGTTGGATATTGCAGTGGCTATTCAGATAGGCCACACGGGTCCGCTTATGCCGTCGGAATGCGGGCGGCCGATTTACCTTGATGAGGTGGCACTTACTTTTCCTGAATTGCGTATTCTTGGCACCCACCTGGGGCAACCCTGGCATGAGGAGATGATGATACTTGCCTGGAAGTTTCCAAATGTTTATGTGGAGACATCGGCCAGGGCACCAAAGTATTGGCCGGATTCGTTTATAAAATTTGTAAAATCTTACGGACAGGATAAAGTGATATGGGGTACTGATTACCCGTTACTTACATTTAAAAGATGTATTGATGAAGTTGAAGCCTATGAATTTGATACCGTTATAAAAAGCAAATTGCTGCGGGGAAACGCCATCCGTGCCTTTAAGATTTAATTAAAGAAACTTCTTATCGAGAAGGAGAATTAAAAATGACCGAAATAGCTGCCTTATACAGCCGTACACCCCCGGTGGGAAGGATAACACTAAGCAGGCCAAACGTGCTTAATGCCATCAATGGCCAGATGTTGTCGGATATCCTGGAAGCCGTTAAACAGGTGCAGAAAGATAGTGAAATTAGGGTAGTAGTGCTGGATTCTTCATGCGAAAGTGCATTTTCTGCAGGGATTGATGTGGTGTACGTTAAAGACCTATCGCCCTGGGGGGCCAGGGGGATTGGCCAGGAGCTGCATCAAACCTTTGGATCATTAAGGCTTTTGGAAAAACCAGTGGTAGTGGTGGTGGACGGACTTTGCCTGGGTGCCGGGCTTGAGATGGCGCTTTCAGGAGATATCATACTGGCGTCTGATCGATCTGAATTCGGGCTTCCCAACATCAAGCGGGGTATTCCCGCCATCGTCGAGGCGGCCATCATCCCGCAATGTGTCGGAGTTATGGGGGCCAGAGAAATGTGCTTTACAGGGAATAACTGGGATGCAGCCAAGGCGGAAAGGAGAGGCCTGGTGACAAAAGTGGTGCCGGCTGCCGATTTGGAGGCTGAAGCCCAGGCATGGGTGGAACTTTTGGCAAGTAAAAGCCCGTGGGCACTGGCCACCCAGAAGGACATTATTAATAAATGGATGACTACTGATCTGGAGGCGGCAATTGATTTTTCAATCAATACGGTGGCACTTAATTGGACCACCAGGGATCAAAAAGAAGGAATGAGATCGTTCATAGATAAGCGGCAGGCCAGGTTTAGCGGCGAGTGAGATGTGGTTTTGGGGGGAAATTTATGGATATAAAGTACAATACCCTGATCGTGAAACGTCACGGTGAGGTTTTGTGGTTATACCTTGATCGACCGGAGGTATTTAATGCTCTCGATCAAACCATGAGGCTTGAATTTAAAGATGTCCTGACAAGAATTTCAAGAGATCAATCTACGAGGGTGCTGGTTATTACGGGTTCAGGGAAAGCATTTTGCTCAGGCGGTGACCTCCGGTCAATGGGTAACCAACTGGGGAATGTGACGGAGACACGGGAAAGACTTCAGGATTTGCAGGAAATGACCCGCAGTATTGTAAACCTTCCTCAACCAGTGATAGCTGCTGTAAATGGACCTGCGGCGGGAGCCGGGTGCAATATTGCACTGACATGCGATATCGTTATCGCTGCGGAAGAAGCCGTGTTCGGGGAAGTATTCGTTAAAGTCGGACTGGTGCCCGATGCGGGCGGGAGCTTCCTGCTTCCCAGATTAGTCGGGCTGAGGAAGGCTAAGGAACTTGTCTTTAAAGGCGAAATGGTAGGTGCCCGGGAGGCGGAGCGGATTGGCTTAATAAACTTGGCGGTCCCCGGCCCGGATTTGCATAAGGTAACTATGGAATGGGCAAATAAGCTGGCAGAAGGTCCCGCTCTAGCATTACAGTTGGGTAAATGGTTACTTAACCGCAGCCTGAATAATAATCTTGAAGACATGTTGGAACGGGAGGAGGTTTCCCAGGTCCTGTGCTTGCAAAGTGAAGAACACAAAGAGGGAGTAAGGGCTTTTCTTGAAAAGCGTAAACCTGTTTTTAAATAGGACCGGGAGACCGAAGCTCGTTTAAAGCATTCATGTGAAGGTGAGGTAAAAAAGATGGAACCTGCCCGTGTTGCTGCAGTCGGAGTTGCACAGACCATATATGAGCCGTTTAAAAGAATGACTACGGCAGAGATGGTTTATGAGGCGGTTAAAGGCGCTTTGACCGACGCAGGAATTGATATCAGTGAGGTAAACTACATTGTAACTGCTTCCGTAGACCTCTGGGACGGGCTGACGGCCTCTAATATAGCTGTTACTGAGGTGGTTGGGGCAGTAATGCGGCCGGAGGTAAGGGTTGCCAGTGACGGGCTCTTTGCTGCGGCTCACGCCTTTATGCTGGTAGCTTCCGGGCACCATGACATCGTATTGTTAGTAGCCCATGCCAAGGGATCACTGGCGAACCATTTTGCCGTAAGCAATTGGACCTTCGACCCCATATATCAACAGACGCTGGGAATGGACTTTTTAGCGGCCGCAGGGATTCAGGCCAATGCTTATTGTGAACTGCATGGTCTCAATAGAAGTCATCTGGCCGGTGTCGTGGTAAAGAACCGGCTCAATGGATCCAGAAATCCGGTTGTGTCCGGGGTTAGTTCTATCAGCAGGGAGGATGTTCTGGGTTCCCCGGTGCAGGCCTATCCCCTTTCTGTTTGTGACTGTTCTCCGGCTACAGACGGCGCCTGCGCAGTGGTGCTGGCTTCGAAAAGTATAGCTGGCCGCTTCAAGCGGCCGGTCTGGATCAAGGGAATAGGGTACTGCCAGGACGTCCACTACCTTGGCGATAGAACGCTGACGGAATCGGAAGCCCTGATCAGGGCGGCGCAAAACGCGTACAAGATGGCAGGCGTTACAAAACCGCAATGCGAATTTTCCCTGGCGGAAATTACCGAGCCTTTTTCTTACCAGGAATTGATGTGGATGGAGGGACTGGGCCTTTCTGAAAAGGGGGAGGCATGGAAGATGGTGGAAAGCGGCCTGACCATGCTGGAAGGAAAGTTTCCGGTTAACCCGTCAGGGGGGTTAATCGGAGGCAGTCCGTTTATTATAGGCGGGCTGGCCCGTATGGCAGAGGCGGTATTGCAGATAAGAGGCGAGGCCCATGCGCGGCAAGTACCGGGAGCTTCGAAGGCTCTTGTCCACGGCACGGCAGGTCCGTGCGGCCAGTCCCATGCGGTTATGATTTTAGATATTGCAGATTAGGGGTGAGACAGGTGGCAAATCGTGTGGCTGTTATAGGGACTGGCCAGACCAAGCATGAGTCCCGCAGGGACGATGTATCCATGCAGGAGATGTTAAGAGAAGCCAGCCAGGCCTGTTTAATTGACGCCGGAATAAGCGTTGGGCAAGTGGAAGCTTTGGTTATTGGCAATATGGAGCTTTTTGAGGGACGGGCCCTTCCGGAAATGTGGTGCGCAGAAGGAGCGGGTTTTAGTCTCAAGCCATCATTAAAAATTGCAACCGGCGGCACATCCGGTACTTCCGCGGTAATCGCCGGGTATTACCAGGTGGCATCCGGAGTGTTTGACGTAGTTATGGTGGTGGGTTTTGAGAAGCACTCCGAGGGAAATACCGGTACCGGCATGGCTTTTACGGACCCCATGTGGGACCGGCATGTGGCATCGGCAGCCGTTGGAAATTTTGCACTTTCCATTTCCCAGTACATGGCGCACCGCGGCACGACTCAGCAACAGGCGGCAATGGCGGCCGTCAAAGCACGGCGAAACGCATGCAATAACCCTTACGCGCATCTTCAAATGCCGGATCTATCCGTTGAAGATGTTCTGAACTCCAGGATGCTTGCGTACCCCATCCACTTGTTGGATATGTGTCCGACTACCGACGGTGCTTGTGCAATCATCCTGGCCTCAGAGAAAGTGGCCCGGAAGGTTTGCCCCAAGCCGGCCTGGATAAGGGCGGCGGCCACGCTTCACGATCAGCCTTACATCGGTGATCACGCGGAAAGACTCGTTACTATGCGTACGTTAAAGGAGGCTTCACGGCGGGCCTACCAGGCGGCGGGAATCACAGATCCGCTAAAACAATTGGATGTGGCGGAAATATACGATCCGGTTTCTTACGCGGAATTAGCATGGTACGAAATACTGGGGTTTTGCAAGCCGGGAGAGGCCGGGCGGCTCATCGAAGACGGAGTTACGGCCATGGACGGGGAATTGCCGGTAAACCCTTCAGGAGGTGTACTTTCGACCAATCCGGTGGGGGCTTCAGGGGTGATCAGAGTGGCTGAAGCAGCTCTACAGATTCACGGTAAAGGAAATAAGCGGCAGGTGCCGGATGTTAAGACGGCCCTTGCTACGGGGTATGGCGTATATTCCTGGGCCGACGTGGTAATTCTGTCCTCTTCGCCGCAATAAGGAAAGGAGTTTCAGGAGATGGAAAATGGTGCAGAAAGCCGTGAACTTGTACGCATCCGGATTGATATGGATCTTGAATGGAAATTCGCCCGGGGGTGGTCATTTGGAGAGTTTTTCCGGCAGTTTAAGGGGGGCAATATTGTCGGGATCAAGTGTCCCCAATGCGGCCGCGTGTACCTGCCTCCCCGTCCGGTTTGCGGTAATTGCTACGAGGAAATGCACGAATGGATAAATGTAAGTGATGAGGGAACTATCCGCGCTTTTACGGTGGTTTACAATTCCATAACAGACCCCGTAACGGGACGTCCCCGAAAAACTCCTTACGGTATGGCCCTTATCCAATTAGATCGTTCTGATACATTGCTTAATCATTATGTAGATCAGATCGACCTCAGCCATTTAGCCATCGGACGCCGTGTGAAAGCAGTTTTCCATGAGGAGCGGCGGGGGGCAATGTCGGATATCGCTTATTTTCGCTTGCTGGAGGAATAAAGTATGTATACAGACGGTCAGGAAAGCAAAGAGTTCATCGCAGTAAGATTACCGGTAACTTTTAACTACGCTGCAGGACGGGTGGCTTCCCGGTTTTTTCAGGACTTGAGAAATGAAAGGAAGATCATGGGAAAGCGATGTGGTAATTGCGACCGGGTTCTCGTTCCTCCAAGACTATTTTGCCCGTTTTGTTTTTGTGATACAGCAGAATGGGTTGAAGTAAGCAGGGAGGGAGTTCTTGAACAATTCACTGTTGTTCATTGTCAGGCCAAACATTATCCATTTCCTCCCCCGGTTATTTACGGGCTGATTCACTTGGACGGTGCGGATACGCAATTACTTCATGTTATTTCTGAGGTGAAAATTGAACAGGTGCGTAAAGGGCTCAGGGTAGAGGCATGCTTCAATCCTGTCGCAACCGTTCCTATGTTTTATATCAGCCACTTCCGGCCGGGTTAAGAAAACCTGCCCGGTACTTAACCGGCAAGTCTTAAGGAGGAATGAAAAGTGGATAAGGTAATCATCACAGTGGCTTTAAC